>Ga0123332_1001140_pt1 | contig 26255 bp, 20 predicted proteins | sample BioC12SIPDNA_4_FD_89958 | JGI IMG/M metagenome (GOLD analysis project Ga0123332, IMG submission 89958) | Anaerobic biogas reactor microbial communites from Washington, USA - Biogas_R2_A C12 SIP DNA | ecosystem: Engineered > Bioreactor > Anaerobic > Unclassified | place: Washington, USA... | reverse complement strand
GCGTTCCGCTGCATGTAATCGCTCAACAGGCGGGAAGCCTCGTCCGGCCGGCCCGCGTCCTGCAACTCTCGACCTCGCCGCGCCATGTCGTAGGCGCTGCCCAGGAACTCGTCTTCCAGCGCTACCCAGCGTTCCCGAACGTGACGGATGCGCTCCGCCCCGCCCGCTCTCGCCAGCCGGCTGAGCCGGTGGAACTGCCACCAGGCCCCGCTCGTCTTCGGCGCGGCCCCGCTCGTCTTCGACGCGGCACCGCCCGCCGACAGCGCCGCAGGCAGCTCCCCTTCGACAAAGATCGGCAAGAATATCCCCAGGCACGGGGAATAAAAGCTGCACCAATAGACCGGCAGCCGCGATCCATCGGCGGCCAGGTCGGCGACCAGGCTGGCCGCCGTGTTGCCGCTATCGCCGCCGCGGGTATGCATGCAGATCGAGGGCCAGCCCCCGCCAATCTCGGCCTGCAGGGGTTCCTCGGGGGTTCGCCCGCTGGAGTGGTCTCGCAGAATGGCCATCATGGCGCGCGCGTCGACGGCGCCGGAGCGCTGGCGCAAGAGCGCGCACGACCGCGCGCGCCGCGTGGCGGAACGCAGCTCTGTGTTGATCGCGGTGGCCGCTTCCTCGGACACGGCGATCCCCTCATGCCCAACCAGGTACTCGCGCAGGCGGTCAGCCGTCCAATCGGCAAAGGGCAGCCCCAACGCCCCCGGCGCGGTGTCCAGCAGCGCCGCCGCCCGAGCCACCTGCGCCTCATCCAGCTCGCGGTTCGCCGCGGCATAGGCCGCAGCCCAATCAAAGCGCGCGGCGCCGGGCTGCCACCAGCCCCGCGCCACGGCCTCGCTCTCCGCCGTGGGGGCCAGCCGGTCCCAGTCCGCCCCCAGCGAAAAGACGTTGCTGATCCCCACCGTCCCGCGGGCCTGCTTCACCGCCCACTGGCGGCCCACCGCCTCCACCACATAAGCCTCGCGAGGGTCAGCCACGATGTAGCCGTTGTCGTAGGTGCGGACGCCGGCATCGTTGGCGAACACCCCCTGCCCGTACCGGCTGATCGCCTCGGTCATGACCTCCACGGCCTCGGCGGCGGTGCGCCCGCGCTCCAGCCCCAGCCGGATGATCTCCATACCGATCAGCCGGGGCTCCGCCGCCTTGGGCGCCCGCGAGTGCAGCGCCTCGTTGCCGATCACCACCTGGTGCTCGTTGAAACCATGCTCGTAGCCCCAGCACCAGTAGGGCCGCGACCCGATATGCCGGTAGGTGACCGGCGCCGCCGGCAGCTCGACGAACTGGCAATGTGTGATCGCGCCGGCGGGATGGACCTGCCGTGGGCGCAGCACCAACGGCTGGCACTCGTCCGGCGGGCGATCGCTGTTCTTGGCGAAAAGCGTCTGCCCGCTCGCCGTCGCCTCGGGCAACGCCACCATCGTATCGCAGCTCAACATGGGCATCATATCGCTATCCTGCGTACCCCGGCGATGCCCTGCGCCACCGCCGCGCCGTACACCCGCGCATCGGCGCTGTACGAGATGATATTGTACCCGAGCGCCATCCACTCCTGCGCCTGCTCGACGCTATTGGGCTGGACCCCCGCCGCGAGACCATGACGCCGGGCCGCCTCGGCCACCTGCCGCAGCGCCGCGATAAAGCGAGGGTGGCGGTAGTCGCCAGGGATGCCCAGCGACTTGGTCATGTCGCCATGCCCCACCCACAAGACGTCCACGCCAGGGGCCGCGGCGATCTCGTCCAGGTGGTCCAATCCCTCTTGGCTCTCGATCTGGCAGAGGATCAGCGTGTTCTCGTTGGCCCAGGCCATGTATTCGGCTGCGTCCATCGGCTCGTAGGCCGTATTGGCCCCGCCGGTGACCAGGCCGCGCTGGCCCAGCGGCGGGTACTTGGCCGCCGCCACGATGGCCCGCGCCTGCGCGCCGTCCTTGACGTCCGGGACCATCACGCCCAACGCGCCCGCGTCCAGCGCCCGCGCGATAAAGTGATACTCGGCCTGCGGCACGCGCACCAGCGGCACCACCGCCGTGCCCCTCAGCCAGGCCATCTGGTCGGCCACGTCGGCGGCGCTCAGTCCGCTGTGCTCCATGTCCACCAACGCGAAATCCGCGCCCGCCACCTCCAGGATGCGCGCCATGCCGCGCGTGGGAAACTCGCTCACCATATGCCCCACCGGCACAAGGCCCTGGGCCAGCATCTCCCGCACGCGATTCACTCTCATGCCGGCTCCTCGATGACGGCGATGCGCTTGGCCAGCTCGGCATTTGGCGAGAGCCGCGCCGGCTTGCCGCTGGCGGTCGTCAGCCCCCGCACGCGCACCTGTTGGCCGGGCCGGTAAGGGAAGGGGCGCTCGGCGGGAGGCGGAAGCTCTTGGCCGGGCTCGCGCGCCCCGTCCGGGTCGGCGAAAAGGTACATCCCCTCATAGCCCTCGGGGTGATGGCTATCATCCACGAACAGCCCGTCGATCACCACCTCTCGGGGCAGGGAGCAAGGATAGCCGAAATCGTGCGTCCCGTCGTTGACCGCGCCGATGAGGTGCGGCTGCACCGGATCCCCGCAGGCGGGAATCCAGCGGCTGTTGCGGATGATGACGTCGCCCTCCCACGTGCTGCCATAGTCGCCGCGCAGGTTGACCATCGCACGGCCATAGAGGGTGGAATCCTCCACCAGCAACGTGCCGCGACCGATGGCGTTCAGCCCCATGTGCCCCAACTGGCAACGGCGGATCGTGTACGTGCCCGAGACGCCCATGTGCGTGTCCATCCTGGAAAAGACGCAGTCCTCCAGCAGGATGTTCTTGCAGTGGTTCGAGGCGATCACGCCCCAACGCGTGCGGTCCAGGATGCCGTTCATCCGGCAGCCCAGCAGGCGCAGGTTCACCACATCGTTGGCGTGCAGGTCATAGGAGCCCATGTTCACCGGCAGCCCCGCCGAGCCGATGGTGGAATAGATCTTGTGGGCCGTGGCAAAGCAGTTGCGCATCGTGATGTTGGCGCACTGCTTGGCGCTCAGAAAGCCGCGGTAAGGATGCCCGTACTGCGTCTCCCCCACGACATAGTGGATCCCGTCCGCGATCTCGGTGTTGGAGCGGGTGATCTCGATGTTTCGCGCCCAATAGTTGTAGCCGATGTCCTGCCGCATCCGGTTGGCCAGCGTGCCAAAGACGCCGCCGCGCACCACCAGCGGCTGCTCATCGATCGGCCGAGCCTCGATCCGGGTGATGGCGTCATAGTTCCAGTCGATGTCCCCCTCCACCGAGCCATCCCGGCGCAGGATAAAGACATCGTGCTGGGGCACGCCGTTGTTCTGATTCAGCCCCTTGCGGATATAGATCCGCTTGTTGGCGTTCTCCACAAAAACGTGGCAATCGCGCTGTGGCCGCGCCGCCACCTGCCGCTGGTCGCGCACAAGCCGGTCGATGGAGAGCTGCTCCGGCGCCAGCAGCGAGCAAACGACAAAGAGCGGTGCGCGGTGGTCCTCCACCTGCGTGTCGTCGATGATGAATCGCGAGGTATTCCAGTCGGTGTCGGTGGCGATCTTGGCGGTGAGGGCCCGGCCGCCGAGGTGGTAGGTCGCGTCCGGCCTGCTCCTGACGCTCAGACCGTGCGCGTTGGCGTGCTCGTGCGTGGCGCAGATCGCGGGCAGGTCATCGGCCACGCCGTCGCCCACCGCGCCGAACGCCTCATAGCTCACATAGGTATCTTCTGTGGTCATCTCGCCTCCTGGATTAGGACCCGTCGCGAAGGTTGGTCAGGGTCCGGCGCTCGTAGCGCACCTCGGAAAAGGTGGCGGAACACCCCTGCCCCGTAGGGGACTGGGAGGAGAGCCCGATGCGCACCCGCTCCGGGTGGGCCAGGGCAAAGTAGCGCACCATGTGCCACCACTGGCCGTCCGCAGCATAGTGCAGCGCAAAGGTCGTCCCCACCCGGGCGATCCGCAGCCAGGCATCATAGCTCGGCATCACCACGGCGTTGCCGTCGTCGGAGAGCCCGCCGCGGGTCACCACCGACACGATCATCGGCTCGGCCTGCGGCGAGAACTCGAAGCAGAGCTTACCCCAGGAGCCCACGTCCTCCCAGATGAGCAGCACGCCGGCATCAAACGTGGAGCGAAAGTCCACGTGGACTTTGGCGCTCAGGGTGAAATCCCCCGGCTCGGGCGCGAACATGAGCCGCGCCGAATCGCGCTTGGGCGGCTCGCCGTTGGGGTTATTAAAGAGGTCGGTCACCGCCCCCGCGGTGATGGTCAGGGCTCCTGGCGCCCCCACGGTCCAGGCCACCGGCGGGACATCCCACTCCAGGGCCGCCGGCAGGCCAACGATCTGCACGTTCTTCATGGTTGCTCCTTCTGCGCGCTTGGCGCCACGGCTACTGGCCGGGCTGCACATCGGTCACGTCGCCAAAGCTGTTGATGCTGAGCACCCACTCGCTTCCGACGGCAAACCGGGCATAGTCGTCCGGGTCATCGGTGCGGTAGGTATAACGCTCCCCATCGCTATCAAAGACCACCTCATAGACCTCGGTGACCGCCCCCTGGCGCTGCCCGGCCGCCGGGACAGCCGCCGGCCAGTAGGGCTGGTCCCCTTGTCCCTGGGCCACCACCTGGTCCACCTGGGTCCAGGCCAGCACCGTATAACGGCAGCGGTCATCGTACACCTGATAGACACAGTCCTGCACCACCTCGGCGTAACCGCTGCCCGTATCCACCTTGTAGGGCGTCCCACACACCTGAATCGCCCCGGCGGCGGGCTCCTTCTGCGTGTAGCGCAGCTCCTCGCGGCAAGACTCGAGCGTCGCCCCCTGCGGGATCTCGTCCCGCCAGCCCTGCTGCTGCACGGGCACCAGGGCATCGATGGCGACGACGCGCTTCCAGGCCGTGGCCGCCACCTCGCCGGTGACATCCTTGGTGCGCGTGGCCAGCATCATAAAGAGGATGATCGCGCCCACCGCCAGCGCGCCGATGATCAGGCAGCCCATCGGCAAGCCGGCCTTTTTGGCCGCTGGCTCGGCGGCTGGCGCGGCCTGCTCCGCCGGTTCGGTCAGGGGCGCGCCGCACTTGGCGCACTTGGCGGCGTTGGCCGGGTTGGTCGCCCCGCATGAGGGGCAGGTCACATCCGGCGCCGCCTCGGTCCGGTACTTGCCGACCACCCGCCCGGTGGCGCGGGCGGTCCCCTCCTTCAGTTCGGCCCCGCACCGGCTGCATTTGAGCGAGCCAGCGGGGTTGCGGGTGCCGCAATAGGCGCAGTGGATGTCCGGCCCGGCCTTGGCTTTGGCGATCTCGGCCTCGTCGGTCAGAAGCTCGTCCTGCGCCACCTCCTCGAAATGCACATCGGCAGGCTGCGCCGTGCCGCAATTGGCGCACAGCTTCTGCGGGCCGGGGTTGCGCGTGCCGCAACTGGGACAGACCCACTCCAACTTGACGTAGCCCAGGGTCTCCTTGGTCATCGTCTCCTCCCGTGCAAAGGCCCATCCGCGGCCGTTGGCCGCGGCGGACCGGACCATCGCTCCCACACAGCCAGGCATTCTAGCCATGTAGGATGCAACAGCCAAATCGCCCGCCGTTCTTGACGCCCCTGTGCGATCCATAGTATAATCGCGCGACATTGTGGAGCAAGCGGAGAGGGGTACGATGATAGACGAGCACCCATCCCTGCGGCGCTACGAGACCATTGCAGTCTGGCTCATCGCCCTGGCCGGCCTGGTCCTCATCAGCAGCCGCAACTATTTGCTCTTCCACAGCATTGCCGAGGTCTTTAGCATCGTCATTGCCGGCGGACTGTTCGCCCTGGCCTGGAACGCTCGGCGATATGTATCCAACGGCTACCTGCTCTTTCTTGGCGTCTCCACCCTCTTTGTGGCGGGCATCGACCTGGTCCATGCCCTGGCTTTCCAGGGGCTGGGAGCCTTTCCCGGCCACGATGCCAACCTGCCGACTCAGCTCTGGATCGCCGCCCGCTATCTGCAGAGCTTCTCCTTGCTCGCCAGCCTCGTGTACCTGCAGCGCCGGCTGCACCTCCACCTGACGTTAGCCGCGTATGTCGCCGTCACGACATGGCTGCTGTATAGCATCTTTGCCGGCCTGTTTCCCGACTGCTATGTCCCCGGCGCCGGCCTCACGCCCTTCAAGAAGGCCAGCGAGTATATCATCTCGGCCATCCTCCTGCTGGTGCTCATCTTGCTGCGCCGCCAGCGCCAGCATCTCTCACCACGGGTCTACAGCCTCATCTCGTGGACCATCGTCGCCATCGTCCTCTCCGAGGTGACCTTTACGCTCTATGTCGAGGTCGATAGCTGGCTCAACCTGCTGGGCCACCTCCTCAAGATCGCAGCCTATGCCATGCTCTACTCGGCCGTGATCGAGACCACCATCAGGCGCCCCTTCGAGCTGGTGTTGCGCGAGCTGAAGCAGAACGAGGACGCGCTGCGCGATTCCGAAGCCAAGTACCGCGCCGTGGTGGACCGCACGACCGACGGCATCGTGGTGGTCCAGGATAGGCTCGTCCGTTTCTCCAACCCCGGCGCAGCGAGCATGGTCGGATTCTCGGTACACGAGATGGTTGGCCAGCCCGTGGCCGCCTTGATCGCCGAGGCCGAGCGCGACCGGGTAATGGACCTCTATGAGCGGCGCATGCGCGGCGAGGATGTCCCCCCCATCTATGATTCGGCCCTGGTTCACCGCGACGGCCACCGGGTGGACGTGGAGGTCAACGCCGGGCTCACCGAGTACGGGGGGCAGCCAGCCGACCTGATCTTTCTGCGGGACATCTCGGAACGCGTCCGCGCCGAAGCTCAGGCGCAAGAAGCCCAGGCAACCCTGGAGGGCATCCTGCGCGCGGCTCCCATCGGCATGGGCATGGTGGTTGACCGGACCTTTGTCTGGACCAACGATACCCTGCAGCGGATGGTCGGCTACTCGGCCGATGAGCTGCAGGGTCAGAGCGCCCGGATGCTCTACGAAAGCGATGACGAGTACGCGCGAGTCGGCGAGGTCAAGTACGCCGAGGTGAGCGCGCGCGGCGTGGGCAGCGTCGAGACGCGCTTCGCGCGCAGGGACGGCTCGTTCATCGAGATCCGGCTCAGCTCGGCGCCGCTGCACCCCGGCCAGCTTGCCAGGGGCGTGATCTTTACCGCCCAGGACATCACCGAGCAAAAGGCCCTGCAGCAGCGCGTGGCCCGCCAGGAGCGCCTGGCGGCCATCGGCCAGCTCGCCGCCGGGATCGCCCATGACTTTAACAACCTACTCACGGGGATCATGGGCTTTGGCCAGTTGCTGCTCGGCAACCCGGTGCTGGACCAGCCCGCCAAGGAGGACATCGGCGTCATCCTCAGCGAGGCCCAGCGCGGGGCCCGGCTGGTGCAACAGATGATGGATTTCGCTGGGCGCTCTACCCGCTTCATGCGCATCGTCAGCATCTCTGACCTGCTGCAAGAGATCATGGCCTTTTGGCGGCGCACCCTGCCCGAGAATATCGCCATCTCGCTCCAGGCCGAGCCCGGCGACAACCGCGTCAGGGTGGACCCGGACCAGATCCAGCAGATGCTCACCAACTTGGCGCTGAACGCGCGAGACGCCATGCCCGAGGGTGGCAGGCTTTCCGTCGAGGTCGCTTCGCTGCGACTGCGGCCGGGCGACCAGCCGCCCCTCCCCGAGATGGGAGCGGGAGCCTGGCTGCGCATCTCGGTCAGCGACACCGGCCAGGGCCTCTCACCGGAAGCCGTGGCGCACCTGTACGAGCCCTTCTTTACCACCAAGGGCCTGGCCCGGGGCACTGGCTTGGGCCTCGCCCAGGTGTATGGCATCGTGCGCCAGCATGAAGGCCATATCGACGTGAACACCGAACTGGGGCGCGGCACCACCTTTACCATCTATTTGCCCGCCGAGCCCCCGACGTCGGAGCCTGCTCCTCCCCCCGCCAACCCGGGGACCGAGGCCCAGGGCCGCGGCGAGACGATCCTGCTGGTCGAGGACGAGCCGCAGGTGCTCAACGTGGCCCAGCGCGCCCTGCAGTCGCACGGCTACGAGGTGCTGGTGGCCCGCGATGGCCAGGAGGCGCTGGACCTGTGCGCGCAAGGCGCCCGCTTCGACCTGGTGATCTCGGACATGGTCCTGCCCCAGATGGGCGCGGGCGCGCTCTATCAAGCGCTCCGCCAGCGCGATCCCCACGCGCGCATGCTTGTAATCAGCGGATACCCCGAGGGGATGGCCCAGAGCGACCTGAGGGCGGTGGGCGTCTCGCGCTACCTGGGCAAGCCGTTCACCCCGCTAGAGCTGGCGCAAGCGGTGCGGCAGGCCCTGGATGAGCCATCCCCATAAGGCCGGACGCGTCCCGCGCGAGCCAGGTCGCGATGGCCCCGCCGCCGATTTGACACCGCGAGTATAATACAGTGCCTGGGCTGGCGCCCATCCCACCTGCCAGACCCTGCCAAGGAGGATTACACCCATGACCGCCGCAATGACTGGACGTCAACGCCTGCTCGCCGCCATGCGCCGCGAGGTCCCCGACCGAGTGCCTATCTCGCCGCGCATCGGCTCCTGGCTGAGCTCCTACTATGGAGGCAGCTCCTGGCTGCACCACGTCAAGGCCGCCAAGGAGTTCGGCTTTGACCTCTGCCTGCCCGTGGGCAATGTAGCGCCGGCTTTCATCTTTCACCCGCAGCTCGCCTATCGCCACGTGCCGCCGGAAGTCAAGATCGTCCAGCAGGTGGAGGAGCAGGACGGCGGCGTCACCGTGCGGCGAACCTTCGAGACGCCCGCGGGGCCGCTCTCGGACGTCACCTTCCTGGCCCCCGGCGGGCGGGAGTACGGCATCTCGCCCAGCCCCGTCCAGCACGAGCATCTCCTGAAAGAGCCTGGCGACCTGGACAAACTGCGCTACATCATGCCCGCTCCGGGGACGGAGACCCTCTCCGAGTTCCACGAAATCGATCAGGCCATGGGCGATCTGGGCTTTCCCGAGGTGAGCATGTACCCGCCGCTGGACCACTTTTTGGGGAATGCCCGCGGCATGAATCAGCTCATGATGGACTATTACCTGGACCGCCCCTTCTTTGACCGCCAGTTCGCCTTTTTTCACGAGTTCGCGCTGGCCTCGCTCAAAGCCGTACTGGAGCAGGGCGCCAAGGCCATCTTTGGCTGCTGGTACTATGGCTCGCTCAGCGCCGGATGGTCGCCCGCCATCTTTCGCGAGGTCTTTGTGCCGCTGATGAAGCAGTACGCCGACCTGATCCACCGCTATGGCGGCATCTATCACGTCTATGATGACGGCAAGATGATGCGCACCATCGGCGACTATGTGGCGGGGGGCGCCGACGTCATCGAGACCCTCACCCCGCCGCCCGTGGGCGACGTGGACCTGGCCGAAGCCAAGCGGCTCTATGGCGACAAGGTCTGCCTGAAAGGTTATGTCGACCTGCTGTACGTCATCAAGATGGGCACGGTGGACGACGTGGTGCGCGCGGTGCGCTATGCGCTGGAGGTGGCCGCGCCGGGAGGCGGGTTCATCCTGGGCACCAGCGACTCAATCCGCGACGGCACGCCGTTGGAGAACGTCCGGGCCTATTTCGAGACCGCCCACCAATACGGGCAGTATTCGTAGGGGCAAACCCCCGTGTTTGCCCTCCAGGACTCGCTCGGAGGTCCCACCCAAACATGCTCACGACCATCCAAGACATCCGCCAGGGCATCCGCGAGCTTGGCCTTGGCGGCTTGCCGCTGTGCGTTCACTCTTCGCTGCGGAGCTTTGGCCGGGTGGAAGGCGGGCCGCAAGCCGTCATCGACGGGCTGCGGCAAGAGGGGTGCACCGTGATGGTCCCCGCCTTTTCCGGGGGCTATCGCGTCCCTTGCCCGCCGCACCTGCAGCCGCCGCGCAACGGCCGCGATTATGCCGCCGGGGTGACACCCACGGCCGGGCTGGAACGTATCTATACCCCGGAGAGCAACGAGGTGGACACCTACCGCATGGGCGTCGTCCCGGAGGCGCTGCTGCGCTATCCGGAGCGGCGGCGCGGCAACCACGCCATCTGCTCCTTCGCCGCGGTCGGCCCGCTGGCCGACGCGTTGGTCCGCGACCAGGCCCCCCTGGACGTGTTCGCGCCGTACAAGGCGCTGGCCCGCCTGGGCGGCTGGGTGGTGCTCATGGGCGTCTGGCTGGACCGGCTGACCTTGCTGCACCTGGCCGAGCAACTGGCCGGCCGTAACCTGTTCCGCTTCTGCGCCAACGATCGCCACGGCCAGCCTGCGCCGCTGGAGGGGGGCGGCTGCTCGGCGGGCTTTGTGAAGATGGCCCCGCTGCTGGAGCCGCTGCTCCGCCAGACCACCGTGGGCGCCAGCCTCTGGCGCGCCCTGCCCGCGCGGGAGACGCTCGAGATCGCCGCGGCGGCCATCCGCCGCGACCCACAGATCACCCATTGCGGCAACCCAGCCTGCCGGAGCTGCAACGACGCCATCGCCGGCGGGCCCATCCTGTAAAGATGATCAGGGGGCGCGTGTAAGGGCAATTCATGAATTGCCCTTACACGCGGCTCACCCCAATCTGTTCCAAGGGAGTTACGCCATGCTAAGACTGGTCCCCTTTGCCGAGCGCCACATCGCGCCCTTTACGCGGGCATTCAACGCCCTGCCCGATAACGCCGTCTGGACCGAGGAATATACCCGCAGCCGGACCCTCGACGACCCTACCTATGATCCGGCCCTGATGCTGGCCGCGGAAGAGGATGGCCAACCGGTGGGCTATCTCCAGGGCAGCATCGCCAAGGAGGAGGGGTGGATCCGCGCTTTCCTGGTGGAACCCGGACGCCAGCGCCAAGGGATCGGCACGGCCTTGTTCGAGGCGGTGGAGACGACCTTGCGCGAGCGCGGCGTCCCGGCGGTGACGGCGGGGTATGCGCTGCCGCGCTATTTCCTCCCTGGCGTCGATATCCACTATACGCCAGCCATCTCGTTTCTCTTCCAGCGCGGCTACACCACCACCCGCGAGACCCGCGTGAACATGGACGTGGTGGTCGCCGGGCGAGATTGGACCACCGCCGCCCAGGAAGCCGCGCTGGCCGCCAAGGGCTACACCATCCGTCGGGGCCGCCCAGAGGATCGCGCCGAGCTGGAGCGCTTTTGCCTGGCCGAGAGCCACGCCAACTGGGCCACCGAGTCGGGCATGGCCCTGGAGCGCCAGCCGGTGACGGTGCATCTGGCCCTGCGGGGAAGCGAGATCGTGGGCATGGCCACCCATGGCTTCATCGGCCGCACCCACTTTGGCCCCATGCTCACCCGCACCGACCTGCGCGGCCTGGGCATCGGCACCGTGCTGCTCAAGCGCTGCCTGGCCGACTGGCAGCGGCAGGGACACGAGCGCGGCGAGATCATCTGGGCGGGGCCCATCGCGTTCTACGCCCGCACCGTGGGCGCCACCATCGGCCGCGCCTTTTGGGTGTTCAAAAAGACGCTCGCTGCCCAAGCCGGGGCGTAATCCACCGCCTCTCTGCGCCCTCCGCTTCAGCGGTGGCTTGCCCTTTCGAGAGGAGCGCCCGTGAAGATACCCTTGCGCGCCTATGGCGAGCTGCTGGCGAGCTATCTGCGCCCGCAGTGGCGGCGCGCCGCGTTGCTCGCCGTGATGCTCTTTGGCGGCATTGGCCTGCAGTTGGTCAGCCCGCAGATCACCCGCCGTTTCATCGACCTGGCCCAGGCCAGCGCCGCCAGCGCCACGCTCCTGCGCCTGGCGCTGGCCTTTATCGGCGTGGCGCTGCTGCAACAGGTCGTCTCGCTCTCGGCCACCTATCTCAGCGAGGACATCGGCTGGACCGCCACCAACGGACTGCGCGCCGACCTAGCTCACCATTGTCTGCGCCTGGACATGTCGTTTCACAACGCGCACACCCCCGGCGAGATGATCGAGCGCATCGACGGCGACGTGACGGCCCTCTCTAGCTTTTTCTCCCAGTTCGTCATTCAGGTGGTCGGCAATGCCTTCTTTTTGCTGGGGGTCATGGCGCTGCTCTTTCGCGAGGACTGGCGGGTGGGACTGACCCTTTCCCTCTTTTCCCTCCTTGCCTTGGGCGCGATCGCCGGGCTGCGCAACCTCGCCATCCCCCATTGGGCCGCCGAGCGGCAGGCCAGCGCCGACCTCTTTGGCTTTCTGGAAGAGCGGCTGGCCGGCACCGAGGATATCCGCTCCTGCGGGGCCAAGACCTACGTCATGCGCCGCTTCTTTGAGCTGATGCGCGCCCTGATGCAGCGCAACCTCAAGGCCGGGCTGATGGTCAACTGGATGCTCAACGCCACTTTCCTGCTCATGGCCCTGGGCAATGCCCTCGCCCTTGGCGTCGGCGCGTGGCTCTACCTGGCCCAGACCATCACCGTTGGCACGGTGTTCATGGTTTTTGAATACAGCATGATGCTGGAGCGGCCCATCAGCGCCATCACCCGCCAGTTGGGGGAGCTGCAACGCGCCGGGGCGGGGATCGCCCGCATCCGGGAGCTGCTGGCGCTGCGCAGCCAGGTGCAGGAGCACCAGCCGGCGCAAGGTCGCTGGCCCAGCCTCTCCGCGGGGCCGCTGGCCGTCGAGTTCCGTGACGTGACTTTTGGCTATCATGATGCCATGCCCAAGGCCGGCGGCACCCATCCCCCCGCCCCCTCGCCGGAGCCCGCGCCGGATCTGCGAGACGCCGAGATCGTGCTGCGCGACCTCTCGTTCCGCCTGGAGCCCGGGCGAGTCCTTGGCCTGCTGGGCCGCACCGGCAGCGGCAAGACCACCATCACCCGCCTCCTCTTTCGGCTTTACGACCCCGATCGGGGGACGGTCCGCTTGGGAGCTGGCGATCGCGACAGCGGCGCCTTGGATCTGCGCGACCTGCCCATCGCCGAGGTGCGCGGCAAGGTGGGCATGGTGACGCAGACCATCGAGCTCTTTAACGCCACCGTGCGCGACAACCTGACCTTGTTCAATCCCGCCATTCCCGACGAGCGGATCGTCAATGCCTTGGGCGAGCTCGGGCTGGCAGGCTGGCTGGAGGGACTCTCACAGGGCTTGGATACCGAGCTCGAGTCCGGCGGCGGCGGGCTATCCGCTGGGGAGGCCCAACTCCTCGCCTTCACGCGCATCTTTCTGCAGGATCCCGGCCTGGTGATCCTGGACGAGGCCTCGTCACGGCTGGACCCAGCCACCGAGCGCCTCATCGAGCGGGCAGTGAGCCATCTGGCCCAGGGCCGCACCGCCATCATCATCGCCCATTGGCTCGGTACGGTGCAGCGCGCCGACGAGATCATGATCCTGGACCAAGGGCGGATCGTGGAGCATGGCGAGCGCGCCGCCCTCGCCGCCGATCCCGCCTCGCGCTTCAGCCACCTGCTGCAGACAGGCCTGGAGGAGGTGCTGGCATGAGCCCTGACCCACACGCCGCCCCGGCCTCGCCGGAGCAAGAGCCGCTCTCGCCCATGGCCACCTGGCGCTATATCGGCAAGCTCGTGACCTATCGCCCCTGGCTTACCCTCGTCTTTGTCTTGCTCGAGCTGATCTTTTTCGGCGTCGTGCCCCAGGCCGCTGTCCTGATCACCCGCGCCATCATGGACAAGCTCTCCGGCGCTGCCGTCGTCGGCTGGAGCATCCCCTCGCTCATCGCCTTGCTCATCGGCGCGGCCCTGGTCAGGGTGGGCTTTACCTTTGCCGATGTTGCCGTTTACTGGATCTTTCGCTATACCAATGCCGCACTGCTGCGTCGCAACCTCTTTGAGCGCATCCTGGACCGCCCCGGCGCGCGGGCCGTCCCCAGCTCTCCCGGCGAGGCGGTGAGCCGGTTTCGCGGCGACGTGGAACAGGTTGAACGGCTCTTGGCCGAGAGCATGGTCAGCGTGGGCAACCTCCTCTTCGCCGTGGTCGCCACGGTGATCATGGTCCGCATCAACGCCAGGATCACCCTGGTCGCCTACCTGCCCTTGCTGATCACGCTGGGCATCGCTAACCTGGGCACCAAGCGCATCCAGCGCTACCACGACGCCGCCCGCCGGGCCACGGGGCGGATCACCGGTTTCATCGCCGAGACCTTTGGCGCCGCCCAGGCGGTCCAGGTGGCCAACGCAGAGACGCACGTCTCCCGCCGGTTCCGTGAGCTAAGCGAAGTGCGCCGCCGCGCCGTGGTCCGCGACCGCGTCTTTGAGCGCTTTATCTGGTCCGTGGCCCATAACATCAGCGCCGTCGCCACCGGCATCATCCTCATCATGGCTGGGTCAGCCATGCGCCTGCCCGCCGGCAGCCCCGGCGCCTTCAGCGTGGGCGACCTGGCGCTGTTCGTCTACTACCTCGGCTACCTCTCCGGCTCCACCGAGTTCATCGGCGTCTGGAGCGCCTGGTACAAGCAAGCCGGGGTCTCCTTTGGCCGCATGAATCGGCTGCTCCAGGGGGCGGCGCCGGAGACGCTGGTGCGCCACGCCCCCATCCACATGCGCGGCCCGCTGCCTGAGGTCCCCTTTACGCCCAAGGCCGCCCAGCACCACCTCGAAGCGCTGGAGGCGCGCGGCCTGACCTACGTCTACCCGGACAGCAGCCACGGCATCCACGACGTCTCGCTCGTCATCCCCCGCGGTTCGTTCACCGCCATCACCGGCCGGATCGGCTCCGGCAAGACCACGCTGCTGCGGGTGCTGTTGGGCCTGCTGCCCAAGGACGCCGGGGAGATCCGCTGGAACGGCCAGCCCGTCGCCGATCCCGCCGCCTTTTTCGTGCCGCCCATCGCCGCCTACACGGCGCAGGTCCCGCTGCTCTTCTCCGAGTCCCTGCGCGACAACATCCTTATGGGCCTGCCAGAGGAGCGGGTGGACCTCGCCGGGGCGACCCATCGGGCGGTCCTGGACGATGACCTGGCCGAGTTGGAGGGGGGCCTGGACACGCTGTTGGGCGCCAAGGGCGTCAAGCTCTCCGGCGGGCAGCGCCAGCGCGCCGCCGCCGCGCGCATGTTCGTCCGCGACCCCGAGCTCCTGGTCTTTGATGACCTCTCCAGCGCCCTCGACGTGGACACCGAGCGCACCCTCTGGGAGCGAGTCTTTGCCCAATCGGGCGCCACCTGTCTGGTGGTCACCCATCGCCGGGCCGCCCTCCGCCGCGCGGACCAGGTCATCGTGCTCAAGGAGGGCCGGGTGGAGGCGCGGGGCAAGCTGGAGGAACTCCTCGCCACCTGCGAAGAGATGCGGCGCCTCTGGGCGGGGGACCTCAGCGCCTCGGAAGGCGGCGCCTCGGAAGGCGGCCCCTCGGAAGGCGGCGCCCCGGCAGACGCCGCGTGCTCCTCGGCAGCCAAGCAAGCCTTCCCGCCGGAGGTGGCCTGATCTTCCCGATCCAGGGGTTCTGGATATCATGTGCTTCATCGGCACATCACGATCCCAAGGAGGTATGCCGTGCCCATCGCCGATCGCCACACCTATCTGGCCGAGGTCGTGGCCGCATGCCTGAAGGTGTGGCCGGGCAACCGCACCGTTAACATCGCCTGCCACGGCCACAGCGTCCCCGCGGGCTATTTCGCCTCCCACGTGGTGGACACCTTCAACGCCTACCCGCACCTGCTCCACCGCGGCCTGAAGGAGCGCTTCCCCAGCGCCGTGCTCAACGTCATCGTCACGGCCATCGGCGGAGAGAACTCAGAGCCCGGCGCCGCCCGCTTCGCCGAGGTCCTCGCCCACCGTCCCGACGTGCTGACCATCGACTATGGCCTCAACGACCGGCGGCTGGGCCTGGAGCGCGCCCGCGCGGCCTGGTCGGCGATGATCGGCCCGGCGCAGGAGCAGGGCGTGCGCGTTTTGCTGCTGACGCCCACTCCGGATATCATGCAAAGGAGCGACGCCCCGGCGGAGGCGCGCCAGCTCTTGCGCGACCACGCGCAGCAGATCAGGGAGCTGGCCGCCGAGTTCGAGGTGGGCCTGGTTGACAGCCTCGCCGCTTGCGATCGCTACCTGGAGGGCGGCGGGGATCTGCAGGACTTGCTTTCCTGGTCCAATCATCCCAACCGCCGGGGCCACGAGCTGGTCGCCAGGGAGCTCTTGCGGTGGTTTCCCATCGGCTAAGTCTGTCGAGGAGGCACGCCATGTCCAACGCCCGCATCTTGGTCATCTATTATTCGCACGAGGGGAACACCCGTTTCGTCGCCCAGACCATCGCCGAGGCCGTCGGCGCGGACCTGCTCGAGCTCAAGCCCACGAAAGAGTTGCGGCCCCAGGGCCTCATGAAATACGCCTGGGGCGGCGGCCAGGTGATGATGAAGACGCGCCCGGAGCTGCAGCCGCTGGACCGCGACCCCGCCGCCTATGACCTGCTCTTCATCGGCACGCCGGTCTGGGCCTGGAACTATGCGCCGCCGCTGCGCAGCTTTATCCACAGTGCGCGCCTTTCAGGCAAGCAGGTCGCCCTCTTTTGCTGCCACGGCGGCGATCCATCCAAGACCCTGCCGAACATGATCAAGGCGCTGGAGGGCAACGAGGTCCTCGGCGCGCTTGACCTGCGCAGCCCGCTGGACCACCGCGAGGAGACCGCCCGCCGCGCAGCGGACTGGGCGCGGGGTATCGCCGGAGAATAACCATAGGAGGCCACATGAAGACCAACACCGCTCTACGCCGCATGCGCCAGGGGCTCCCCGCCATCGGCGCGGGGGCGACCCTCGGCTCGCCCTTTGCCGCCGAGCTCCTTACCCTGGCCGGATTCGACTATGTCATGGTGGATGTCCAGCATGGCAACTGGGACGACGAGGCCATCCTGCTGGCCTTCCAGCTCATCAACCTCGGCTCCGCCACCCCCATGATCCGCGTGCCGCAGAACGACTTTTACGCCATCGGGCGGGCGCTGGACCGCGGGGCGTTGGGCATTGTCGTGCCCATGGTCAACTCGGTGGCGGAGGCCGAGGCCGTCGCGCGCGCCTGCCGCTACCCGCCGCGGGGCGGGCGTTCCTTCGGCCCCTTCGCCACGAGCCTCTACGGCAGCGATTACGCCACCAGCGTGGATGGCGAGCTCTTTGTGGCCGTGCAGATCGAGTCGAAGGAAGCCGCCGAGCAGGCCGAGGCGATCCTGAGCGTGGACGGCATCGACGGCTGCTGGGTGGGGCCGGAGGACCTGGCGCGCTCGCTGGGCGCGGACGTCAGCACCCCGGCGGGGCTCGCCGCGCGGGAGAGGGCCATCGCGGGGGTACTGCATGCCTGCCGGAACACCGGCAAGATCCCCGGCATCGCCTGCGGCCTGGACGCCCGCGACCGCATCGCGCAGGGCTTTCTCTACATCCGCGCCGGCGCCGACCAGTCCTTCATCAATGCCAGCGCGGCAGAGACGCTCAAGCTGAACCGCAGCGTCTCGAGCTGATACAGGCTAACCACCGAGACACCGAGAGCACAGAGGCATAGGATAAGCGGGAGAGAGGCGGCTCTCTGACCTTGGGACTCGAGTGAGCGCTCTCCCCGTGGCCACGTGTGGAGGTCCCATGAAAATCACCCAATGCGAAGTCCTGGTCCTCGGCGACCCGCCGCCCCCTGAGCGGGTGGAGCACCGCATCGCCGGGCTGGCGGTGCTGCGGCTGCACACGGACGAGGGGCTGATCGGCCTCTCGGAGGTCTTTGCCGTGCCGCCGGGCGTGGTCAAGGCCGTGCTGGATGGGCCGGACTCGCTCTTTGGCGCGCAACTCATCGGCGAGGACCCCTTTCCGCCGGAGCGCCTCTGGTCGCGCCTCTATAACGCGATGCTGCACGGCAACCGGCGGGGCTGGGCGGTGATCTGCATCGGCGCGGTGGATGTGGCGCTGTGGGACCTCTGCGGCAAGGCCCTGGGCCGCCCCGTCTGGCAGCTTCTCGGCGCGCCGGAACGCTCCCGCTACCAGATCGCCAGCGAGCAGGAGCGCCGCTACGTCGCCCCTTATTGCACCATCATCTCGCTGGACTATGACCGCGAGAGCGTGCTGCGGCAGCAGGTGGAGCGGGTGGAGCGCCTGCGCGACCTGGGCTACCGCGCCTTCAAGGTCGAGCCGATGCGCTCCGCGCCCGAGACGGTGGTGGAGCTGGCCCGCTTGGCGCGGGAGGCCATCGGCCCCGACCGGATGCTCGCCGTGGACGTGGGCTACCTCTGGAACGACGTGGGGCAGGCCGCCAAGGTCTGCGAGCAATTGCTGGAATACGATATCTACTGGCTGGAGACGCCCTTCCCCGTGGATTCACTGGAAGCCTACGCCCGGCTGTCCCGCCAGACGCGCCTGCGGCTGGCCGCCGGCGAGCACACCGTCACCCGCTGGGAGTTCCTGGACCTGCTGGACCGCGGCGGCGTGCTGGTGGCGCAGCCCTACATGACCACCTGCGGCGGCCTCACCGAGGCGCGGCGCATCGTCGAGCTGGCCCAGCCGCGCGGCGCGCTGGTTTGCCCCGGCAACTGGTCCACGCAGCTCCTGGGCGCGGCGAGCGTACACCTGGCCGCCATCTCGCCGGTCACGCCCTATATCGAATACGCGCCGAGCGAGGTCTATTGGTCGCCGCTGCTGCGGGCCATCCAGGAGCTGGCGCTGCCCGTGGTGGACGGGCGCATCGCCTTCCCATCCGCGCCCGGCATGGGCGTCGAGCTCCCCGACGACCTCTTGGCGCACTTCCGCGTGGGATAAGACAAGTTACAGGTTACCTATTGCAGGTTGCAGGGCAGAAGCCGAGCGCCGCCAGTCTGAGGGCCGCAGCGATAAGCGATATGCCATAAGCGATTCCCGGAGGCCCGCATGACCGTGACCCGTTGCGCCTGGGCGGGGGATGACCCGCTTTATGTCGCCTATCACGACGAGGAATGGGGCGTGCCGGTCCACGACGACCGCCGGCTCTTCGAGTTCCTGATCCTGGAGGGAGCGCAGGCCGGCCTGAGCTGGATCACCATCCTGCGCAAGCGCCCCGCCTATCGCGCCGCCTTTGCCGGGTTCGACCCCGCCGCCGTGGCCGCGTTCGACGAGTCCCGCGTGGCGGCGCTGCTGCAAGACCCCGGCATCGTCCGCAACCGGCTCAAGATCCGCGCCGCCGTCGCCAACGCCCAGGCCTTCCTCCGCGTCCAGGCCGAGTTCGGCAGCTTTGACGCCTACCTCTGGCGCTTCGTCGGCGGGCGGCCGATCGTCAACCGTTGGGCGACGCTGGCCGGGGTCCCCGCGCAGACGCCCGAATCGGTGGCGCTGAGCAAGGACCTGCTGCGCCGGGGCTTTCGCTTCGTCGGCCCCACCATCTGCTACGCCTTTATGCAGGCCGTGGGAATGGTCAACGACCACACCGTCAACTGTTTCCGCCACGGCGAGCTGGCCAGCTAGCTCGCTTTGACAGCCCCGCCAGGCCGGTGTTATAATCCCCCAATACCTGCCAGGGGCTGCTCGTGGGCGCCGGCTGCTCTTTTGCCCCAACACCAGGAGGCTACTCATGCCCTCAAAACACTTTACCATCCTACACTCCAACGACCTGCACGGCGATTTCCTGGCCGAGTCCCAGGACGACAAAGGCCAGGTCGGCGGGTTGGCGCTCCTCTCCGGCTATATCAACCAGGTCCGCCGCGAGGTGCCCAACACCCTCTACGTGGTCGCCGGCGACATCGTTCAGGGCTCCCTGATCGACACCGAGTTCAAGGGCATCTCCACCGTCGAGATCATGAACTATCTCTCGCCCGACGTGGTGACGCTCGGCAACCACGAGCTGGACTATGGCCTGCCCCACCTCCTCTTCCTGGAGCGCATGGCCAGCTTCCCCGTGGTCAACGCCAACCTCTATATCCGCAAGTACAACAAGCGCCTGATGCGGCCCTACATGGTCAAAAAGGTGGACGGTTTTGACATCCTCTTTATCGGCATCATCACCGAGACGGTGCTGGACTCGCTCAAGCAGGACCGCGAGATCGCTGCCTTTATCTCGCTGGAGGATGCCGCCACCGAGGTGGGCAAGATCTGTAACGCCTACAAAGACGAGGACGTGGACCTCACCGTCCTCCTCACCCACATCGGCCACGAGTCCGACCAAAAGCTGGCGGCGCTGCTGGACCCGGCCTGGGGCGTGGATATGATCATTGGCGGCCACTCCCACACCGTGCTGGACAAGCCCGCCGTGGTGAACGGCATCCTCATCGCCCAGGCGGGCGTGGGCACCAACCAGATCGGGCGCTTCGACATCGAGGTGGACGACGTCACCAACAGCATCGTCGACTACCGCTGGCAACTGGTTCCCGTCACCAGCGCGAGTATCGAGCCTGACACCGCCTTGCAGGACTATATCGGCTCGTTCCAGGAGGTCGTGGACCGCAAGTACAACGCGCTGCTCTCCCACTTGGTGGACCCGCTCACGCATCCCAGCCGCGTCGTGGAGACGCCGCTGGGCAACCTGTTCGCCGATATCGTAGCCGAGCGCGCCGAGTGCGATGTGGCCTTCCTGGGCAGCGGCTCCATCCGCGTGTCCGAGCTGGGGCCGGTGGTGACGCTGGGCACGCTGCGCACCGCGTATCCCTACAACGACTCTCTGCTCAAGTACACCATCAGCGGCGCGCAGCTCAGGAGCATCTTTAGCTATGTGATGCGGCCGGAGAACCGCACCGGCGAGGGCGAGTGTTACCAGGTGAACGGCGCCGTGCGCGCCACCTATGAGGAATCTCGCCGCGCCCTGGTCGGCTTGACCGTGGGCGGGCGGCCGGTGCGCCCCGATGGCCGCTACACCATCTGCGTGCAGGGCTACCACGCCAAGAACTCGGCCAAGAACCTGGGCTTGCCCGCCGAGGCCCTCGGCGCCTCTCGGGTCGTCTCCACCTCCGCCCAGGACGTGCTGGAGGAGTACCTGCGCGCCCACCAAAACCTCCAGCGCCAGGTGGAAGGCCGGCTGATGTATCGCTAATCGCCTATGGCCAATCGCTTATCGCCTATCGTGGGACTGGAGCGAGCCGTGTGCAAGCTATCCACGATAGGCGAGCGGCGCGCAGCGCTCAGCGATGGCCGCTCTATCTCCCGCGATCTGCGATAGACGATAAGCTATAAGCGATTGGCGATCAGCGACACGCCCCAGGAGGGCCATGGACCCCAGTTTCTACATCAAACTCGCCCTTTCCTTCGTGGTTGGCGGCCTGTGGATCACCCTGGCCAGCGTGACGGCGGAGAGGCTCGGCAGCAAGGTCGGCGGCGTGATCGGGGGGCTCCCCTCCACCGCCGTGGTGGCCTATGGCTTTATCGCCTGGACCCAGGGCCCGCAGCGGGCCTTTGATGCCACCACCGCCTTCCCGCTCAGCTTTTCCGCCAACGCCCTGTACCTGATCGCCTTTGCGGCGCTGGCCCGCCATGGGCTGGGCGCCGCCATCGGCGGGGCGCTGGCCACCTGGCTGGCGGCGCAGGCTCTCCTGCTGGCCCTCCCCGCCCCCACCATCGGGCTCGGCATCGCCGTCTGGCTGGCGGTGCTGGTCCTGGCTTACCTGGCCCTGGAGCGCTGGCTGCGGGTGCGCTCCCAGCGGCGAGTCGCCGTGCGCTACACCCTCGCCCAACTCGCGGGCCGCGCCGCCTTTGCCGGCGGGATCGTCGCCCTGGCGGTGGTGATGACCCAAGTCGGCGGCCCCGTGTGGGGCAGCGTCTTTGCCTCCTTCCCCGCCCTCTACACCTCCACGCTGGTGCTCACGGGCCGCTCGGCGGGGGTGGGCTTTGCCCGCTCCCTCACCACCTCGCTCATGATCAGCAGCCTGGTGAACGTGGTGGTCTTTGTCGTCGCCTTTCGCCTGGCCGTGCTCGAGCTGGGCCTGCTGGCCGCGCTGGCCGCCGCCTACCTCGCCTCCCTGGTCAGCGCCTATGGCACCTACCGCTTTATCAAAACCCGCCTCTCCTGACCCCATTTGACTATTTCGCTTATTGGGGCTACACTGCGCCCGGAACCCAGCGGACACGGGTTCCATGTTGCGACTTCCCCTGCAAATCGAGACCCTAGGGTCGACACGAGCTTTCTCCTGCTGTTGAGAACTGGGAGGTGGCACCCCGTCCAGGATCGGCCTGGATGGGAGCCCATCCGCTCCGCACGATCGGTCCGCCGCGCGAGAGCCGACCACCCGCGCACCAGCGCGTATTTTCAGCCCGTCTCGTTTGATCTCGGTTAGGTAGGCCGCTACGGCGTGCTTCCCAGCGCGCCCGCGCCTTTGTTTGCGTTTGGCATGGTGTCGGTCTGCATCCATCACGAACCAAGGAGAGTATCATGACCAATGTCGAATCCACCCTCAGCCCCGGCGAAAACATCATCGCGCGGGCCAAGCTCAGCGCCTCCGCGCTGATCATCCCCCTCATCGTCACCATCGTCGGCGCGGTGGGGCTGTTCGTTGACCTGGGCCCTTCGCTCAACCAGGTCAAGCCGCTAGCCCTGCTGTTGTTCATCGTCGGCGTGCTGACCACGCTCCCCGCGCTGGCCAACCTCTTTAGCACCCAGCTCGTGCTCACCGATCAGCGCTTGGTGGCCGAGTCCGGGCTAATCCGCGCCAACAAGCTCGACCTGCGGCTGGACAAACTGGACCGCATCGAGGTCAAGCGCCCGCTGCTCGGCAAAGTGCTCAACTATGGCACCCTGGTCGTCACCGGCCGCGGCGTCAACCGCAAGCCCATTCCCCTCATCGTCTCGCCCGACGAGATGAGGCTTCAGATCCGCGCCCAGCGCGACAACCGCGGCAGCAACGGAGCCGCCTAACCGACCGCTCAGCGCACCCTCTGCCAGGCACAGGATTCGTCCACGGACTTGCAGGGCCACAGGCTCTGCAAGTCTCTTTGTTTCGCCCAGTTGCCTGCCTTCCTGTTTCCGGCTACAATTCTGGTAGCTGACCCTGCTGCGAGAATCGGGAACCAGATGAGCCACGAACCCCGCTTCTGAACCTTTGTCATCCTGCGAATCTGCGTCCCATACATCCGAGGAGGAAAGATGAAGTACCGTCTATTGGGCAAGACCGGCGTCAAGGTGTCGCAGCTCTGCTTCGGCACCATGTCCTTCGGCGGCGACGCCGACGAGGCCACCTCGGCCGCCATGTTCAAGCGTTGCCGCGACGCGGGGATCAACTTTTTCGATTGCGCCAACGTCTATCAGCGCGGGCGCGCCGAAGAGATCCTGGGCAAGCTGATGGCCGGTTGCCGCAACGACCTGGTCATCACCACCAAGGTCCACGGCGCCATGAGCGGCGACCTGAACGCCAAGGGCAACACCCGCCGCAACATCCTGCGCGAGGTGGAGGCCAGCCTCAAGCGCCTGGGCACCGACCGCATCGACGTCTATTTCATCCACCAGGTGGACCCCGACACCCCGCTGGAGGAGACCCTCGGCGCGCTGGACGACCTAGTGGCCCAGGGCAAGGTCCTCTACCCCGCGCTGAGCAACCATCCCGCCTGGATGATCGCCAAGGCGCTGGGCATTTCGGCGCTCAAGGGCTGGGCGCGCCCCGAGGTCCTGCAGCCGATGTACAACCTGGTCAAGCGCCAGGCCGAGGTGGAGATCCTGCCGCTGGCCCAGGCCGAGCAGTTGGGCGTCATCACCTATAGCCCCCTGGGCGGCGGGCTGCTCACCGGCAAGTACGGCGTGGGCCGCCGTCCCGAGCAGGGGCGCATCATCAGCAACCCGATGTACGCCTCCCGCTATGGCGCCGAGTACGTGTATCAGGTCGCCGACGATTTCGCCGCCTTTGCCAAGAACCGGGGCTATCACCCCGTCAGCCTGGCCGTGGCCTGGGTGGGCAGCCACCCCGGCGTCACCGCGCCCATCATCGGCGCGCGCAACCTGGACCAGTTGGAGCCGTCGCTCAAGTCGGTAGAGATCGCCATGACCGCCGAGCTGCGCGCCGAGGTCGCGGCCCTCTCGCCGGCGCCTGCGCCGGCGACGGACCGGAGCGAGGAACAGGCCAAATAGCTCACCAGCCAAGATAGAATCGCCACCCAGGCTAGCGCGTAACGGCGGCGGAGCTCGGCAGCCCTATCACCGAGTTCCTATGGGTTAGCCTCTCTCGATAGAGGAGAATGGGATGCGTGAGAGCGCACCTGATTGTCTGCGCCGCTCTTCTGCTTGCGCTATCCACCTGCGGTTGGGATGGAGGTTCGGGAAACATGTTCAGCTTCTCGAGAATTCCTCGCCTGGCCAGGCAGCTCAAGGCCAACGACCTGGAGACGCGAACCAAGGCGCTACGTGAGCTCCAGGATCTTTCCAAGCTAGGCGCTCTGCGCCCGAAAGAGGCCGCGGACGCCCTGCGCGCCGCGGCCAGTCAGTTCCCGCCGCTAGAGCACGATTGGCAAGATGCGGGCGAGTCGCTGATTCGTGTCGCCGCGGCGGACCCTTCACCGGAACATGTCGCGATCATTTTCAAGAACTTTGGCTCCTATTCCAAGAGCGCCAAGCTTGCGGCCTTGAGCCTGCTGACGCGCATACCATCACAAGAAGCCACGAAGGCTTTCGTCACACTCGCGCTGGAGTGCGCTCGTTTGGGCGACCTCGACCAGCTCTCTACCCAAGGCTTCGACTCTAACCCACGCGATGCCGATATCCTTTTTCCCACGTTGTTCGGTTTGGCCCCCCTCAGCCCGCGCTTGGAATGGGATGTGTACTTGTTAGGCCTCACCTATGCCCAGTCAGGGATGCTTAGCCAGGGGATGCTGAGCAACGAGACCGGGGCTGTGCGAGCGGCATACCGCCGTTACGCCCAAGTCCTGCGACCGCAGCAGAGCAAGCAGGGCGTTGCCTGGATGTGGGAGGACGAGTACGGTGCTGCCAGGGACAAGGCATCCCTGCTGCTCGACTTTATGGGCTACTTGCCGGCTGATACGGTCGAGGAGGATTTACGGGAAGTGCTGACGTTTCGCGACGCCCGCCTGGTTCACTTTGCGGCTATGTCTCTGCTGCGACAGGGCCTTGACGTGGCCTCGAAAGCGCTCAAACGCGTCGCCGCCTCACCCGAGATGCGCGGTGCTCTGTACGACGAGCTAGAGAAGCAGGGCAAATTGGCGCTCTATCCCGCCGAGTATGCCACCCAGGCGGCCCTCGCGGAGGCTAGCATGGTCCACTGGCTCACCTTTCCCACAGAGCTGGCCGCCGTCCCTGACGAGATCGAGCTGATGAAGGTCGTTGAGGTGGAGACTACGGACGGGCCTGCGGATTACTATCTGTACCGCTTTCGCACCTTTGCGCCCCACTGGGCCGCTGACGATGGTTGGATGGCGGGGATCGCGGGGCCATTTTCTAAGGGGCAATTGAGCACATACGGCAGTGACACCTTTAGCAGCTTTGAGGCTTGGGATGCCAAGACCCCTGAAGAGCATATGCAGGACATCACCGACACCGTGGACCAGATACCTGGGAGGTCTTGAGAGCACATGACCCATCACCCGACAACCGACGCGCGATCCTGCGCATACGACCTCCTGATCGCCGGCGCCGGCGTGGCGGGCATCGCCGCCGCGCTGGAGGCCGCGCGCGCCGGACTGGACGTGGCCCTGGTGGAAAAGACCGTCCTCGTCGGCGGGCTGGCCACCACCGGCCTCATCAACATCTATCTCCCGCTCTGCGACGGCCGCGGCCACCAGGTGATTTTCGGCATCGCCGAGGAGTTGCTGCACCTCAGCATCAAATACGGCCCCGGCGACGTCCCGCCCGGCTGGCGCGATTCCCCGGCCAAGGGGGAGGGGCAGCGCTACCGCACCCCCTTCAACCCCGCCTCCTTCATCCTGGCGCTGGACGAGGCGCTGGAGGAGGCCGGGGTGGACCTCTGGCTGGACACGCTGATCACCCGCCCCCTGCTGGAGGGCGACCGCGTCGCGGGCGTCGTGGTGGAGAACAAGAGCGGCTCCGCGACGCTGCGCGCCAAGTGCGTCATCGACGCCACCGGCGACGGCGACCTGGCCCATCGCGCCGGGGCGCCCTGCGCCGAGGGCGACAACTGGCTCTGCATCTGGGCGCTGCAAAGCTCCCTGGAACGGGCCCAACGGGCCGTGGCCGACCCCGATGGCGTCTCGCTGCTGGACCGCCTGAACCTCGGCGGGAGCCCCGGCGGCGCGGGCCACCCCGAGGGGCTGCCGCCCTTCCGCGGCACGGAGGGAAGGCAAGTCACCGAGTTCATCCTGGGCGGGCGGCGGATGCTGCGCGATCATTATGTCGAACGTCAGGCCCTCGGCGGGGTTAACGACCGCCGCCAGCTCTTTCCCGTCACCCTGCCCAGCATGGCCCAGTTCCGCACCACCCGCCGCATCCTGGGGCGCGAGGGCATGGCCGGCGGGGAGGAGGGGCGCTATCGCGACACCTCCATCGGCCTCACCGGCGACTGGCGCAAG
>Ga0123332_1001139_pt1 | contig 26274 bp, 24 predicted proteins | sample BioC12SIPDNA_4_FD_89958 | JGI IMG/M metagenome (GOLD analysis project Ga0123332, IMG submission 89958) | Anaerobic biogas reactor microbial communites from Washington, USA - Biogas_R2_A C12 SIP DNA | ecosystem: Engineered > Bioreactor > Anaerobic > Unclassified | place: Washington, USA... | reverse complement strand
TGGAGGACGCACAGTACGCCACCGCCGTCAGCCTGAGCAACGCGCGGCGTATCTGGGATGAGGTATAGCGCCCCGCATGGATGAGGAGCTTCGCGGCACAGTAGCCTCCACTTTGTTTCGCAATCCGGAAAACGGGTGGTCTGTGGTTGACGTGCGCGCCCAGGGCGATATCGTCACCGTGGTTGGCAGCCTGCCCGAGCTGAGCACCGGGGAAAGCTGCCTGTTTGGCGGCGGCTGGGTGGAGCACCCCCAGTATGGCCGCCAATTCCGCGCCACGGCATGCCAGATTCAGACGCCCACTACCCTGCGAGGCATCGAGCGCTTCTTGGGCAGCGGGCTGATCAAGGGACTGGGCCCCAGCACCGCCCGCCAGATCGTGGAGGCCTTCGGCCACCAGGCGCTGGATGTATTGAGCGAGCAGCCCGAGCGGCTGATGGAGATATCCGGCATCGGCAAAATCCGCAGCCGCCAGATCAGCGAAAGCTATCAAAAGCAGCACGCGCTGCGCAAGGTGATGGTGTTTTTGCAGACCTACGGCCTGTCCACCGGGCTGTCTGAAAAGATCAGCAAGCTGTACCGTGAGCGTGCCGAGGAGGTCATCCGCAACAACCCCTATCAATTGATTGACGATATTGACGGCGTCGGCTTCCTGACGGCCGACCGCATTGCGCTGTCGCTGGGCTTTCCGGCGGACGGCGAATACCGCCTGCGCTCGGGCCTGAAGTATGTATTGGCCGAGGCTTCCCTCTCCCAGGGGCATACCTATGTGCCCCGAAATCACCTGATTCAGCGGGCTGCAGAGCTGCTGCGCTGCAGCCCGGCACTGCTGGAGCACGGCCTGAGCGACCTGGTGCTGCGGCGCGAGTTGACCCAGGAAGACATTGACGGCGAGGAAGCCGTCTTTCTGCCCGATGCCTTCAGCTGCGAGTGGGAGATCGCCAAGCGCCTCACGCGGCTCAATATGATGTCCCAGCAGATGATCGCAGCCCACGTGCGCCAGCAGATCGCCCGTTTTGAAAAGGAGCAGAACATCCGCTTCAGCCCCACCCAGCGCGATGCCGTGCTGGAGGCCACGCAGACCGGCGTGCTGGTCATCACCGGCGGGCCGGGCACCGGCAAAACCACGCTGATCAACTGCATCCTGTACGTGCTGGGCGACGAGGAGGATACCTTGCTGGCCGCCCCCACAGGCCGCGCCGCCAAGCGCATGGCCGAGGCCACCGGGCGCGAGGCCCGCACCATCCACCGGCTGCTTGAGTTTGGCGGCGAGGACGGGCAATTTCAGCGAGACCGGGAAAACCCGCTGGACTGCGCCTGCCTGGTGATCGACGAGGTCAGCATGGTGGACATCTACCTGATGCGCAGCCTGCTGCGGGCGGTTACACCGGGCACGCGGCTGATTCTGGTGGGCGACAAGGACCAGCTGCCCTCCGTGGGGCCGGGCAACGTGCTGGGAGATATCCTGGCCTCCGGCTGCGTGCCCCAGCGGCGGCTGACCGAAATCTTCCGCCAGGATGACCGCAGCATGATCGTGCACAACGCCCACCGCATCAACCGGGGCGAGCTGCCGGTGCTCAATGCCCGGCAAGGCGACTTTTTCTTCGAGCGCAAGCCATCGCCCGGCGAGGCCGCGCAGACCATTGTCAGCCTGTGCACCACGCGGCTGCCCGCCTACCTGCAGGACCCGCAGGGCGCCAGAAACATCCAGGTGCTCTCCCCCACCAAGAAGGGGGCCTGCGGCGTGCACCAGCTCAACCAGCTGTTGCAGCAGGCGCTCAACCCGCCCCGGGAGGGCGCACCCGAAATGGTCTACGGCGAAACGACGTTCCGCCGGGGCGACAAGGTAATCCACATCAAAAACAACTACCAACTGCAGTGGCAGGGCCCCGGCAGCGAGGAGGGCGAGGGCGTCTTCAACGGCGATGTGGGCTATATTACCCGCATTGACCCCGAAGGGCGCATGCTGACCGTGCTGTATGACGAGGAGCGCTCGGTGGACTATGAATACGCCCAGCTGGACGAGCTGGAGCTGGCCTACTGCCTGTCGGTGCACAAGAGCCAGGGCAGCGAGTTTGAGGCTGTGGTGATGCCCGTGGTGGGCGGCCACCGCCTGCTGCTCAACCGAAACCTGTTTTATACCGCGGTCACCCGCGCGCGCAAGCTGGTGGTGCTGGTGGGCTATGAGGAGGCCATCGCCGCCATGGTGCACAACAGCCGGGACCAGCGGCGCTACACCGCGTTGGCCCGGCGGCTGGTTGAGGCGCCCGGGGCGCATCCATGAAGGCTACCGGCAGGCTGCGCACGCTGCTGTTTCCCCGGGTGCGCTGCCTTGCGTGCGATGAGCCGCGCGAGATCGACCCGGGGCAGCCGCTGTGCGATGCCTGCCGGGCAGAGCTATACGGCCTGCGGCTGCTCGATCAGGTATGCCCCCACTGCCTGTCCACCATGCGCCATGGCGAACCCTGCCGCTACTGCGCCGAGGGCGGCATGCTTCATATCTCCGCCGCCTATGCCCCCTACCGCTACCACGGCGTCAGCCAGCGGCTGGCGGTGGTGCTGAAGTTTCATGGCGTGTACCCGGCGGCGCAGCCGCTGGTGGAGGGCATGCTGGATGTATTCCCCGGCTGGCCGGTGGACGCCATGGTGCCCGTCCCGCTGCACAAAAAGCGCCTGCGCGAGCGCGGCTTCAATCAGGCGGCACTGCTCTGCGATCGGTTGAGTGAGAAGACCGGTGTGCCTGTACTGCACGCGCTGGAGCGCGTCAAGGCCACCAAGCGTCAATCCACCTTGCCCCACGCAAAAAGGCCCGATAACGTGAAGGACAGCTTCCGGGCCATCCTGCCCGTCCAGGGCCTTACCTTGCTGTTGGTGGATGATGTGCGCACCACGGGCAGCACCGTGCGCGAGGGCGCCCGGGCGCTGCTGTCAGCCGGCGCAAAAGAGGTGCTGCTGCTGACCGCGGCGGTGGCCAGCGCCTACCCGCCGTAGTCCTCCGCTTCCTCGCCGGTGGCCTGCTGGGCCGCCTGACGGGCAATCTCGTAGCTGTAGCCCCGCCGGCTCAGGTAGGCGATGCAGCGGCGGCAGGCCTCCCGCCGGTCCCATGCCTTGTTGCCCACATATTTCACAGCCAGCACGCAGGCGGCAGCCAGCTCCTCCTCGGAAGAAAAGCTGTCCAGCACCTGCTCGGTCACCGACCTGTCCACACCCTTTAATCGCAGCTGCTGCGCGATGCCCCGCGCGCCGCTGCGCTTCTTTTTTCGCTCCAGCAGGCTTTGGGCGTAGCGCGCGTCATCCAGATAGCCAAGCGCCCGCAGGCGCTGCACCACGCGCTCACAGGTCTGGGGCAAATAGCCCACGTCCAGCAGCTTGCGGGTGAGCAGGTGCTCGCTGTAATCCCGCTGGCTGAGCAAATTGCCCGCGCGCTCCATCGCCAGGGGGTACTCCACCCCTAACTGCTCCTGTTGATAGGCGGCCAGGTCCACCGGCTGCCCCTCCTTGAGCGGCAGCTGACGAAACACAGCCGAGGGCACCCGCAGGCTGTCGCCCGAGGCCAGCGCGATCAGGTAGCTGCCGCGCTGCTTTTTAATCTCTGCTACGCTGTCCGCGGCCATGCGCCCTCCCCATAGAACAGCGCCAGCAGGTCGGCCACGATATCAGCCAGAAAGGCCAGCCGCGCCTCGGACGCACCGTAGCTGAGGAATATCATCCCCCGCCCTGCCCGCGGCTCAAAGAACGCGGCGTGCACCGCGCCATAGGCATTGCCCTGATGGCCATACAGCGGCAGGGCGCTGATGGCCGGGTTGTTCAGCTCAAACATGCCCAGCCCCTGTTTGAGGTGTGCCGAGCGCTGGCCAAAGTCGGCCACTGGCCGACGCATCATGGTCAAGGTATCTGCCCGCAGGAAACCGGGGCGCACCAGCGCCTCCATCAGGATGTGCAGACCCTGTACCGTCAGGCAGCAGTTGCCCTGGGCCAAGGTATAATGGCGCTCCGGGTCGGGCTGGTCTGCCCCCGTGAGGGGCTTTGCTCGGCGCTGCGCCGCGTCAAAGCCTGGGCTGCGGCTGGGCGGCAGCACGCGGGCTGCATCGGCCAAGGGACCTGTTACCCGCTGGGGGTAAAAGCTGGCAGCCACCCCCAGCGGCGCAAACAGTGTTTCCTGCATGATAGCTTCAAAGCTTTTGCCCAGCTTGCCCTCCAGCACGCAGGCAATCAGCCCGGCGCCCAGGTTGGAGTAGCTCCACCTGTCGCCGGGCAGATGGCTGCAGAAGCTGTCGCCCGCCAGCACCTGCGAGGCCGGGGCACCCGTCACGATGCCCTGCTGGTAGGCCTGGCCATCATTGATGGCAGCCGTGTGGGACAGCAGCTGACGCAGCGTGATGGCCTGCTGCGGGGCCCCCGGGTGGCGCAGCGGGTAGGGCAGCGCCGGGTTCACATCCTCATCCAGGTCCACCAGACCCTGCTCCGCCAATTTGAGCACGCAGGCGGCGGTGATCATCTTGGAGACCGAGGCCACGCGGAAGGCCATACCCGGCTCTGCCGGCCGCCCGGGGCCGGCCTGCCCGAAGGCGTACTCCGCCGCGGTGCCTCCAGCATCAAACAGCCGCAGCACGCCGCCCAGGCAGCGGTGGCGGCGCAGCAGGCGCAGCAGCGCATGCTCGGCCTTCGCGTCCAACCCGCTGCCGTGCAGACTGTCCACCGCAGGCAGCAGCAGGCGCAGGCCGGCCAGATATACCGCGCGCTTGATCATGCCGCAGCCTTCCTTGCGGGATAGCGCGTGTAGATCACCACGGCGCTGCACGTGCTCAGCGCCCACGCGGCCCCGATGCCCCACCAATGGGGCAGCACAAAGGGTGCTGCCAGCGCCAAGGCGGGCAATATCAGCCAGGCTTTGGGCAAATACAGGTCAAGCATCATCTTGACCGCCGCAAGGGCGCACAGCAGCAGGCTGAGCAGCTGGGACACCCGCACCGAGCCCCACATCAGGCTGTCGGTGCGCAGCCCTTCAATCACCAGGCGCCCCAGCCCATACCACAGCAGGTACCAGAAAAACACATGCCCAAAGCGGCCCTCCCGCTGAAACCGAGCCCGGTTGACATACAAGAAGGCAAAGCCCAGCAGGTTCCACACCGACTCGTAAAAGAACGTAGCCAGGTGCCAGCCGGCCCCGATGCGCACCGCAAAGGGGAAGAACTGCCAGGCGGGGTTGCTCACCGCGTAGCCAAAGGCCTCGCCGTTGAAGTAGTTGCCCCAGCGGCCAATGGCCTGCCCCAAAATGAGCGCCGGGGCCACCACGTCGGCCAGCGTCATAAAGGGAACGCCCTTGCGGCGCGACAATAGCCACACGCCCAGCGCGCCGCCGATCACCGCGCCGTAGATGGCCAGGCCGCCCTCCCATATTTTGAGGATGCTCAGCGGGTCGTGCCGAAACATCTCCCACGTGAAGGCCACGTAATACAGCCGGGAAATAATCAGCGCGGGCGGCAGGGCATACAGCACGATGTCGATGCCCGTGTCTTTAGGCAAGGCCAGGCGCTTTTCCTCCAGCGTGCACAGCCAGGCCGCGATGCCCAGCGCAGCGGCAATCAGCAGGCCGTACAGGTGGATGGCCGCCAGCGGCAGGGGCAGAAACGGGTTACTCATGCCTGCTGCTGGGCTTTTTGCAGCAGCTCGATGATGAGCAACTGCTGGGGGCATACCGCCTCGCACTGGCCGCAGGCAACGCAGCGGGCGGCGTCGCCCTCCTCCTTGAGGATCTGGCGGTAGGCGTTTTCAAAGAGCACGGGGTTGTCAAACATGTAGGCGCCATTCCACGCGGCAAAGATGCGCGGGATCAGCACGCCCTCGGGGCAGGGCTGGCAGTAGTTGCACTGGGTGCAGCCCACCGCGATGCGGGCCAGATAGGCCTCCTTCACCTCGCGGATGAAGGCGTGATCCTGCTGGGTGAGCGTGCCCGGCTTCACCCGGCTGAAGATGTCCAGGTTGTCCTCCACCTGCGGGAAGCTGTTCATGCCGCTTAATATGGTCACCACCTCGGGGAAGTCGCCCGCATAGCGGAAGGCCCACTCCACCGGCGACCAGCCGCGGGGGTTTTCCATCATCATGTCGCGTATCTCCTGGGGCGGGTTGGCGATGGCGCCGCCGCGCAGCGGCTCCATGCACACCACGGGGATGCCCCGCCTGCCGGCGTAGCGCAGGCCCTCCAGCGTGGCCTGGTTTTCGTCGTCCAGGTAGTTGAACTGAATCTGCGCCAGCTCCCAGTCAAAATCGTCTACAATCTCGATGAACACGTCCTTCTCATCGTGAAAGGAGAAGCCTGTGTGGCGGATGCGCCCATCCTTGAGCGCGCGCTTTAAAAACCCCTTGTAGTCAAGCGACTGCATGCGGTGAAAGGCATCCCCGGTGAGGGAGTGCACCAGATAGAAGTCCACATACGGCACATCCAGCTTGCGCAGCTGCTCATCGAGCAGGCGGTCCATGTCGGCATGCTCCTTGACCAGCCACTGGGGCAGCTTGGTGGTCAGCTTCACCTTTTCACGGTAGCCGTCCTTCAGCGCCAGGCCGGTCAGGATTTCGCTCTCCTGAAAGTGGTAGCCGTAGGCGGTGTCCACATAGTTGACGCCCCGGTCGATGGCGTGGCGCAGCATGCGCATAGCCTCCGGGCGGTCGATGCACACCTTGCCCTCATCATCCGTCATGGTGGGCAGGCGCATCATGCCAAAGCCCAGCCTGGACACGTCAAAGCCGAGTTTGCCAAAGGGTACGTACTGCATAAAGACCTCCTACGTTGGTTGTGGCCCGGGCATCCAGCCGCGGGCAAGCAGTGCCTGCCGCACCGGGCGGTGCAGCAGGGCATCCTTCAGGTGAATGTAGCGAAAGCTGGAGCGCACGCTGCGCCCATCCGGCCAGGGCAGCACCCCGGCATACTCGGGCGACAGCCCCAGCTGATCCGCCAGCTCCGGCGGGTCGATCACGCTGACCCGGTTGTGGCAGCGGTTGCCCAGAAACAGGTCAAACACCCCCAGCTCCGGGTCCACCGCCAGGTGGTTGCCCGTGTAGCCGGATACCGCGAAGGCGTGGTGTCCCATCCAGGCAGGCACCTCGCTGACGCGCTGCACGGCTCCCTTGGCAAAGCACAGGTACCCCAGGTACTGCCGGTAGGGCCGGCCATCGTTGCCCGGGCGGCCGGTGCGGTCGCGCCCCAGCTCCATCAAAGAGGCGCGGCTGAGCAGGTCGCCCCGCAGCAGCCCCTGGGCAAAGCGCACCATGTCGCCCTGCGTGCTGAACAGGCCGGCATGCCCGCAGGGGCCGCCATCCACGCCGGCCAACAGCCGGGCCTTGGGGTCATGGGGCCGGCCGGGGTACGCGTCCTCCAGCAGCCGGTGCTGCCCGGCCATCAGGCGGTGCTCGTAGTTGTAGCACAGGCAATCGGCCAGGCGGTCCTCCGGCACCCGGGCATAGGTCTCCCCCATGCCGCAGGGCGCAAAAATATGCCGCTGCAAATAGTCCATGTACGCAAGCCCGCTCACGCGCTCCACCAGGTACTTGAGCACCAGCGCATTCATGTCGGAATACAGGCGCGCGGGCTCCGGCCCCAGGTGTCGCCCGGTGAGGAATACCTGCCGCAGGGCGGCCTCGGGCGTGGGCTGGGCGTCAATGCGCTCGGGCGAGCGCAGCACGGCCTGGTAGGTCAATACATCGTACAGGCTGGTATCCTGCAGCGCGGCAAAGCGGTCGTCCACCACGCCCACGGCATCGTGCAGGTGCAGCAGCCCCCGCTGCATCAGCTGCATCACGCTGACCGCGGTGAACAGCTTGGTGAGCGAGGCCAGGTCATACAAGCTGTGCCCGGTGAGCGGACGCTCACAGGGCACGAAAGCCCCGTCCATCAGGTCGACCTCCCGGGCCAGGCCGATGCGGCAGGTATCGCTTTCCCGCGCGTTGCCGTAGGAAACGCTCAGGCCCGTCAACATGCCAAGCTCCAGCACCAGGCGGCGCATGGAGCTTGGCAGGTCAGCCCCTTGGGGCGGGGCCTCGGGCGTCAGGTTCAAAGCAGCTTGGCAAACTGGCGGGCAAATTCCGCTGCCTGCTCCAGCTCATCCCCGCTGGGACGCAGGCGGCATCGGAAGCCCTCCATGGTCTTCATTTTGAGTTGGTTGGCGCGCTCCAGGATGTTGCCCACCGCCTCGCCCGACCAGCCGTAGGAGCCGAAGGCAGAAGCAGGCTTGCCCTTCACCATGAAGGGGTACAGGGCCGTCAGCACCTCACCGATGGGCTTGAGCATATCGCCCAGGAAGGTGGGCGAGCCAAACAGTACGCCGTCCGCATAGTTGATGGCCTTGATGATGGCATCCTGATCATCGCGGCTGGGGTCCATCAGCTCGGCGCGCAGGCCCTCCTCGCGCAGGGTCTCCACAATGGTTTCGGCCAGCGTCTTGGTGTACTGGTAGGCGCTGACATAGACCACCGCCACGGTCTTCTCCTTGTGGACGGGCGTCTCGCACCACTGGGCATACTGCTCAAAGGTGCGCTCGATGTCCACATCCAGCACCGGGCCGTGGCCGGTGGCGATCATCTTGGGCTGCAATTCCCTGGCGCACTCAAGGCCGTTGACGGCAAAGGGCTTGCGGAAGGGGGCCATGATGTCCAGGAAGTACTGGTGCTGCGCCTCGTAGTAGGCGGACTTATCGGCCATGCGGCTTAAGAGCACCTCGGGCCAGGAGTAGTGGGCGCCGAAGAAGTCGCAGGTAAACAGTGTCTCGCTCACCGGGTCCCAGGTGAACATGGTGTCCGGCCAGTGCAGGTTGGGCATGGGGTAGAAGCTCAGCTGCCTGTCGCCCAGGTCCAGCGTATCGCCCTTCTTGACGACGCGGGACTTGAAATCCCGCTTGACGATGTTGGCCACAAAGGTGATGGCGCTGTTGGTGCCGATGATGGTGATGTCGGGGTTGCGCTCCAGCAGCAGCGGGATGGTGCCCGCGTGGTCGGGCTCGGTATGGTTGACGATCAGGTAATCCACCCGGCTGATGGGGGTTACTTCCTCCACCCGGCGGAAGTATTCATCGCTGAAGCCCAGTTTGGCGGTTTCGATCAGGGCGGTTTTTTCGCTGCCCTTCAACACGAAGGCGTTGTAGCTGGTGCCGTAGGGGGTGTTCATGATGATATCAAAAACGCGAAGGTTCTCATCTTGCACGCCGACAGAATACAGGTTTTCCCTAAGTTGTAACAACAGGAGGTCCTCCTTATGTATTATTCCACCGCAATTATAGCACAGCGGCGCGGGGCTGCAAACCGATACACGGAAAATACAGGATAGGCCGCGCATTTGGGGGCGACGCGGTTTGACCCTTGGTTGTCCCGGGGCTATAATACGGCATTACTTGAGGGAGGCTGTGTATGTTAGACATCCGATATGAACAGGCCGCCGCGCCTGCGCAAAAGCCGCAAAAGGGGCAGCCGCTGGGCTTTGGCCATATCTTTACCGATCACATGTTCATGATGAACTACACCCAGGGGCAGGGCTGGCATGACGCGCGCATCGTGCCCTTTCAGCGCATCAGCCTGTCCCCTGCGGCCATGGTGTTTCACTATGGGCAGGAGATGTTTGAGGGCATGAAGGCCTACCGCACGCCCGATGGCAGGGCGTTGCTGTTCCGGCCGGAGATGAACGCCAGGCGCGCCAATGAGAGCAACCGCCGCCTGTGCATCCCCGAGCTGCCCGAGGAGGACTTCATACAGGCGGTGCGCGAAATCGTGCGCCATGATGCCGCGTGGATTCCCGAGGACCCGGGCACGTCGCTGTATATCCGCCCCTTCATCATCGCCACCGATGAATTCCTGGGCGTAGCCCCCTCCAAGACGTACCTGTTCATGATCATTCTGTCGCCCAGCGGGGCCTACTACCCCGGCGGCATGGCACCGGTGGGCATCTGGATTGAGGATGACTATGTGCGCGCTGTGCGCGGCGGCGTGGGCTTTGCCAAGACCGGCGGCAACTATGCCGCCAGCCTCATCGGCCAGGTGAAGGCCCATGACGAGGGCTACTCTCAGGTGCTGTGGCTGGACGGCGTGGAGCGCCGCTACGTGGAGGAGGTGGGCGCGATGAACATCTTCTTCAAGATCAACGGCCGTGTCCTCACGCCGGAGCTGAACGGCAGCATTTTGCCGGGTGTGACGCGCGATTCGGTGATTCAGTTGTGCCGCTCCTGGGGCATCGAGGTGGAGGAGCGCCGCATCGCCGTGGACAAGCTGATTGAGGACTACAACAACGGTCGGGTGGAGGAGATCTTCGGCACCGGCACGGCGGCCGTCATCTCCCCGGTGGGCAAGCTGCGCTACCAGGACGATGTGATGGTCATCGGCGACGGCACCACGGGGCCACTGAGCCAGCGGCTGTATGACGCGCTGACCGATATCCAGTGGGGCCGCGCGCCCGATCCCCTTGGCTGGACGATGAGCGTGTAAAAGCCTTAGCCACACTAAAACGGCCTTCCGACAGGAGGGCCGTTTCTGGTGGTAGCAATACAATCAATTTCCTAAATCTCTTTCCGCATATCACGCCGACTGTACAGCATGCGCCTCACTTCCATCACATCACCGATGACCACATAGAAGACAATGTAGTTATGCACATAAATCCGGTAGTAAGGATGGCGCCTTTCCCGTTTTGACGGATATTGCTCAAAAGCTTCCGCACAGGTGCTGCGTTGGAGAATGGCATCCTCCACAGCATTGATCAGGTTGTCCGCCGCCTCAGGATTGTCCAGTTCATGGGTGATGTAGTCCACAATCTGCTCAAGATCTTTCTCAAACAGATCCAGATAACGCAGTTGGTATTGCTTATCTGGGGATGCGTTTTCTGACACGGGCAAAAACCTCCTCATGCGCGTGCCGCACGGGGCTGGTTGCAGCGGCCTTGTCAGCTTCATCCAGTTTAATTTCCGTATCCTGTGTGAGGGCTGTATAGTGTTCCAAGCTCATCACCACCATGGAACCATAGCCATTCTTGGTTAGATAGACAGGCTTTCCGCTTTTGACGCTGTCCTCAATCTCCCGGAAGTTGTTGCGCAAGTCGGATACCGGACGGATATTCATCAAGTTGTCCCCTCCTTCAAGCGTCCGCTGTATTATGGCGTTATTCTATCATAATTGCGCCATCTCCGCAATGCAAAGGCGTATCAGCGTCAAAATGCTTGTCAGAGGTCCTGATCTCAGGATAACAGCCCCTCCGCCCGCAACCAGGCCACGGACTGCTCCAGTGCTGCCACGGTCTTGACCTCCAGCACCACGGTGGCCCCGGCCCGCTCGGCCATATCCAGCCGTTCTTGAAGCGGAATTTCCCCCGTGCCCAGCGCCTGGTGGTTGCGCTTGCCCTGACCGTCATGGGCATGCATGTGGATCAGCCGCTGGGCGTGGCGGTCTATGAAGGCCAGGTCGCGGTTGCCCTCGGCGTGGTCATGCCCGGTATCCAGGCACAGGCCAAAGGTGGGGCTTTGCAGCAGCAGCTCGATGGCCCGCAGCTCATAGGGCGCCCAGAAGGTGGTGTTTTCGATGGCGATGTGCACGCCGCTGTCCCCCGCCGCCCGGCTGCACCGATCGCGAAAATCGACCACCGCCAGCGTGAACTGCTGCCCATACTCCTCGTACAGGTAGCGGGGGCCTGAGGGCAAGGTGACAATGTTCCCCCGGGGGATGTGCATGTTGATGACCGGCATGCCGGCCTTGCCGGCCAGCGCGATGGCTGACAGCATGGTCTGCGCATATGCCTCCCGCACCAGGGGGTTGAAGTCAAAGGGGTCAAAGCGGTCGTCCACATGCAAAGTAAAGATGATGCCGCGTTGCTTCGCTATCTCCCGCAGGGGCAACGCCGCCAGCTGGGCCAGGCCGCAGGCGGGGAAATTGCTGTTGAGCTCCACAAAGTGAAGCCCCAGCCGCGCGCACAGCGCAGCCGCCGCCGCCACATCCGCCGTCTCTATCAGGTAGGGCAAGCCAAACCGCAACGCCCTGTTTCCCTCTTTATCCATGGATTACACGCACTTTCAGGATGTCCGGCCGGGTGGCTAACTGCATGGCAAACTCCCGCGGCACGATGACCGATGTGTCAAACAGGGCGCAGGCCACGCTGTCCCGGCTGGCCGACACCATCTGCTCGATGTTGATGCCCGCCTGGGCAAACAGCGTGGTGGCCCCGCTGAGGATGCCGGGCACATTGCGGTGCAGCACCACCACGCGGGTTGGGTGGACGGCCGGGCCCAGGCTGATGGCGGGAAAGTTGACCGCGTTTACGATGTTGCCGTTGTTCAGGTAGTCCTGTGCCTCGCGCACCGCCATGATGGCGCAGTTCTCCTCCGATTCCTCGGTGGCGGCGCCCAGGTGCGGAAACACCAGCGTGTTGGGCATACCCATCACCTGCTGGTTGGCAAAGTCTGTCACATAGCGGCGCACATGGCCGGAGGCCAGGGCGGATGCCAGCGCCGGTTCGTCCACCAGCTGATCCCGGGAAAAGTTGAGCAGCACGGCGCCGCGGCGCATGCGCTCCAGCTGGGATTGGCCGATCAGGCCGCGGGTGGCCTCGGTCAGCGGCACATGGATGCTCAGGTAATCGCACCCCTCCAGCACCTCGGCCAGCTGGGCCGCGCGGTGCACGTTGACGTTGAGCTGGAGGGCATGCTCCACCGACAGGGCCGGGTCGTACCCATATACCTCCATGCCCAGGCCCACGGCAGCATTGGCCACCAAGGTGCCCACGGCCCCCAGCCCAATCACGCCCAGGCGCTTAGCGCGCAGCTCGCTGCCCACAAAGGCCTTTTTACGCTTTTCCACCAGCTCGGGCAGCGCGGCATCGGCCGGCTGCGCGCGCACCCAGTTGACTCCGCCCACGATGTCCCGGGCCGACAGCAGCATGCCCGCCATCACCAACTCGGCCACCGCGTTGGCGTTGGCGCCCGGCGTGTTAAACGCCACGATGCCCCGCTGCGTGCAGCGATCGATCGGGATGTTGTTCACCCCGGCGCCTGCCCGGGCAATGGCGCGCAGGCGGTCGGGCAGTTCCTTGTCCAGCAGGTCGGCCGAGCGCACCAGCCACAGGTCGGCATCCGCCGGGTCCTGGGTGATGGAAAAGTTGGCCCCAAAGGCCGCCAGGCCCTTGGGGGAGATGTCGTTGAGCAGCGCCACATGCCGTTGCTTCATCATGCCTGCGCCTCCTCATACGCGGCCATGCAGTCCACCAGCGCCTGCACGCCCGCCATGGGTATGGCGTTGTAGATGCTGGCCCGCATGCCGCCCGCCGCGCGGTGGCCCTTGAGGCCGACCAGGCCGCTTTGCTCGGCGTATCGCACGAATTCGGCGTCCCTGGCCTTGTCGCCGGTCACAAAGGTGACATTCATCATCGAGCGGCTGTCGGGGTGCGCGGTGCCGCGGAATACCTTGCTCTGATCGAGGTAGCTGTACAGCAGATCGGCCTTGCGCCGGTTGATGCCGGCCATGCTCTCCAGCCCGCCCAGCCCCTTGAGCCAGCGCAGCACCTTGCCGCACATGTAGATGGCCTGGCAGGGCGGCGTGTTGTACAGGGAATCGGCCTTCATGTGCGTGCTGTATCGCAGCATGGTGGGCACCTGTGGGGGCAGATCATCGCGCACCAGGTCGCGGCGCACAATGACCACCGTGAGGCCGGCGACGCCCATGTTCTTCTGCGCGCCGGCGTATATCAGCGCGTAGCGGCTGACGTCAATGGGCTCGGACAAAATGCAGCTGGACAGGTCGCCCACCAGCGGCACATCCCCTACGTCGGGCAGGGCGGCAAAGCGCGTGCCGAAGATGGTGTTGTTAAGGCACAGGTGCACATAGTCTGCATCCGGCCGAAAGGACAGGCCCTGCACATCCGGGATGCGGGCGAAGTTACTTTCCTCCCCCGAGGCCGCCACGCGCACGTCCACGTATTTGCGTGCTTCCTCTGCAGCTTTCTGCGCAAAGGAGCCGGTGACCAGGTAATCCGCCTTGCCGTTGCGGGCCAGGTTCATGGGCACCATGGCAAACTGCTGGCTGGCCCCGCCCTGCAAAAACAGCACGGCGTAGCTGTCCGGGATGCCCATCAGCGCCCGCAGGTCGGCCTCGGCCTCCTGCAGGATGGCTACAAAGGCCGGGGCGCGGTGACTCATCTCCATCACGGACATGCCGGTGCCCCGGCAGTCCAGCATTTCCTCTGCAGCCTCCCGCAGCACCGCCTCCGGCAGGCAGGCAGGCCCCGGGTTGAAGTTGTACACCCTGCTCACGCCCCGCACCTCCCCATGTTCATCAGGCCAGTTCTTCAAGTATCAGCTCGGTCATCCGCGCGCAGTTGACCCACGGCCCGCCGTGGGCGATATCGGCCGTGCGCGCGCCTGACAGCAGCACCCGCTGCACCGCGCCCTCCACCGCATCGGCGGCATCGGCCAGGCGAAAGGACAGCCGCAGCATCATGGCCACCGACAGGATGGTGGCAATGGGGTTGGCCAAACCTTGCCCAGCGATATCGGGCGCCGAACCGTGAATGGGCTCGTACATGCCGCGCTTGTCCTCGCCCAGGGAGGCCGAGGGCAGCAGGCCGATGGAGCCGGTCAGCTTGGATGCCTCATCCGACAGGATGTCGCCAAACAGGTTGCTGGTGACGATCACGTCAAACTGCGCGGGGTTGCCCACCAGCTGCATGGCAGCGTTGTCCACCAGCATATCACTCAGGGCCACATCCGGATAGTCCGCGGCCACGCGGTGCACCGTTTCGCGCCACAGGCGGGAGGACTCCAGCACGTTGGCCTTGTCGATGCTGCACAGCTTCTTTGCCCTGCCCTGTGCCAGCTCAAAGGCCACGCGGGCGATGCGCTCAATCTCCTTCACGGAGTAGATCTCGGTGTCATAGGCCTGCTGGCCGTCCGGGCTGTCCTTGCGCCCGCTGGGGCCAAAGTACATGCCGCCGGTCAGCTCGCGCACGATCACGATGTCAAACCCCGCGTCGGCAATATCCGCCCGCAGGGGGCTGGCCTCCTTGAGCTGGGGGTACAGCTTGGCCGGGCGCAGGTTGGCAAACAGGCCCAGCTCCTTTCGGATGGCGAGCAGCGCGCGTTCGGGCCGCAGGTGGCCGGGCAATGTATCCCACTTGGGGCCGCCCACCGCGCCCAGCAGCACGCTGTCGGCCTGCTGGCACTGCCTCAGGCTCTCTTCCGGCAGGGGCACGCCAAAGGCATCCAGTGCTGCGCCCCCGGCCAGCACCTGCTCAAACTGAAAGGTGTGGCCGTAGCGGCTGCCCACCCGCTCCAGCACCTGCTGGGCCGCCTGCGTAATCTCCGGCCCGATGCCGTCGCCCGCAACCACCGCGATATGATAGGTCATGCCTTGCCTCCCTCCAGCGCCTTCATGGCCTGCATCAGGCCGCCCGCCGCCACAATGCCCTGCAAAAAGTCCGGGAAGGGCGCGAAGCTGCGCTTCTCTTGCCGGGTGAGGTTTTCAACGATGCCGGCCCCCAGGTCTACCACCAGCTCGTCCCCAGCGGCCACCGGGATGTCGCTCACCACGATGGGCAGGCCGATGTTGATGGCATTGCGGTAAAAGATGCGGGCAAAGGACCTGGCCACCACGCAGGACACGCCCGCGTGCTTGATGGCCAGCGGCGCGTGCTCGCGCGAGGAGCCGCAGCCAAAGTTGTCGCCCGCGGCGATGATATCCCCCGCCTGCACGCGGCCCACAAACCCGGCGTCAATGTCCTCCATGCAGTGGCTGGCCAGCTCCTTGGGGTCGGATGTGTTGAGGTACCGGGCCGGGATGATGACGTCCGTATCCACGTGATCGCCGTATACATGCGCTTTGCCTTGCAGTTTCATGCCTTTGCTCCTTCCAATTCTTCGGGCGAAGCCAGCCGGCCCAGCACCGCGCTGGCCGCCGCCACGGCCGGGCTGGCCAGGTACACCTCGCTCTTGGGGTGCCCCATGCGGCCGACAAAGTTGCGGTTGGTGGTGGCCACGCAGCGCTCACCCTCGGCCAGAATGCCCATATGGCCACCCAGGCAGGGCCCGCATGTGGGGGTGGAAATGGCGCAGCCCGCATCCAGAAATACCTTGAACAGCCCCTCGTTCATGGCCTGTTCGTAGATCAGCTGGGTGGCCGGGATGATGACGACGCGGGTGTCCTCTGCCACCCGGCGGCCGCGCAGCACCTGGGCCGCCTGCTGCAGGTCGCACAGGCGCCCGTTGGTGCAGGAGCCAATGACCACCTGATCGATGCGCAGATCGGCCGGGATGTCGGAAAATCCGCGCGCGTTCTCCGGCAGGTGCGGGAAGGCCACGGTCAGCGGCACCTCGCTGAGGTTGATATCAATCACGCGGGCATACTGGGCATCCGCGTCGGCGGCATACACGCGGGGCTCCTGGGCGCCATGGTCCTTCAAAAAGGCCAGGGTCTGCTCGTCCACCGGGAAGATGCCGTTTTTGGCGCCCGCCTCGATGGCCATGTTGCAGATGCAAAGGCGGTCATCCACGCTGAGGCTGGCCACGCCCGGCCCCGAAAACTCCAGCGACTGGTACAGCGCCCCATCCACGCCGATCAGGCCGATGAGGTGCAAAATGACATCCTTGCCGCTCACCCAGGGCTGCAGGGCGCCCGTCAGGCGCACGCTGATGGCCTCGGGCACGCGGAACCACGCCTTGCCATAGGCCATGCCCGCCGCCATGTCGGTGGAGCCAACGCCCGTGGAGAACGCGCCCAGCGCGCCGTAGGTGCAGGTATGGCTGTCTGCGCCGATGATCAGATCGCCCGCCGTCACCAGCCCCTGCTCGGGTAGCAGCACATGCTCGATGCCCACGCGGCCAACATCATAAAAATGCGCCACACCCTGCTCCTTGGCAAAGCGGCGTACCTGGCGGCTCTGCTCGGCGGCCTTGATGTCCTTGTTGGGGGTGAAGTGGTCCAGCACCAGCGCCACCTTCTGCCCGTCAAACACGCGGCCGCAGCCCGCCTTCTCAAACTCGTTAATGGCCACCGGCGCCGTGATGTCGTTTGCCAGCACCATGTCCAGATCGGCCAGGATCATCTCCCCCGCCTGCAGGGCCTGTTTGCCGCAGTGTGCGGCCAGTATTTTTTGCGTCATTGTCATGCCCATGTCAGCCTACCCTCTTTCTTATGCAGAATGTATTCGATGGAATCCGACAGCGCCTGCCAGCTGGCGGCGATGATATCGGTGGATACGCCCACGGTGGTCCAACTGAGCTTGCCGTCGGAGGACTCGATGAGTACCCGCACCCGGGAAGCCGTAGCCTCGTCGCCGGTCAGCACGCGCACCTTGTAGTCGGTCAGGCGCACCTTGTTGAGCGTGGGATAAAACACGCTCAACGCCTTGCGCAGGGCCGAGTCCAGCGCGTTGATCGGGCCGTTGCCCATGGCGGCGGTGGTCTCCCGCTCGCCGTCCACCTGGATGCTGAGCATGGCCGAGGCGCTGGTCTCGCCGTCAGGCGGCGGAAACTCGCCGCTGGTGCGGTACATGCCAAGCTGAAAGTGAGCGGTAAAGCGGTCCAGCGTTTTCAGGATCATCAGCTCGAAGCTGGCGTCCGCCGCTTCAAACTGGAAGCCCTCCATCTCCAGCTCCTTCAGGCGCTTGACGATGGCCGCCACCTCGGGCGAATCCTTGTCCAGGAGGGGGGCAATGGCCTCTAACTTGGCCAGCACCGTGGTGCGGCCGGATACCTCGCTCATCAGGAAGCGGCGGCTGTTGCCCACGGCCTCGGGCTCGATATGTTCAAAGGAGGCGCTAAGCTTCTGCACGCCGTCCACATGCATGCCGCCCTTGTGCGCAAAGGCGCTGCTGCCCACATAGGGGCTGGAGGACGCGACGGACATGTTGGCGATGTCCATCACCTCGCGCGCGATAAAGGTCAGCCGCTTCAGGTCGCCCGAGGCGCCCGTGAACCCCATCTTGAGCCGCAGGGTGGGGATGATCTCGCTGAGGTTGGCGTTGCCGCAGCGCTCGCCGATGCCGGTGAAGGTGCCCTGCACCTGCCGCGCCCCCGCCTCCACCGCTAACAGGGAGGAGGCCACCGCGCAGCCGATGTCGTTGTGGCAGTGGATGCCCACAACCGCCTCGGGGAAAGCCTCGCACACCAGGCGAGTCCCCTCCTGGATGAAGCCGGGCAGGCTGCCGCCGTTGGTATCGCACAGGCACAGAGTATCGGCCCCCGCCTGGCGCGCCACGCGCAGCACCTGCATGGCATATTCGGGGTTGTGCAGATAGCCGTCAAACCAGTGCTCGGCGTCAAAGATCACCTCGCGGCCTCGGGCCTTCAGGTAGGCCACGGTATCGCCCACCAGGTCCAGGTTTTCCTCCAGGGTGGCCTGCAACACCTTGTCCACATGCAGGTCCCACGCCTTGCCGAAGATGCTGACCACCGGCGTTTCCGCCCGCAGCAAAGACAGCACGTTGTCATCGTCCTCCACCTTCAGGCGCTTGCGCCGGGTGCTGCCAAAGGCGCACAGGCGGGCGTGGCGCAGGGGCTGCTCCTTCATGCGCTCAAAGAAGGCGATGTCCTTGGGGTTGGAAAAGGGGTTGCCGGCCTCGATATAATCCACGCCAAACTCGTCCAGCGCGTGGGCGATGGCCAGCTTGTCGCTGACCGAGAACGAGATGCCTTCGCCCTGCGCGCCGTCGCGCAAGGTGCTGTCAAATATCTCTATCTTCATGCGCTCTGCGGCCCGATCAACTTATTCAATCCATTGACATAGGCCAGCACGCTGGCCTCCACCACGTCGGTGGACAGGCCGCGGCCGCTGACCGTCTCCTCCCCGCGGCTGATCTTGAGGATGGCCTCGCCCTGGGCGTCCCGCCCCTGGGAGATGGTCTGGATGGCATAATCCTCCAGCGAGTGGCCGCGCACGGGCATGATCTTGTCGATGGCGTTGAAGGCGGCCTCGATGGGCCCGTTGCCCACGGCCACCTCCTCGATCACCTGGTCGCCGTCGGACAGCCGCACCACGGCCGAGGCGGAGACTGAGTTGCCCGAGTTGACGGTGAAGCGCTCCAGCTTGTACCCGCGGGTAACGGGGGCCTCACGGTGGCTGACCAGCGCCTCCAGGTCCAGGGTGGTGATGGTCTTCTTGCGGTCGCACAGGTCCTTAAAGCGGGTGAACAGGTGGCTCATCTCCTCCGCCGTCACCTCGTAGCCCAGGCGCTTGAGGGCCTCCTCCACCGCGTGCTTGCCCGAGTGCTTGCCCAGCACGATGTTGTTTTGCTTGAGGCCCACCGTCTCCGGTGCCATGATCTCATAGGTTTCCCTATTGGCCAGCACGCCGTGCTGGTGGATGCCCGACTCGTGGGCAAAGGCGTTGCGGCCCACCACGGCCTTGTTGATGGGGGCGCTGATGCCCAGAATATGGTAAACCAGGCGGCTGGTGGGGTAGAGCTTGGTGGTGTCGATGTGGGATTGGGCGCCATACACATCCTTGCGGGTGTGCAGCGCCATCACGATCTCCTCCAGCGCTGCGTTGCCCGCGCGCTCGCCGATGCCGTTGATGGTGCACTCGATCTGGGTGACGCCGGCGCTCAGCGCCGCCAGGCTGTTGGCCACGCCCAGGCCCAGGTCGTTATGGCAGTGGGTAGCCAGCTCGACGTTTTCGATGCCGGGCACATGGGTCAGGATATATTCCACCATGCGCTTCATCTCCTCGGGCACCGAGTAGCCCACGGTGTCTGGCAGGTTGATCACCGTGGCCCCGGCCTTGACAGCGGCCTCCACCGCGCGGGCCAGAAAAGGCAGCTCGCTGCGGGTGGCATCCTCGGCGGAGAACTGCACGTCCTCGCAGTGCCCCTTGGCGTGGCCGACCGCGGCGGTGATTGCGTCCAGCACCTCCTGCTCGCTCATCTTTAATTTGTACTGCATGTGGGTGGGCGAGGTGGCCAGAAAGGTATGGATGCGGGGCGAAGCCGCATCCTTCACGGCCTCCCAGGCGGTATCGATGTCATTTTTGACCGCGCGCGACAGGCTGGCCACGCTGCAATGCTTCACCGTTTGGGCCACGGCGCGCACGGCCTCAAAGTCACCCTTGGAGGCAATGGCAAACCCGGCCTCAATCACATCCACGCCTAACTTTTCCAGCGCCAGGGCGATCTCTACCTTCTCGTGCAGGTCCATGCTGCAGCCGGGCGCCTGCTCGCCATCGCGCAGGGTGGTGTCAAATATCTTATAGGTCTTCATCAGTCATCTCCTTCCAAGGCCAGTACAGCCCCGCGGTCGGCAGAGGATACCAGCGCAGCATACCGCTTGAGGTAGCCGATCACCGGCGGGCGCTGAGGCGGCACAAAGGCAGCCCCGCGCCGGGCAATCTCGTCCTCCGCCACCCGCAGGCTGAGCTGCCGGGCGGGGATGTCAATGTCGATGATGTCGCCGCCCTCCACCAGGCCGATCAGGCCGCCGGAGGCAGCCTCGGGCGACAGGTGGCCAATGGCGGCTCCGCGGGTGGCGCCGGAAAACCGCCCATCGGTAATCAGCGCCACATCCTCATCCAGGCCCATGCCGGCGATGGCCGAGGTGATGGCCAGCATCTCCCGCATGCCGGGGCCGCCCTTGGGGCCCTCGTAGCGGATGACCACCACATCGCCCTTGACGATCTTACCGGCCTGAATGGCCTGGGCCGCCTCCTCCTCGCTGTCAAACACGCGGGCAGGGCCGCTGTGCCGGAGCATCTTGGGCGATACGGCGCTCTGCTTGACGATGCCGCCGCCCGGGGCCAGGTTGCCAAAGAGCACGGCCAGGCCGCCTTGGGGGGCGTATGCATTGTCCGGCGTGCGGATGACGGCCTCGTTGCGGTTGCTTGCCGCGGCCATGTTGTCACCCAGCGTTTTGCCGGTCACGGTGAGGCAGTTTTCCTGCATCAGGCCCAGCTTGCTCAGCTCGCGGGCCACGGCGTGGATGCCGCCGGCCATGTCCAAGTCCTGCACATGGTGCTTGCCCGCCGGGGCCAGCTTGCACAGGTTGGGCGTGGCGGCACTGATGCGGTTCAATTCCTCCAGCGAGTAGCTAAGCCCCGCCTCCCGGGCGATGGCCGCCAGGTGCAGCGCGGTGTTGGTGGAACAGCCCAGCGCCATGTCCACTGTGAGGGCGTTTTCCAGCGCCTGCGCGGTCAAAATATCCCGCGCGCGGATGCCGCGGTCCAGCAGGGCCATCACCTGCATGCCCGTGGCCTTGGCCAGGCGCAGCCGCCCGGCATATACCGCGGGGATGGTGCCGCTGCCCGGCAGGGCCAGGCCCAGGGCCTCGGTCAGGCAGTTCATGGAGTTGGCGGTGAACATGCCCGAGCAGCTGCCGCAGCCGGGGCAGGCCGCCTCCTCCACCAGGGCCAGGTCCGCCTCGGTGATGCGGCCCGTGTTCAGCGCGCCCACGGCCTCAAACACGCTGTTGAGGTCCAGCGGCCCCTGGCCCATGTCCAGCGACAGCATGGGCCCGCCGGATACGAAGATGCTGGGCAGGTTGAGTCGCGCTGCCGCCATCAGCATGCCGGGCACCACCTTGTCGCAGCTGGGGATGAACACCATGGCGTCAAAGCAGTGGGCGCGGGCCATGCACTCGATAGAATCTGCGATCAACTCCCGCGTGCACAGCGAGTAGCGCATGCCCTCATGCCCCATGGCAATGCCATCGCACACGGCGATGGTGTTGAACTCAAGCGGCGTGCCGCCGGCCATCAGCACCCCGTCCTTGACGGCGCGGGCAACCTTGTCCAGGTGCACATGGCCGGGCACCACCTCGTTGAAGGAGTTGGCGATGCCCACCAGCGGCCGGCGGATCTGCCCATCGGACAGCCCGGCCGCCTTGAGCAGCGATCGCTGCGGCGCGCGCTGAGGCCCCTCCTTCATGATGTTTGAACGCATACTATTGTCCCTTTCCGGATTCCTGGGCGGTGGCGTCCGGGCGCTTCCAGCTCATCTTCTCGCGCAGGTCGGCGCCGGTGGTCTCCAGCAGGCTGGTCTGAGCCATGTGGCGCAGGGCGTTGAACTGCGGGCGCCCGGCCTGGTTTTCCAGAATCCAGCTGCGGGCAAAGCTGCCGTCCTGAATCTCGGCCAGCACCTTCTTCATTTCCTTCTTGGTCTCCTCGGTGACGATGCGCGGGCCCACCATATAGTCGCCGTACTCGGCAGTATCGCTGATGGAGTAGCGCATGAAGCTCAGGCCGCCTGCGATGGCCAGGTCGATGATCAGCTTCATCTCGTGCATGCACTCAAAGTAGGCGCTTTCGGGCTGATAGCCGGCCTCCACCAAGGTGTCAAAGCCGGCCTTCATCAGCGCGGTCACGCCGCCACACAGCACGGCCTGCTCGCCGAACAGATCGGTCTCGGTCTCCTCGCGGAAAGTGGTCTCCAGCACGCCGGCGCGCGCGCCGCCGATGGCCGAGGCATAGGCCAGGGCAATCTCCTTGGCGTTGCCGGTGGCATCCTGCTGCACGGCCACCAGGCAGGGCACGCCGCGCCCCTCCTGATACTGGGTGCGCACGGTGTGGCCCGGCCCCTTGGGCGCTACCATGATGATGTTGACATCCTGGGGCGGCACGATCTGGCCGTAGTGGATGTTAAAGCCATGGGCAAAGGCCAGCGTCATGCCGGCGCGCAGATGGGGGGCGATGCACTGCTTGTACAGCGCCGCCTGCTTTTCGTCGTTTACCAGTATCATCACCACGTCGCAGGCCTGCACGGCATCCTGCGTGTTCATCACGGGAAAGCCGGCCGCGCGGGCGCGCTCGGCGGATTTGGAGCCCTCATACAGGCCGATGACCACTTCCATGCCCGAGTCCCGCAGGTTCTGCGCGTGCGCGTGCCCCTGGCTGCCATAGCCCACTACGGCCACCTTCTTGCCCTTCAGCAGGTCCTTGTTGCAATCCTTCTCATAATACATCTTCGCCATGTGTCTGCTCCTCCTGCTGCTGTTGCAGCTTATATTCTCCGCGCCCGATGGCCGTCAGGCCGGTCCGGCACAGTTCCGTGACCCCAAATGGTTCCAAGCAGGCAATGAAGGCGTCCAGCTTGGCCTTCTCGCCTGTGATTTCTGCCGTGATGGTGGTGGGCGTCAGGTCCACAATTTTGGCGCGGAACACCTTGGCCGCCTCCTGTACCTGCGCCAGCTTGTCCGGCCCGGCCTGCACCTTGATCATCATCAGCTCGCGCAGCACCGTGCGCTCCTGGGCCATCACCGTGACGGTGCGCACGTCGTGCAGCTTTTCCAGCTGGCGGACAATCTGCTCGCGGATGCGGTCGTCCCCATTGGTCTGGATGGTGATGCGGGAGATGCTGCTGTCCTCGGTCTCGCCCACGGACAGGCTGTCGATGTTGTAGCCCCGCCGCCCAAACAGGCTGGACACCCGGGTCAGCACCCCCGCCTGGTTGTTGACCAGCATGGCCAACACAAAGGTTTCATCGCCCATACCCTTACCCCCTCAAGATGATCTGGTCTATGGTGCCGCCGGGCGGAATCATGGGCAGCACCTTCTCGTCGCGGTCAATCAATACATCCAGCAGCACCGGGCCTTCCCAAGTCAGCGCCTGGCCGATGGCGCTGTCCAGCTGCTCCTTGTGGTCGATGCGCAGCCCCTTGGCGCCAAAGGCTTCGGCCAGCTTGACAAAGTCCGTCACCCGCCCGTCCATGGTGGTGCTGGCATAGCGCTGATCGTAAAACAGCGTCTGCCACTGGCGCACCATGCCCAGCACGCTGTTGTTGAGCACCACGATCAGCAGCGGCAGCCGGTGGGTGACGGCGGTGGCCAGCTCCGCCAGGTTCATGTGGAAGCTGCCGTCGCTGGTGATCAGCAGCGTGCGCTGCCCGGTGCCCATGCAGGCGCCGATGGCCGCCCCCATGCCAAAGCCCATCGTCCCCAGGCCGCCCGAGGTGATGAAGGTGCGCGGCCGCTGAAACTTGTAATACTGCGCCGCCCACATCTGGTGCTGGCCCACATCCGTCGCCACAATCGCCTCGTCCGCCAGCTTGGCGTACAGGGACTCAATCACCATCTGCGGGTTGAGGCGCGAGTGGTCCATGCCCAGGTGGCTGTCCGGCATGCGGACGATGGCCCGCACCTCCTCCTCCCAGTCGCTGCGCTGGCGGCTGACGCCCAGCTCCAGCAGCGCCTCCAAAATGGCCTTCACATCGCCCACCACGGCGGCATAGGCTGGGATGTTTTTGCCGATTTCGGCGGGGTCGATGTCCAGGTGCAGCACCTTCTTGCCGGTGGCGAAAGACAGCTTGTTGCCCGTGGCCCGGTCGGAGAAGCGGCTGCCCACGGCGATCAGCAGGTCGCAGGCCGCCAATGCCTTGGAGGCGGCGTAGCGCCCGTGCATGCCTGTCATGCCCAGAAACAGCGGGTGCCGGTGCGGCATGGCGGACAGGCCCATCATGCTGCTGCCCACAGGGGCCGACAGGCTTTCGGCAAAGCGGGTCAGCGCCTCTGATGCACCGGCAGTCACCACCCCGCCGCCCGCATAGATAAAGGGGCGCGACGAGGCGGCAATCAGTGCCTGGGCCTGTTTTAGCGCCTCCTGGGACAGCGCCCGGCGGCCATTGGCGGGCGCCGGCGGGCGCTTCTGGTACTCGCACTGGCCCTGTTGCACATCCTTGGGGATGTCCACCAGCACGGGGCCGGGCCGCCCGGAGGCCGCCAGGTGAAAGGCCTCGCGCACGGCATCCGCTAACTGGCTGATGTCCTTTACGATGTAGTTGTGCTTGGTGATGGGCATCGTGATGCCGATGATGTCCACCTCCTGAAAGCTGTCGCGGCCGATGAGGTTGACCGCCACATTGCCCGTGATGGCGACCAGCGGCACCGAGTCCAGGTAGGCGTTGGCGATGCCGGTGACCAGGTTGGTAGCGCCCGGGCCGGAGGTGGCAATCACCACGCCGGTGCGGCCGCTGGCCCGTGCATAACCATCCGCCGCATGGGCCGCCCCCTGCTCGTGGCAGGTGATCACGTGGTGGATTTTATCCGACGCCTTGTATAGCGCATCGTAGATATCCAGCACCGCGCCGCCGGGGTAGCCAAACACGGTGTCCACCCCATGCTCCTTGAGGACCTCAATCAGTATCTGCGCGCCGTTGAGCTGCATGCCTTCCTCCTTCATCCCTTACAAAAACCCCTGCCTCCGTGTGCACGGTGACAGGGGTTTTGCTATCATGCCTGATCAGCCTACAGACATCCTTCTCCTGCTGCACAACGGTTGTACGGCCCTGCGAATAATTCGTACAAGGCCGCCAATAAGGAGCAGGACCAGCAGGCTGTAAGCAGCGAACATCAGTAAATCATCCTCCGGTTTGATCCGCGGCAGAACCGCTTGTGCGGAATATAGCATTGTAAGTTTATGCCAGTCAAGGGATAAACTGTATTTACGATGTCTTTGTATACAAAATGGGACGCCTTGAAATACAAGGCGTCCCGCGCATGTGGTATCTGGAAACTATCGCAACAAAGTGAACAGCATGGGCAGTAGCACCATCAGCACCAGCACGATCAGCGCCACGGGCACCAGGGTGATCAGCGCGGCGATGATCATGGCGGTCACATCACCTTTTTCCAGGGGCATGTCCTCATCCCCTGCCTGCCGTGCCTGCCTGCGCTCACGCAGCAGCGTGAAGGCGCGCTCGACCTGCCTCTTGAACAGCATGCTTAGTTCATCCCCTCAGCCTGCTGGCTGGCCCGGTATGCCGCTTCCTTTTCCGTCATCAGGCGGTGGTGGCAGGCAACAAAGTGGTTGGGCGTGATCTCCTCCAGCACCGGGATCACGTGCTTGCAGATATCGGTTGCATACTTGCACCGGGTGTGGAACTTGCATCCCGGCGGCGGGTTGACGGGGCTGGGGATATCGCCCTCCAGCACCACCAGCTCGCGGCGAGCGTTTTCATCGGCGGTGGGGATGGCGCTGAGCAGCGCCTCGGTGTAGGGGTGCATGGCGCTGGTGAAAATATCCTCCGTGCTGGCCAGCTCCACAATGACGCCCAGGTACATCACCGCGATGCGGTCGGAGATGTACTTGACCACCGCCAGGTCGTGGGTGATGAACAGGTAGGTCAGCTGCTCCTTGTCCTTGAGCTCCTGCAGGAGGTTGATGATCTGGCTCTGAATGGATACGTCCAGCGCCGAGACGGCCTCGTCGCATACGATGAACTTGGGGCTGAGGGCCAATGCCCGGGCAATGCCGATGCGCTGGCGCTGGCCGCCGGAAAACTGGTGCGGATACCGGTGCAGGAAGTAGGGCGCCAGGCCGCAATCCTCCATCACCTTGAGCACCCG
>Ga0123332_1001134_pt1 | contig 26334 bp, 23 predicted proteins | sample BioC12SIPDNA_4_FD_89958 | JGI IMG/M metagenome (GOLD analysis project Ga0123332, IMG submission 89958) | Anaerobic biogas reactor microbial communites from Washington, USA - Biogas_R2_A C12 SIP DNA | ecosystem: Engineered > Bioreactor > Anaerobic > Unclassified | place: Washington, USA... | reverse complement strand
GCCGTACATCCCGCGCAGGCCGATCGCGTGCCACTCGGCGCCCATCACCTGGGCGAACTCCTCGATCGGGTCCATGCTCCCGGCCCCCAGGGCCGCCGCGGCGAGCCCGGCCTCCTTGGGGAAACCGCTGAAGGCACCGTTGCTCTCGTTGATGCCCGCCCGGGCGTCGGGGTCGATGTGGTTGCGCGCGTTGGACTTGGCCAGCACCGGGATGCCCAGCCGGCTGCCCTCGGCCAGTTCCTGGACGGCGTTCAGGAAGACTGCGGCCTGCCGCGGCGTGAGCGATGAGCCGGCGACGAACGGATGGCTGTCGTCGCCCTGCCGCTCCTCCCCCGGCACGGCGACGACGTTGCGGAAGATGATGCGGCGCATGTGCTGGCGACCGACGTAGTCGTGGGCGATGTCGGTGAGGGTGCCGCCCCACGCAGCATTGACCGTGTCGATGAGCATGAGGCCGGCCTTCTCCTCCAGCGTCATCCGGGAGACCAGGTCGGCGGCCCGCTCCTCCGCCGGCAGCCGCCAGTCCTCGTAGGGCGAGAGCTGACCGTCCCCGTCCAGGTCCTTGAACTTCAGGCCGTCCACCTCGATGACGGGGGCCGACCTGGTGCCCAGGGTCGGCTGCTCTGGAGTCGGGCGGGGCATGGTTCCTCGCTTCTCAGGACGTGGGTGTCTGGTCGTCGGTCGGCGGTGCGGTGTCGGTGGCGCCGGGGTCGGCCTCGGGGTACTTGGCCCGGTAGTACTTGACGATCATCTCGACCACCTGGTCGTAGGTGACGGTGCCGGTGTTGATGACCAGGTCGTAGTACTCGTCGGTGTGCGGGTTCCACTGGTAGAGGTTCTTGGACATCTGCGCCCGGACCCGGTCCTCGAACAGGATGCGGTCCTCGGCGGCTGCTGCGTCCAGCCCGGTCTTGGACATGACCCGCTCGACCCGCTTGTCCATCGGAGCGGTCAACCGGACGTGGAGGGCACCGACGGCACGACCGAGCACCAGGGCGCCGTTGCGGCCCACGATCACGGCCCCGTCCTCGACGAGCCGCAGGACCTCCTGCCGGTTGCGCTCGGCGACCGAGTGGTCCTCGGCGCTGTCCAGGGCACGTGCGAGGTCGGCGTCCTGCGTCCCGCTGTAGGAGACGGTGCTCAGCCACCGCTCGAAGGCGTTCTCCGATACCAGCAGCTTGGCGTCCGCCTCGGCGACCTGGTCGGAGCTGAACTTCTGCGCGACATACGTGACCCCGAGCCTCTCGGCCACGGCCGGGGCGATGTCCGAGGCCCCCGCACCCTCACGCTCGAAGATCGTGACGACAGGCAGGACGCCACGGCTCGGCGGGCGCAGCAACAGGTCCCGCGCGTCGCCCACCTGGGTGGTGCGCACCCGCGCCTCGTCGACCGCGAACGTCGAGCTGACCGCCCCCACGGAGCGGCGGGCGTGCAGGTCGCGCACGATGTCCTTGTGCTGCTGGCTGTCCAGGTTGTACCAGATCATCACCACGGTGGCTGCGACGGCGAACGCGGCCGGGACGAGCCCGGTGGCCAGCCGGATGCCCTGCAACGCCTCACCGCTCTGGCTCTCGGCCTGGGCGACGTAGCCGAAGGCGCCGATGATGGCCGCACCTGCCCAGCCGCCGATGCCCTGACCGCACTTGCGGATGAAGGACAGGATCGAGTAGGACCCGCCCTCGGAACGCAACCCGGTCTTCCACTCCCCGTAGTCCACCGTGTCGGCCTGCATCGCGAACATCAGGGCGTTGGTGCCGCCGCTGCCGATGCCGAAGACGAACCAGGCCACGATCGCCATCGCCAGGCTGCCCCCAGGCACCAGGTAGATCAGGACGAAGGCGACGATCGTGACGATCGCGGCCCCGATGTAGCCCAGGCGCTTGCCGAAGCGGGTGGTGATCCCCGGCACGAGCGAGGCGATCAGGATCGTGCCGACGACCTGGGCCAGCGTCAGGAAGGTGTACCACGCGGAGTTGCCCAGCACGTAGCGGGCGTAGTACATCGCCACCGCGTTCATCATGAAGATCGAGGCGAGCAGGAAGAACGCCGCTGCGCACAGCACGATCAGCGGCCGGTTGCGCCGGATCATCGCGAAGGTGCGCTTCAGGGAGATCGGGGTGGCGCTGCGCGGGACGACCTCCTTGGCGTTCCGGAAGCAGATCAGGTAGAGGATGATGGCCACGATGCCCAGACCGATCGTGGTCAGGGTGAACTGCAGCCGGATGTTGTCACCCGTGGTGTCCTGGAACTGCGGGGCGACGACCGCCGAGAGCGCGACACCGGTCAGGGAGTTCGCGATCGAGCGGGCCCCGGACAGCTTCGACCGGTCGACGGAGTCCTGCGTCATCGCCGCCGACAGGGAGCCGTACGGGATGTTGACGAACGAGTAGGCCAGTTGGAAGAGCGCGTCGAACAGGAAGATCCACGCGATGGTCAACGCCGGGCTCAGCCCGGCCGGCACGCTGAACAACAACACGAAGACGATGGCCAGCGGCGTGCTGCCGAAGAGCAACCAGGGCCGTAGCCGCCCCCACCGGGTGTTCGTCCGGTCGACGGTCTGACCGGCGATCAGGTCGGCGATGCCGGCCCAGATCTTGGTGACGCCGTAGATGGTGCCCGCCACGCCGGCCGAGACGCCGGCGATGTCCGTCATGTAGACCATGAGGAACATCGAGGTCATCATGAAGGTCAGGTTGTTCGCCACGTCACCGAGGGAGTAGGAGAACACCTGCCCCCCAGAAAGCGTCCCGGTGGCTTTCTCTGACGTCTTCGCCATCATCCGCTCCTCGCAACGCCGCGGCGACACTGCCTGGCACTTGGCCTGACTATAGCCAGCCCGTGTCGCCATGTCTCGGGTGGCCCGGAGACCGGGCGTCAGGGCTGGTCAGAGGACCCTCTGCGTCCGTAGGCTCGCGGTGTGACCGCAGGCGCGACGCCCGTTCGACCGCTCGAGGTGCACGCCTGGCTCGACGTCGCGTGCCCGTGGTGCTGGATCGCCAAACGCCGCTTCGAGGAGGCGGCCGCCGAGTTCGGCGGCCCCGTCACCGTGGAGTACCACTCCTTTGAGCTGGCGCCCGACCTGTCCGCCGACTACCTGAGCACGGAGGTCGAGTTCCTGCAGCGCCTCTACTCCATCTCCGCCAACGACGCCACGATGCGGATCCGGCTCGTCACCAGCACCGGCGCTCGCCTGGGGCTGGCGCACGACTTCGACCGGGTGCAGCACACCAGCACCTTCCTGGCCCACCAGCTGTTGCACCACGGCAAGGTCGAGGGCCGGCAGCAGCCGCTGCTCGACGCGCTCTTCTCGGCCTTCTTCGAGCAGGGACGCGACTTGCGCCATGTCGACGAGCTGGTCGCTATCGCCCAGGACGTCGGACTGGCGGCCGAGGACACCCGCGAGGTGCTGGAACGGGGGCAGTATGCCGAGGCGGTGCGGGCGGACCGCCGTCTCGCGGCCGACCACGGCGTCACCAACATTCCCACTTACGTCCTGCCGGGACAGCCACCGATCCACGGGGCCAAGCGTCCGGCTGCCCTCGTCGAGTCCCTACGCAAGGCCGCGGGCCTGCCCTGAGGGCAGGCCCCATCCCCGACCGGACGCACCGTGTTGCGGCACGGATGCTCAGCGCCAGGCGAAGACCGGCTGGTCGAAGTCGCGGACCGGGTCGGACCGGCCCTGCAGGCCCAGCCAGTTGAGCTGCACCAGGACCGCTGCCGTGGGGGCGTGCACGATCGTCGTGCCCAGTGGCACGGACACCACCGGACGGTCGGTCTCGGGGATGGTCTCGAAGCGCGGGGAGTCCGCGCGCTGCAACTGGTGCAGACCGACGCGGTAGACCGCCATTACTTCCCCGGGGTCGGGCCGGATCTCCGCCTCCCCTCCCCACACGACGACCGGCGTCATGACGAAGCCGGACCGGGTCACATAGTCGTCCAGCAGTCCCAGCACCCGGTCCGGCGCCAGGTCGATCCCGACCTCCTCGTGGGTCTCGCGCAGGGCCGCCTCGACCACCCCCTCCCCCGAGTCCAGCCGCCCTCCCGGCAGGGCGAACTGTCCGGCGTGCCGCCGCATGGTCAGGGGTCGGCGGCACAGCAGGAAGGCAGCTCCCCCGGCAGCGCTCAGCAGTCCCTCGGGACGCCGCAGCGGGTCACGGGCCGGGCTGCCGTCCGCGAGACGCGCCCGGACCACGGGGTCGGCGGGCGAGGAGTCGACCAGCACCAGGGCGACCGCGGCGTGCCGTCGGCCGTCCAGGTCAACGGCTCGCCGACGGTGACCGGCGAGGTTGGTGGCGACCCGCTCCCGCAACCCCTCGTCATACTCGATCGGCGGCGGCGGTGTGCCGGGCGTCCCCTGCTCCTGCTCCCTCACCTGCTGGCTCCTGTCTCCTTCTCCCCAGGATGACCTACGGTCGTCGGCCGGCCGACGGCGGCCTCCGTCGTCCGTTGGTCACGGCGTCGCGGCGCAGACCTCTTCCAGCTCGGCGAGGTAGTTCGCGAGCGGAGGCAGCCCGACCTCCGCGCGCCGCTCGTCGACCGTCGCCTCGTCCCGGATCGGTGCGGGCTCGGGGCCCGCCGGCGTGCACCCGATCTGCGTGCCGTAGGTCTGTGGCTCCCCCTTGCCGGCGGCGACCCGGTCGGTGAGGTAGGCGAGGTTGCCGGGCGAGGCCTCGCCCTCCTCGACGGCCGCACGGATCAGGTCGAGCGCCTGCTCCTGGAACTCCGGGTCGAGGTCGGAGTGCTGGGCGATGGCCCACGCGGCGTCCTCCCCGTCCTCGCCGACGAGGGAGATGGTCGGCCAGCCGTGCTCGGCGACGATCTCCTTGAGCCGCTCGGTGCGGCCGGTGTCGTCGAGCCCGCCCTCCCCGGTGCGCTCCTGCTGGTCCTCCTCGAGCATCGCGACCAGCTCGTCGTGCAGCTCCTGGTCGAAGGTGACCGCCGGCTCGTCGGGTCCGCCCGAGCACGCCGTCAGCCCGGCAACGAGGACGAGGACCAGCACCAGGACCCGCATCGGACTTCCCTTCGATCGCTCGTCCGCCAGCCTACGACCGCGGTCGTCCTGCTGAGGCCCGCGAGTGTAGGGACTTTTGACACGCACCGCGCCCTGCGCGTCAAAAGGCCATGCACTGGGTGGGTGCCGGCTGGTCGGGCACGTTGGTGGTCGGACTTGCGCCTGGCTGGTCGACCCCTCGGTGCTGGCCGGACAGCGTGACATGCTCGGCCCATGGACATCCGCGATCTGCGCCCGCCCGCGGAGGACCCCTGGCCGCCGTTCACCCATCACCCGCCCATCAGCTCTGACGGCGTCCGGGGCGCTCGCACCTGGCCCGGGCTGACCTATGCCTTCGTCCGTGGCTACCGTCCCCTGACCCTCGACCTCCACGTGCCGCTCGACACGACCGGACCGGTCCCGGTGGTCATCTGGATCCACGGGGGCGGGTGGACCGAGGGCGATCGACGCTACGTGCCACTGCAGTGGCCACAACAGGTGCTCTTCGAGAAGGTGGTCGCCGCGGGGATGGCCGTGGCCACGGTGGACTACCGGCTCCTGGCGGAGGCTCCTTTCCCGGCCTGCGTCCACGACTGCGTCGCCGCGGTCCGCTATCTGCGGCGGTATGCCGACGGGCTGGGTCTCGACCCGGCTCGCGTGGCTCTCTGGGGCGAGTCCGCGGGGGCGCACCTGGCCTCGCTCGTCGCCTTCGCCGGCTCGCGAGAGCCTGCCGACGCCGGACTGCTGGGCGAGGTCGGCGTGGGCGAGGGGGTGTTGGGGGTCGTCGCGACGGTGCTCTTCTATGGTCCGGCGGACCTGGTGTGGCTCGACGATGAGGTCCCGCTCGACGGCGTGGCGCGGGTGCTCGGCGGGGACCCCTCCCTGACGGACCGGCTCTCCCCGGTCCGGCAGGTGCATCCGGGCATCGCTCCCGTCCTGCTCATGCACGGTCGGGACGACAGCCTGGTGCCGGTGACGGAGAGCGAGACCCTGCACCGCGCGCTCCTGACGGCAGGCGTCGACAGCACGCTGGAGATCACCGACGGTGCGGACCACTGCTTCATCGGCACCCCCGTCGAGCCACATCTGGACCGGGCGATCGGCTTCCTGCGTGACCACGCGGACCGTCGTTGAGTCCGACCTGACCCGTCACGCCCGACCTGAACACTCAGGCCCCAGCGTCGACCTGGTGCGGTGGGACGCGGATCGTGGGCACCTCGATCTCTCCGTCGTAGCACGCGGCGACCAGGAACTGCCAGGGTCCCAGCGTGCGGGCCCCGGCGATAGCCGTGGTGTCGGTGCCGGGGCCGAGACGGTCGAGCGCCTCGCCCCACGCCGTGGTGACGTGAGGGTGCTCCGCGGGAGTCGGGGTGTTCCGCTGCAGCCAGCGGACGTGCCGGCGCACCTCACGCGCCGTCTGCCGCCACTGGACCCGGTGGTGCGGGGCCTTCTCACGGGCCCGGAGGGCGAGCACCGCCGAGGCGACGATGGTCACGGCCGCCGCGGTGAGATAGGGACCGGTGCGGGCGCCGTGCTCGGTGGCCTGGAGCACCTCGATCCGGGAGGCGTTGTAGGCCAGCGTGACCAGGGCGAAGGCGGCTGACATCAGACCCGCCCCGAACCCGACGGGGCTCTCCCGCACCACCGCGGGCACGGGCAGCAGGGCCAGCAGGCAGAGGACCACCGCCCCGGCGATGAGCAGGGGCGGGGCCTCCCACATCCCGTCCTCGACTGTGCGGGCGGAGCTCCGGCGGGGCGGCATCAGCAGCGCCGCGCCCGCGATCACCAGGAGGAGCCCCACGGACATCGCGACCCACCAGAGGGTCCCGGCGAGCCCGTAGCGCTCACCCCCGCCTGCGACCTCGCGGGACCGGGTGCCGTGCCCCGCCTGCCGGAGCTCGCGCAGGACCGCCCGGCGGTCGCGCAGCAGCCAGTGCAGGTGCAGGAGCCAGTCGCGGGACGCGAGGGGCTGGACCATGGTGAGTGCGAGCTCCGCCACCGCGCCGAGCGTGCGACGGTCCCCCTGCAGGGTCGCCGGGCGCTGCTCGCTCATGGGCGCAAGCCTCTCAGGTCGGCCAGTCGGTCAGTCGGTCAGTCGGCGGCCGGTCGGGTCCGTCAGGCACGAACGGTATCCTCCGGCAGGTGACGGAGCAGGGGCAGCGGACGGGCGCCACGGTGGCGGATCCGCGCCCGAAGCAGGCGGCTCCTGCCCGGACCCCCTCGCCCCACAACCTGCTGCGGATGCCACCGCGTGGGACGCCGCACTCGGTCTACCCGACGCGGGCGGAGGAGCGCTCCGAGGGCGTGCTGCGCCACCTGTCGGTCCCGGGGCTGACCGTGGGGCTGGTCCTGCTCTGGGTGGCCCTCTCGCCCAGCCTGCTCCCCCGCGCCTGGTGGATGACCGCCGTGAACGTCGGCGTCAGCATGGCCTACGGCTACGTCATCGGGGACCTGCTCGGGCGGTTCAGCTCCTGGCTGGCCCGCCGGACGGATCTCCGGGTGGAGATCAACGCCCGGTCGGACTGGGGCGTGCGCACCCTCTGGGTGACCCTGCTCGTCGTGGTGAGCGGTCTGGTGTGGGTCCGCAGCCTGCACCAGCAGGAGCAGATCTCGCTGATGGCCGGCGTGACCCGGGGCGGGGCGCTCAACCAGTTCTTCGGGGTGCTGGCGGGTCTGGTGCTGTTCGCGCTGCTCCTGCTGCTCGGTCGTGGACTGGTCCGCCTGCGGCGCGGGGTGCGCCGGGCGATCCGACCGGTGCTCCCCCGCGCCCTCGCGCCGGTCGCAGCGACCCTCATCGTGGCGATGGTCGTGGTCTTCGTGAGCAACCAGGTGCTCTACCAGCGCGGCATGAACTGGGCCCTGGGCAACGCCACCCAGCTGAACCAGCGACCGCCTGAGGGGCGCACCGCACCCACCGAGCTGGAGCGCACCGGCAGCCGCTCGTCATACGAGCCCTGGGACACCCTGGGTCACGAGGGACAGAAGTTCGTCTCGGACGGGCCTCGTGCCGCCGACATCGAGCGCGTGACTGGCCAGCCCGCGCTGGAGCCGATCCGTGCCTACGCCGGCCTGACCGAGCACGACGAGGTGGAGGACGCCGCCAGGGCGGCCGTGACAGAACTCGTCCGGGCCGGTGGCCTGCGACGCTCCGTGGTGCTGGTCACGACCACGACCGGCACCGGATGGGTCCAGCCGTGGTCCGTGCAGGCCCTGGAGTTCCTCACCGGCGGTGACGTCGCCACCGTGTCGATGCAGTACAGCTTCTTCCCCAGCGGCCTGGCCTACCTGTCCGACCTCGACACGCCGCCGCTGGCCGGGCGGCTGCTCCTCGAGGAGGTCGAGCGACGCCTCGCGACGCTGCCCGAGGACGAGCGGCCGCTGCTGTATGTCAGCGGCGAGTCACTCGGCTCCTACGGCAGCCAGGGAGCCTTCGCGGACGCCGAGGACCTGCTGAAGCGGGTCGACGGCGCCGTCTGGACCGGCACGCCGCGCTTCACGCCACTGTGGAGCTCGCTGACCGAGTCCCGCCGCCAGGGCAGTCCAGAGATCGCGCCGGTCATCGACAACGGCCGGCACATCCGGTTCGCCACGCGCCCCCAGGAGCTGACCCAGGACTTCTACGGCGGCCCCTTCGTGGAGTGGGAGGAGCCGCGCATCGTCTACGGCCAGCACGCCTCCGACCCGGTCGTCTGGTGGTCCTGGGACCTGCTGTGGCGCGAGCCCGACTGGCTGCGGGAGCAGGTCGGCCGGGACGTCTCCCCCGACCTGAGCTACACGCCATACGTCACCTTCTGGCAGATCGCGAGCGATATGCCCCTGTCGGTCGACGTCCCCCCGGGCCACGGCCACGAGTACAAGGACGAGATGGTGGCCCTGTGGGCCGGGGTGATGGGCCTGGATCCCCTGGACGACTACTCGGAGATCATCGCGGCGATCGACAGTTTCGTCCTGGACTAGCGGCGGACTAGCGGCTCAACGGCTCCCGGTGCCGCAGCACGTGCAGGTCCCACCGGTCGCTCAGCCGACGGAAGACTTCGACGCCGCGGATGGAGTTGCCGTAGCTGTCCAACCGGGGGGACCACGTCGCCAGTCCCAGGGCGCCGGGCACGACCCCCAGCATCGCGCCCGACACCCCGCTCTTGGCCGGGATGCCGACCTGCGCGACCCAGCGGCCGCTCGAGTCGTACATGCCGCAGGTCAGCATGACCGACAGGGTCTGCTGGACCACTCGCTCGTCGAAGACCCGCTGCCCGGTGACCGGGTTGCGGCCACCGCCGGCCAGGGTGGCGCCCATGACGGCGAGCTGGGCGGTGGTGGCCTCCACCGAGCACTGGCGCAGATAGCCCTGGACCACCTCGTGCGGGTCGTGCGCCAGCATCCCGGAGGAGGCGAGCATGTGCGCCAGGGCGAAGTTGCGGTCACCCCTGACCTGCTCGGCGCGGAGCACCTCCTCGCTCACCTCCAACCGCTCCCCCGCCAGGGCTGCATAGCGGTCCAGCAGGAGGGCCTCCCGCTCCTCCAGCGTGTCCCCGGGGATGAGCGCCTGCGCCATGATCGCCCCTGCGTTGATCAGCGGGTTGAACGGCCGGCCGTCCTCGTGCTGGGACAGCTCGTTGAAGGCCTCGCCGCTCGGTTCCACCCCGATGTAGGAGAGCACCCGGTCCAGCCCGCACTCCTGGAGTGCCACCGCGTAGGTGAAGGGCTTGGAGACCGACTGGAGCGCCAACGGCCGGTCGTGGTCGCCCACCCCGATCAGCTCGCCGTCCGTGCGGCACACCGCCGCCGCGAGCGCGTCGAGGTCGTGGCGCTGCAGGTCGCGCAGATAGTCGGCGGGATCGCCCCAGCCGATCTCCCGCGCCTCCTCCAGCACCTGTGCGAGGTCATCCCGCGGCTCGATCATGACCCCACTCTTGCAGTGCCAGGCACCGCTGTCCCCAGGGGCGGACCAGGAGCCCGCGTTCTCCACAGCCGGGCCGCAGCCACTGCAGCGCAGGTGCGGGGCGTCCGAGAGTGGTGCCATGAACCCCACGAACACCGGTGTCCCTGAGGCGGTGAACACGGTCCTGCTGGTCGGACGGGTCAGCTCCGGCCCGGAGACCCGGACCATGCCGAGCGGTGACGAGCTCGTGCAGTTCCGGGTGGTGGTGCCCCGCCCGAGGCAGCGCGGTGACACGCGCACCCAGGTGGATGCCATCGATGTCGCCTGCTGGAGCGCCCGCAGCCGCACCAGTGCACTCCGGCTGCGCGAGGACGACACCGTCGAGCTCGAGGGAAGCCTGCGCCGCCGCTTCTTCGCCGGCCCGGCCGGACGGGTGTCCCGCTACGAGGTCGAGGCCCGGAAGGTGCGGCGCCACCGCGCCTAGGATCGCCCCTGCTTAGGATCGCGCCTGCCTAGGATCGCCCCTGCTTAGGATCACGCCTGTGACTTCCGTCGAGTACCTCACCACGAGCGAGCGCATCCACCCCGAGATGATCACGGGCTTCTTCGTCGGCTGGCCGGTGGCGCCCACCGCCGAGAAGTTGATGGAGGTGATGGAGGGCAGCTACCGCCGTGTGTGGGCCGTGCTCGACGACCGGGTCGTCGGCTACGTCAACGCCATCTCCGACGGTGTCCTCAACGCCTTCATCCCGTGGCTCGAGGTGCACCCCGACCACCAGGGTCGGGGCATCGGTGCCGAGCTCGTCCGGCGCATCGTCGCGGATCTCGACGGGATGTATGCCATCGATCTGTGCTGCGACAGCGAGCTGTTCCCGTACTACGAGCGGCTCGGGTTCACCACCTTCGGAGGCGCCGGACTGCGCTTTCCCACGGCCATCCTCGGCGCAGAGCCGGTCGCGCTCTAGTCCGCGGTGAGGAATACGCGCAGCGCGGAGGTGAAGGCCTCCGGCTTCTCCGAGTGCACCCAGTGGCCGGCGCCCTTGATGGTGACCAACACGGTGCGCGGGAACAGCTCGCGCATCGGGGGCTCGGCCTCCGGCGTGATGTAGGGCGAGCGCGCCCCGGCCACCCACAGGACGGGCCGGTCGAACGGCCCGCCGCTCGGCACGAAGTCACCGATCTCCGGGAGGTCGCGCAGCAGCAGGTCCAGGTTGGCCTGCCAGCGCCACCCGTCACCGTCGGCGCGCAGGTTCTGGAGCAGGAACCCGCGGGTGGTCCGGTTCGGGATCAGCTCCGTCAGCCAGGCGTCGGCCTCGGTGCGGCTGGGCAGGTCCGACAGGTCGAGGGTGTCGAGCGCCCCGAGCAGGTGCCGGAACTCACTCATGTCGCTGCTGGCGACCGGGGCGATGTCGACCACCACCAACCGGTCGATCAGGTCCGGGTGGCGCAGGGCCACGGTCATCGCCACCTTGCCGCCCATCGAGTGACCGACCAGGTGGACGGGACCGTCCGCGGCGAACCCCCGACGCAGCTCGGTGGCAACGGTGTCGGCCATCTGCTCGAAGTCCACCCGCTGCGTCCAGCCCGAGCGGCCGTGGTTCGGCAGGTCGACGAGCAGGGAGACGAAGTCGGGCTGCAGCGCCTTGGCGATGCTGGTGAAGTTCTTGCCCTGGCCGAACAGACCGTGCAGGAAGACGATCCGGCCGGTCGTCCGGTCCGTGTCGGACGGGTCGCCCACGGCGGTGGTGTGGAGCGGGATGCTGTCGGGGTTCACACCGGCCACCCTACGACCGCCACTACCCTGGGCTGGTGCCCGTCGACCACACCATGCAGTGCGACTACTTCGACACGGCACGGTGCCGCTCCTGCGCGCTGATGGGCACGGCATACTCCGGGCAGCTGGCGACCAAGCAGGCCCGCTGCGAGGCCGCCCTCGGCCCGGCGGCCCAGTGGGAGCCACCCTTCGCCAGCCGTCCCGAACGCTTTCGCAACAAGGCCAAGCTCGTCATCGGCGGGGATCGTGCCGCCCCGACGGTCGGCATCCTGGACCGTGCGGGGCACGGGGTCGACCTACGGCACTGCGGGCTCTACGAGGAGGGTCTGGCCGAGGCGGTCCTGCAGGTGCCGGACCTCGTCCGGGACCTGGGCCTGGTGCCGTATGACGTGCCGCGGCGCACCGGCGAGCTCAAGCACGTGCTGGTCACCCACTCCCCCGCTAGCGAGCTGATGGTCCGCTTCGTGCTGCGCTCCCCCGGCCAGCTCGGTCGGGTCCGGCGCGGGCTGGGGGTGGTGCGCGACCGGTTGCCGGGCGCCCGCGTGGTGTCGGCGAACCTGCAACCGACCCACGCCGCGGTCCTGGAGGGTCCGGAGGAGGTCGTCCTCACTGAGGAGCAGGAGTTGCTGATGCCGGTGAACGAGGTGCGGCTGCGACTGCGGACCCGGTCCTTCTTCCAGACCAACACCGAGGTGGCGGCGGGTCTCTACCGTCAGGCCCGGGTCTGGATCGACGACCTCGACCCCGCCTCGCTGTGGGACCTCTACTGCGGCGTCGGGGGGTTCGCCCTGCACGGGCTGCTGCGGCCCGACGGCACGCCCCGCGACGTCGTGGGCGTGGAGGTCTCGGATGAGGCGGTGGAGAGCGCCCGCGCCGCGGCCGCCGAGCTGCCGGGCGCGAGCCGGTTCCTGGCGGGCGAGGTGACGACCCACCTGCACACGGCGCCTCCCCCGGACCTGGTGATCGTCAACCCGCCACGCCGCGGCATCGGCCCCGACCTCGCGGGGTGGCTCGAGACCTCCGGCGTGGAGCACGTGCTCTACTCCAGCTGCAATGTCGACTCGCTGGCCGCTGACCTGGCGCGGATGCCGTCCCTGACCCCGGTCCGGGCCCGGTTGTTCGACATGTTCCCGCAGACGCCCCACCTGGAGGTGCTGACCCTGCTGCGCCGGACCTGATCGTCCGGACCCACGGTCTCACCGCAGCCGCCTCGCACAGCCGCCTCACGTCATACTGGCTCGGCGACCTGGACCAGCAGGGTCCGGCCCGCCAACCCGACCGCCCGGCACAGACTGACCCGGAACTCCTCCCGGAGCAGCGGCGTGGCACGCAGCTGCCACAGCACCTCGCTGTTCACCCACGCCGCGTCGCGGGCCCGCCCGATGCTCCAGGAGCCGACCAGCGTCAGCAGAGGTGTCAGCTCCTGGTCCACCGCCAGCACCAGGCCGTCCAGGAAGGACTGGCGCACCTCCTCGTGCACCTCGGCGAGCAGACCCGTCACCTTCTGGTAGTCGGCTCGGACCCCCCGGCTGGACGGTGACAACCCGAGCTGTTCGCAGGCGGTGACCACCGCCACGGACAGGTCGTGGTTGATGTGCGCGTTCATGCCCGCGATGGCGAACTGAATGGGCGCCAGCGGTGCTGACCGGCTCGCGAAGACGGGCTCCCAGCACTCCGGGAGCCGCCGCCCCTCGCTGTCCGCCCGGACCGTGTCCAGGTAGAGGTGGGCGAAGACGATGTCGAGTCGTTCCATGAACGGCCGGTTCTCGAAGTACCCCTCGGTCAGGCGCTGGGCAACCAGCTCGGTCACCTGGAGGTACATCCGGTTGAACTGCCAGACGCCGTCGCCGTGCTCCATGTCGTCCCCGGCCTCGCGGAGCGCCGCGATGACCGCGGGGACGGTGGGGAGCTGGTGGGGTGGCACCGGGACGGTCGCGTGTCGTCCGGGCGGCAGCCGCAGAGCGCCGCGCAGCGTGTCGAGGAAGTCGAGGAAGCCCATGGATGATTCGACCACCAGGCGGCCCGGGCGGCAAGGGTCTGCGGCTGCCCGGTTCCCGGACATGCGACATCAGCTATGCGGCCATACGGTGGGGAACATGGTCACGAAGGGTCTGCCGACGGCAGCCATGCTCCAGGACCTGGTGGAGGATGTCCTGGACGGTGACTGGCCAGATGGTCAGGGGTCGGTGGATGCGTTCCTGGAGCGTCTCGCCCTCGCCCGCGGGGACACCGCACCAGGGCACACGGGCCAGGCCTTCCGGCTCACCGGTGAGCGAGACCTGGCGGCCGACTACCTCATCGCCCACGAGTTCCGCCACTCCCTGGTCGGCATCCACGCGCTGGCCAACGGACCCTCGAGCGCGGTCCTCGAGGTGTATGAGGACGCGGCCAGCGAGCTGGAGGACCGGCACGGTCCCCCCGAGAAGGCCTACGACCGCCGGCGGCCACCGAGCGAGGTGTCGCACTGGGTGGTCGGGCCCGCGCGGGTCAGCCTGTTCTGCCACGCCGACCACGACTCACCGGCCCGCACCATCCAGCTGGCGATCGAGCACATCGAGCGGTCGGCCTTCGCCGACGACCACGCCTGAGCACCGCCGCTGCGCGAGCTCGCGCTCAGGCGGGGCGCCGCTCCCAGCCCATCAGGGCGGCGCGGTAGGACGTTCCCGCGTAGACGAAGTCGGGGACCAGGTCGCGGAATCCCATCCGCCGGTAGAGGGTCCGGGCCCGACCGTCCGGGTCGGTGGACAGCAGTGCGCGCCGGTGCGGCATCTCCGACAGCTGCCGTCGCAGCAGCGCGGAGCCGACACCCCGGCCCTGGAAGGCCGGGTCGACCTGAAGCTCGACCAGCTCGAAGGCGTCCGTCAACCAGTGGCCGTGCCCCGCGGCGCGGACCGGACCCGCGATCTGCTGCGGCCACCAGTGCCGCAGCTGCAGGTCGAAGCCGTAGAGGAAGCCGACGATCGCCGAGTTGTCTGACCCGCTGTCCGGCTGGCCCAGGGCGTCGTGGGAGGCGACCAGGACGGTCGCCCCGTCGTAGTCGCGGACGCACTGCCGGAACGTGGCCTCGAAGTGGTCCACCGGCTCGGCCTGACGGCCCAGGGCACGACCGTAGATCTCGGCGACCCGTGCGGCGTGCTCGACCGCCTCGGCGCGTCCCAGCCGCCGGATCGACGTGCGCGACAAGGACCGGTCAGCCGCCGGCGAACGGCGGGAGGACGTCGACGACCGACTCTGCGGTGAGCCGGGTCGAGGGGTCCGACACGTGACGTCCCTGGTGCAGCAGCGAACTGCGGCGCAGCACCTCGGCGAGCATCGTGCCGTGCTGCGCGGCGAGCTGGTTGACCAGCTCCTCGATGTCGCCGGCGCTCACCTGCTCCTGCTCCGTCCCGGCTGCCTCTGCAGCGGCGGCGAAGTAGCGAACGGTTGCCATCTGAGCCTCCTGTGATCCTGCCGCCATCCTGTCAGATCTCCCTGAACTCACCACGCCGGGCTCGCCGGTGACGCCCCCCGCCGCCGGGGGCGCTCACTGCGTCGCGTCGGGCTCACCGGACAGCCTCTGGTGCCAGGCTGCGTGGTCCTCCCAGGTGTCGATGTCGCCGACGCCGACGACCGCCGCGTCGGCGATCGTCAGTGCGCTCACGAGCCGGCGGACAGAGACGTGGTGCCCGGTGCCGAGGGGCTCCAGCGCCCGGGTCAGGGCCGCGGTGCGGTAGGCCGCGAGCAGCCACTGCGGGTGTCCCTCGTCGTCGTGCGGGCACACCAGGTCGGTGTCCGGGGCGGCCGTCGCCGCCGCAGCTAGCAGCCCGCTCACCGCCTGGCCGGCCCCGGGCTGGTCGACCGCCAGGACCACGGTCCACTCCGGGAGCCCTGAGCCCTGCCGGAGCGCGGCCAGCCCGGCCGCGATCCCGGCCACCGGGCCACCGCCGGGCGGGTCCTCGACGGTGCGCAGCACGCCGTCGGGCACCGCGGTCGCGCCCACCACGACGACCCGCCGCGCCCGTCGCGTCCCCTCGAGCACGCGGTGCAGCAGGGGCCGGCCGCCGACCTCCAGCGCCGCCTTGTCGACCCCGCCCAGGCGGGTGCCCCCTCCCCCGGCCAGGACGATGACATCGTGCCCGACGACACGCCCGTCGGTGTCGGCGGGGTGCGCGACCCCGGAGCCGTGGTCCATCGGGTCGCCGTCAGTACCTGGGCAGGGTCGGATCCACGTGGTCGATCCAGCCCAGGATCCCGCCGGTCATCACCCGGACGTCCGGGTGGCCCAGGTGGACCAGGTGCCGCGCGGCACGACCGGCCCGGGGCCCGACCTTGCAGTAGAAGACCACCGGGCCGTCACCGAGGGCGGACAGGTCGTCCCAGCTGAGTACCTCCCCGACCGGCACGGTCCGGGCACCCGGGACGGTGCCCAGGGCGTGCTCCCCGGGCTCCCGGACGTCGATGACCTGCAGCCCGTCCTGGCCGTCCCGCACGTCCTCGGGGGACATCTCCGGGATCGCGACCACGTCCCGGCTCTCCCCCGCCTCGGGCATCCAACCCCGCGCGGGACTCCGGTCGGACGGATCGAGGTCGCCGGCGTCGCGCGCGCGGAGGGGGATCTCCCGGGTCCGCTGGGTCAGGGCGTCGAGCAGCAGCACCCGTCCGACGAGCGGCTCGCCCGTCCCGGTGATCAGCTTGACCGCCTCCGCCGCCATGATCGACCCGACCTGGCCGACCATCGCCCCGAGCACCCCCGCCTCGGCGCAGCTCGGCACGTCCTCCGGGCGCGGCGGCACCGGGAACAGGTCCCTCAGCTGCACCGCCGCGTCACCGCCGAGGGCGGGCGGCAGGAAGGTGGTGATCTGGGCGTCGAACCGGAGCACCGCCGCCCAGACCAGCGGGATCCCCAGCGCGACCGCGGCGTCGTTCACGACATACCGGGTGTCGAAGTTGTCGCTGCCGTCGAGCACGAGGTGGTGCCCGGCCAGGATGTCCCGGGCGTTGTCCTCCCCCAGGTGCTCCCGGACACCGGTCAGCGACACCATCGGATTGAGGTCCCGCACCGCCCGGAGGGCGCTGTCCACCTTCGGGCTGCCCAGGTCCTCGACGCGGTGGATCACCTGCCGCTGCAGGTTCGTCAGGTCGACGTCGTCGTCGTCGATCACCGTCAGGTGACCGACCCCGGCCGCTGCCAGGTAGAGCAGGGCCGGCGAGCCGAGCCCGCCCGCGCCGACCACCGCGACGCGTGCGTTGACCAGCCGCTTCTGCCCCTCGAGGCCGATCCCGGGCAGCAGCAGGTGCCGGGAGTAGCGGCTCAGCTGGTCGGGGGTCAGTGCGTCGACGGGCTCGACGAGGTCAGCCAACCTTCTCCCAGCCTCGCTTGGGGGCCCGCGTCCCGGTCGCCGTGCCGGCCCGGCTGTCCCGACTGCGGTAGACGATGTAGGGCCTGGTGAAGTAGCCGATCGGCGCGCTGAACACGTGCACGAGCCGCGTGAACGGCCACATCGCGAACAGCAGGAAGGCGAAGATCGCGTGCAGCTGGAAACCGAGGGGGGCGTTCTCCATCAGGGAGGCGTCCGGCTGGAACCAGAAGATCTGCCGGAACCACGGGGACACGCCGTCGCGGTAGTTGTACTCCCCGCCGATCGTCAGCAGGCTCCCGGCGATCGTGTTCCACATGCCCAGGAAGATCACGATCGCCAGCACGGCATACATCACCTTGTCGTTCACCGTGGTGGCCGAGAAGACGGGGCCGACGGTGCGCCGACGATAGATCAGGATGGCGAGTCCGACCACGGCCGCGATGCCCGCCGGGATGCCGCCGGCGAGAGCGATGAAGTGGTAGGCCTCGTGGCTCAGTCCGAGCCGGTCGGTCAGGCTCTGCGGGACGATCAGGCCGATGAAGTGGCCGGCGGCCACGCCGAGCATGCCGAAGTGGAACAGGGGGCTGCCGATCCGCAGGAGCTTGCTCTCGTAGAGCTGGGAGCTGCGCGTGGTCCACCCGAACTTGTCGTAGCGGTAGCGCCAGAAGTGTCCGACGACGAAGATCGCCAGGCAGATATACGGGAAGATCACCCAGAGGAAGGTGCTCATCGGGGGGCTCCTACGGGGATAGTCGGGCCGAGCGTATGACGTGAGTCGCCGTGGGTGGAGTCGTCACCACATCCTCCTGCTGGCGGGGTGCGCAGTTCGTCGAGGGCCGGGTCGATCGCGTAGGGCGCGTTGAGCGCCGTGTCGTCGAGCCCGACCGTCTCCTGTGGCGGGCCTTCGGCGATGAGCTTGGCCAGGGCCGCGTTGTCGTCGCCCTGCAGCTCCGGCAGCGTGGAGCGGACCGCCTGGACCACGTCGGCCCACGGGGACTCGCGGCGCAGCAGTGCCCGACGCAGGAGCTCGATGCCGACCCGGTGGTCGTTGAGCACCTTCCAGGCGGCCTCCGGTGCGACCGTGGCGCCGAACTCCAGCACGACCGCCAGATGGTCGGGAAGCTCGGCGTCCCCGTCCGAGAGCTCGACCCCGTGCTCCCGGTAGAGCTGCTTGAACTGCACCAGCGCGACCCCGCGGTTGCGGGTGTCCCCGTGCAGGAAGTAGGTCAGGTGCAGGGCGCACTTGCGGGTCACGTCGAAGGTGTCGACGTAGTCCTGCTGCAGTTGCCCCAGGTCGGTCGCCTCGACGTGGTCCAGGAAGCGCCCCAGGGGTGCGCCGAGCGTTTCGGGCAGTCCGGCCGTGGCCTGCCGCAGGACGGGCAGCCGAGCCAGCAGCTCGGGCTGGGGGTAGTCCAGCAACAGGGAGCACAGCTGCCACGCGTCGGCCTGCACCCGTGGCTCGAGCTGGGAGGTGGTGCGCCGGTGGCGCCGCCAGGGCAGCATCAGGTCACCTTCCCGTCCGACCCGGCGGTGTTGTCCGGCCGGGCGTGGGGGCTGTCCAGCTGGGCGGGTTGGTCGATCGTCTGGACGGACGCGTCCTTCTCGCTGTCCGGGAAGAGCCCGGCCGGGACCCCCTTGCCGTCCCAGTTGAGCAGGTTGACCCGCCCCCGCTTGGTCCCGCCGGACAGCAGCGCGTCGGAGGTCTGCCGCTGCTGCAGCATGCGGAAGTTCTCCACCGCGACGGGCGTGCTCCCCCCGCGGCCGGACCCCTCGCCGAACGGGCCGGAGAGGTCCATCAGCTCGTCGTCGTAGCCGCTGACCGGGCAGTCGGTGGCGGTCTCCTCCAGGGCGTGCGCCTCCTCGCCGTGGGCGGTCGGGATGACGTAGCGCTCGTCATACTTGGCGATGGCCAGCAGGCGGAACATCTCATACATCTCCTCCTCGCCCATGCCGACCGCCGCGGGGATGTCCGGCTGGGTGTCCCGGCCGAGGTTGATGTCCCGCATGTAGGAGCGCATCGCCGCGAGCTTGCGCAGCACGTCGTTCACGGGGCCCGGGTCACCGGCGGTGAACAGGTTGGCGAGGTACTCCACCGGGATCCGCAGCGCGTCGATCGCCGCGAACAGGTTGTCCTTGTCCTCCGCGTCGTGGCCGGTGTCCTTGATGACGTCCACGACGGGCGACAGCGGCGGGATGTACCAGACCATCGGCATGGTGCGGTACTCCGGGTGCAGCGGCAGCGCGACCTTGTACTCGCTGATCAGCCGCCAGACCGGCGACTTCTTGGCCGCCTCGATCCAGTCACCCGGGATGCCCGCGGCCTCGGCCGCGCGCTGGACCGCCGGGTCGTGCGGGTCGAGGAAGACCGAGCGCTGCGCCTCGTAGAGGTCGTGGTCGTTCTCCACCGAGGCCGCCTCGAGGACCCGGTCCGCGTCATACAGCATGAGCCCGATGTAGCGCAGCCGCCCCACGCAGGTCTCGGCGCACACCGTCGGGATGCCGACCTCGATCCGGGGGTAGCAGAAGGTGCACTTCTCGGCCTTGCCGGTCTTGTGGTTGAAGTAGACCTTCTTGTAGGGGCAGCCGGTGACGCACATCCGCCAGCCGCGGCACTTGTCCTGGTCGACCAGGACGATGCCGTCCTCCTCGCGCTTGTAGATCGCGCCGGAGGGGCAGGAGGCCGCGCAGCTGGGGTTGAGGCAGTGCTCGCAGATCCGCGGCAGGTAGAACATGAAGGTCTCGTCGAACTCCATCTTCACCTTGTCCTCGATGCCCTTGAGCATCGGGTCCTTGGCCGCGTGCTGCCGGCTCCCGCCCAGGTCGTCGTCCCAGTTGGCCGACCACTCGACGTTCATCTGCTCGCCGGAGATCAGCGAGTGCGGGGTGGCGACCGGGAAGTTCTCCTGCGCCGGGGCGTTCAGCAGCGTCTCGTAGTCGTAGGTCCAGGGCTCGTAGTAGTCCTGGATGGAGGGCATCTTGGGGTTGGAGAAGATGTTGAGCAGCTTGTTCAGGCGGCCGCCGGCCTTCAGCTTGAGCCGCCCCGCGTCGGTGCGCACCCAGCCGCCCTTCCACTCCTCCTGGTCCTGGTAGCCGCGCGGGTAGCCGAGGCCGGGCCGCGTCTCGACGTTGTTGAACCAGACGTACTCCATGCCGCTGCGGTTGGTCCAGGCCTGCTTGCAGGTGACCGAGCAGGTGTGGCACCCGATGCACTTGTCCAGGTTCATGACCATGGCCATCTGTGCCATGACTCTCATGGTGTTGCTCCTCTTCCTGGTATGTCGTGTGGTCGGGTGCGCCTAGTACTTCACCGGCGCGGTGCGCTTGCGGATGGTGGTCACTTCGTCCCGGTTGTTGCCCGTCGGGCCGATGTAGTTGAAGAAGTAGGCCAGCTGGGCGTAGCCGCCGATCAGGTGGCTGGGTTTCATCAGGATCCGGGTGAGGCTGTTGTGGATACCGCCGCGCTTGCTGTCGGTCTCGGTGAGCGGCACGTCGATCAGCCGGTCCTGGGCGTGGTGCATGTACACGGTGCCCTCCGGCATCCGGTGGCTCACGATGGCTCGGGCGGCGACGACGCCGTTGCGGTTGACCGCCTCGATCCAGTCGTTGTCGCGGATGCCGACCTTCTCGGCGTCGACGTCGGACATCCAGATGGTCTGGCCGCCGCGGGAGAGCGAGAGCATGAACAGGTTGTCCTGGTACTCGCTGTGGATGGACCACTTGTTGTGCGGGGTCAGGTAGCGGACCGAGACCCCGAGCTCACCCTGCGCGCCGATCTCCGGCTCGCCGAACAGCTTGGTCATGTTCAGCGGGGGCCGGTAGGTCGGCAGCGCCTCGCCCATCCCGATCATCCAGTCGTGGTCGACGTAGAACTGCTGCCGGCCGGTCAGGGTGTGGAACGGCTTGGACCGCTCGATGTTGATCGTGAACGGGGCGTAGCGGCGGCCGCCGCTCTCCGAGCCGGACCACTCCGGGGAGGTGATGACCGGGACCGGCGCCGCCTGGGTGTCGGCGAAACTGATGATCTTGCCCTCGTGCTCGGCGGACAGGTCGTGCAGCTCGATGCCGGTGCGCTTCTCCAGATCCTTGAACCCCTGGGTGGCCAGGTGGCCGTTGGTGGTGCCGGCCAGGTGCATGATCGCCTCGGCGACGTGCACATCGGTCTCCAGCTTGGGCTGGCCGTCGGCCACTCCCCCGTGGACGGTGCCGTTGATGGTGCGCAGCCGCTCGACGAAGGCGGTCGGGTCGTACTTCACGCCCTTGGTGACCATGCCGACCTTCTCCAGGAGCGGCCCGACGGCGGTCATCTTGGCGTAGACCTGGGTGTAGTCGCGCTCGACCGTGGCGAGCACTGGCAGGGTCTTGCCGGGGACCGGCTCGACCTCACCGTTCTTCCAGTCCTTGACGACGCCGTGGACCGTCGCCATGGCCTCCGGCGTGTCGTGCCACAGCGGCTTGGCGACGACGTCGGTCCGGGTGCCCAGGTGCTCCTCGGCCAGCGTCGAGAACCGCTTGGCGATCTCCTTCCAGGCGTCCCAGTCGTTCTTGCTCTGCCACGGTGGCGCGATCGCCGGGTTGAAGGAGTGGATGAACGGGTGCATGTCGGTGGTGTTGATGTCGTGCTTCTCGTACCAGGTGGCGGCCGGCAGCACGACGTCGGACAGGAGCGTGGAGCTGGTCATCCGGAAGTCGATGGTCATCAGCAGGTCGAGCTTGCCCTCGGGCGCCTCGTCGGGCCAGGCGACCTCCCGCGGCCGCTTCTCCTCGGGAGCCTGGGACGCCCGCACCGCGTTGCTCGTCCCCAGCAGGTGCTTGAGGAAGTACTCGTTGCCCTTGGCGGAGGAGCCGAACAGGTTGGCCCGCCACAGGGTGAGCACCCGCGGCCAGTTCTGTTCCGCCTCCGGGTCCTCGATGGCGAACCGCAGCGAGCCCTCCTTGAGCTGCTGCACGACATACTCCTTGACGTCCGTCCCGGCCTCGGCGGCCTCGTCCGCCAGGGCGAGCGGGGACCGGTCGAACTGCGGGTATGACGGCACCCACCCCAGGCGGACCGCCTGGGCCAGGACGTCCATCATCGAGCGCCCCTGGAAGGCCCCGGTGCCGGCGCCGACGTCGTCAGTGCTGAAGGTGTCGTAGCGGTACTGGCTGGTGTTGACGTACCAGTAGGAGGTCTGGTTCATGTGGCGCGGCGGCCGCACCCAGTCCAGCGCGAAGGCCATGTGCTGGAAGCCCATGAGCGGACGCACCTTCTCCTGGCCGACGTAGTGGGCCCAGCCACCGCCGTTGCGGCCCTGGCAGCCGGTGATCGTGGTGAGCACCAGCATCGCGCGGTAGATCTGGTCGGAGTGGTACCAGTGGTTGGTGCCGGCGCCCATGAGGATCATGCCGCGGCCGGTGGTGTCGATGGCGTTCTGGGCGAACTCGCGCCCGAGGCGGGCGATCTGGTGGGCCGGGACGGAGGAGATCTCCTCGGCCCAGGCGGGGGTGGCCGGGACCGACGGGTCGTCGTAGCCCTGCGGCCAGGTGCCCGGCAGCCCCTCGCGGCCCACGCCGTAGTGGGCGAGCATCAGGTCCAGCACCGTGGTGACGACGTGGCCACCCACGCGGCGGACCGGGACGCCGCGGCGTTCGTAGACGACCGTGTCGCCGGTGTCGAAGCGCGGGAGCTCGACCTCGACCGACTCCTGCGAGTGCGTCAGCAGGGAGAGCGCCGGATCGATGTCCCCGAGCTCGAGGTTCCACTTGCCCTCGCCGTCGGGGCCGAAGCGGTCCCCGATGGAGCCGTTGGGGATGGCCACCTCGTTGGTCGCCCGGTCGAAGACGGCCGGCTTCCACATGGCGTTCTCGGTCTCCCGCTCGGGGAAGTGCTCGTCCAGGTCGCCCGCCACCAGAAACTTGCCAGGCTTGAAGCCTCCGTCGCCGGTCCCTTCGAGTGACACCAGGAACGGCAGATCCGTGAACTTCTTGGTGTAGTCGGCGAAGAACGGGGTCTCCTGGTCAACGAAGAACTCCTTGAGGATGACGTGGCCCATCCCCATCGCCAGGGCCGCGTCGGTGCCGGGGGCGGCCGCGACCCACTCGTCGGCGAACTTGACGTTCTCCGCGTAGTCGGGGGCCACCGCGACGACCTTCTGGCCGCGGTAGCGGGCCTCGGTCATCCAGTGGGCGTCCGGGGTGCGGGTCAGCGGGACGTTGGAGCCCCACATGATCAGGTAGGCCGCGTCCCACCAGTCGCCGGACTCGGGCACGTCGGTCTGGTCACCCCACATCTGCGGGGAGGCGTTGGGCAGGTCGGCGTACCAGTCGTAGAACGACAGCATCGGGGCACCGATGAGCTCGTTGAAGCGCGCGCCCGAGACATAGCTGACCTGGGACATCGCCGGGATCGGGGAGAACCCGGCGATCCGGTCCGGCCCCCAGCGCTTGATCGTGTAGACGTGCGCGGCCGCGATCATCTCCACGGCCTCGTCCCACGTCGAGCGGACCAGGCCGCCCTTGCCCCGTCCGGACTTGTAGCGCCTGGCCTTCTCCTCGTCCTGGACGATGCTGGCCCAGGCGACGACCGGGTCGCCGTACTCCGTCTTGGCCTGGCGGTACATCTCCAGGAGCACCCCGCGGATGTAGGGGTAGCGCACCCGGGTCGGGCTGTAGGTGTACCAGGAGAACGCGGCCCCGCGCGGGCAGCCGCGGGGTTCGTACTCCGGCCGGTCCCCACCGGTCGAGGGGTAGTCCGTCTGCTGTGCCTCCCAGGTGATGATCCCGTCCTTGACGTAGACCTTCCACGAGCAGGAGCCGGTGCAGTTGACCCCGTGGGTCGACCGGACCACCTTGTCGTGGCTCCACCGGTCGCGGTAGAAGGAGTCACCCTGTCGGCCGCCCTCCAGGGACAGGGTCCGGTGGTCGTCGGAGACCTTGCCCCGGGTGAAGAACCGTCGGGTGCCCACCAGGGCCGATGACAGGGGTCCGTCGAACCCGACTTCCTGGCTGGTGCGCGGACGTGCTGCGGTGTCGGTCATGTCTGCTCTCCACGGTCGGGAAACGGGGTGGTGACACTCAGGTGTGCTCTGCAGGTGCGGTGGTCCACGAGAGGTTGGAGATCAAGCTCGACGCTCTCCTCGCCGAGCGCGTCGAGGGCGCCTCGCAGCAGCCCACGGTGCACGCCGCAGACCATCTGCGGGCTGTCCTTGGCCAGGGCCAGGAACGGGCAGTCGCGCATCACGATGTCGACCTCGCGGGTGCCCGCGGCGGTGCGCACAGCCGGCGCGTGACCCCAGCCCACGAGCAGGTCGATGACGGCTCCGACCTTGCCCAGCCAGGCCCCGGGGGTGGTCGCCGGCGTGGTCTCGCCCACCCGGTCGGCCAGGCGGCCCACGTGGTCCCGGGCCCACTGCCGTCCGGACTGCTCCAGCACGGCGGGGGTCTGGTCCAGCGGTCCGCCCTCGGCGGACTGGATCATCAGGTGGTCGGGCACCTCCGCCGCATCCGGGTCGGGCTGGGCCGGCGCCACCCGTCCGACGATCTCGGACAGCGCGGCGTAGGCCTGCAGCGCCTCCGGGTCGCTGGGAGCGCTGAGCCGCAGGCCGGGCACGGCATACAGCTTGCGGGGCCGGCCGGCGCCGGCCGGCGGGGCCTGCACCGAGGTCAGCAGCCCGGCCGCGACCAGCTGGTCGAGGTGGAAGCGCACGGTCGTCAGGTGGAGCCCGACGACGTCCGCGAGCTCCTGGGCGCTCAGCGCCTGCGGGTGGGTTCCCTCCACGACCTCGGGGTCCAGCGGCAGGTCCGCGAGGTGCTCGTAGAGCGCACGGCGCACGTCCGAGCGCAGCAGATCCAGCCCGCCCCGAGCTTCGTGCCTGGCCACGACGCCCCTTCCCACGGACATTTAGCGGAGTGCCAACACACGACACCCTAGCGGTTCCCCACGCCATGCGACAGGGCAGGTCGCGCGTGTCGTGACCTGCGGTTTCATCTCTGGACGCCCGTTGATTAGGGCACAAATGCGTGACCTAATCGCTCTGATTGAAAGGAGTCAGACGTCGGGCCCGGCAGGTTTAACGGAGACGGCCGCCACCACCCCACCGAGCGCGCGGCGTGGCGACATCTGACCCCACCGAGCGCGCGGCGTGGCGACATCTAACCCCACCGAGCGCGCGGGCCAGCGCTGTCTTCCCTCGACCGCACCACGATGCGCCCGGTCGCCCTCACGGACGCAACGCGGCGCGCTCGGTCGCCCTCAGGGCCGCAACGCGGCGCGCCCGGTCGCCCTCAGGGCCGCAACGCGGCGCGCCCGGTCGCCAGGGGGAGCTACGGTTGCGGGTCGCGGGCGTCGTAGGTCAGGAAACCGCGCTGCGCCCGGGCCAGCAGGAGCATCGCCAGGACGCAGGCCGCTCCCCCGACTACGAGCGCCCCCCATTCGGTCCAGAACCCGGCGACGGTCCCGGACAGCAGCTCCCCCAGACGAGGTCCGCCGGCGACGACGACGATGAAGATCCCCTGGAGCCGGCCGCGCAGGTGGTCCGGGGTGGCCGCCTGGAGGATGGTGGTCCGGAAGACCGCGGACACCGAGTCGGCGGCACCGGCGGCGGCCAGTCCGAGGCAGGCCAGGACGAGGGCCTCCCGGGGCCCGAACAACCGGCCGGACCCCAGCACCGCCAGGCCCACCAGACTGATGCACACCCCCCAGGCCACGACCGCCCAGACCACCGCCCGGCCCTGATGGATGACTGCCCCGAGTGGCCCGGAGACCATCATGGCGACCACCGCGCCGACGGCCAGCGCGGCCGCCAGGATCCCGACGGTCGCCTCCCCGCCGGACAGCGCCACCACGGCGATCGCGGGGAACAGCGCCCGTGGCTGGGCCAGGATCATGGCGCAGAAGTCCGCCAGGAAGGTCATCCGGACGTTGGGCCTGGTGGCCAGGAAGCGCAGCCCGTCCACCACGCTCTTCAGACCCGGGGTGCGGTGCGCCGACGGGTCCTCGGGCCGGATCGGGGGCAGCGCAGACAGCCCCCACATCGCGACGCTGAACAGCACCACGTCGACGGAGTAGGCGGTGACGTAGCCGCCGAACTGCACGATCACGCCGGCCAGGAGGGGACCGACGGTCATCGAGATGTTCATCGAGGCCACGTTGAGCGCGTTGGCCGCCGGGAGCTGCTCCAGAGGCAGGATCCGTGGGTAGATCGCCGACCGGGCCGGGCTCATGACGGCGAAGCCGGCGCTGTGCAGGGCCACGAGCGCGTAGAGCACCAGCACCTCGGTGTTGCCGAGCGCCGCCTGCAGCACGTTCAGGCCACCGGTGACCCACAGGATGATCCCGCCCACCAGTGCCACGGTCCGGCGGTCTCTTGTGTCCAGG
>Ga0123332_1001132_pt1 | contig 26360 bp, 25 predicted proteins | sample BioC12SIPDNA_4_FD_89958 | JGI IMG/M metagenome (GOLD analysis project Ga0123332, IMG submission 89958) | Anaerobic biogas reactor microbial communites from Washington, USA - Biogas_R2_A C12 SIP DNA | ecosystem: Engineered > Bioreactor > Anaerobic > Unclassified | place: Washington, USA... | reverse complement strand
GAGGGGATCGGCGGTGGCCCCGCCACGGGGCCGGCCTCGGTCGTCGCGCTGGCGTCGTCGGTCGCCTCGGGCGCGGCGGTCTGGCCCGCGGCCTCCTGGAAGCCTTCCCGCACCCCGCCGGTGGCCCCGGCGGCGTCGTCACCGGTCGGGGCGGCGCCCGCGACCTGCCCCGTGCCAGCACCCCCGGGAGCCTCGTCGCCACCGCCGGTCAGGCACGCGGTCAGGGTCCCGGCGATGGCCAGGGCGGCCAGTCCCCCGATGACCGCGCGACGGCGTCGGTACTTGGCCTCACGGCGCACCTGCATGGTCTACTCCTCCGAGCTCCTGGCGCACGGGCAGTGTCAGCCGGCGCCAGGGAACGTGATATTGCGACAGAACCAGGGTAAGCGCCAACGCGGCGTATTCCTGCCAGCCGCCCCGAGATGGGGCGAACCAAGGCTCGTATGCCGTTCGCGGACCGGCGGGCAGCCCCTTGCCTCAGCGCGGGGCGTAGGGCGCGACGACGACCTCGACGCGCTGGAACTCCTTGACGTCGGTGTAGCCGGTGGTGGCCATCGCCCGGCGCAGGGCGCCCATCAGGTTGGTCGTGCCGGAGGCGTCGCGGCCGGGGCCGTTGAGGATCTCCTCCAGGGTCCCGACGGTGCCGACCCGGACCCGCTCGCCACGGGGCAGGAAGGCGTGGTGCGCCTCCGACCCCCAGTGGTAGCCGCGGCCCGGCGCCTCCTCGGCGCGCGCCAGCGCAGCGCCGATCATCACCGCGTCCGCCCCACAGGCGACCGCCTTGACGATGTCGCCGGACTGGCCCATCCCGCCGTCGGCGATGACGTGCACGTAGCGGCCGCCGGACTCGTCGAGGTAGTCGCGGCGCGCGGCCGCGACGTCGGCGATCGCGGTCGCCATCGGTGCGTGGATCCCCAGCGTGGTCCGCGTGGTGTGGGTCGCCCCGCCCCCGAAGCCGACGAGGACGCCGGCCGCCCCGGTCCGCATCAGGTGCAGCGCGGCCGTGTAGGTGCCGGCGCCGCCGACGACCACGGGCACGTCGAGCTCGTAGATGAAGCGCTTGAGGTTCAGCGGCTCGGCGGTGCTGGACACGTGCTCGGCCGAGACGGTCGTGCCCCGGATGACGAACAGGTCGACGCCCGCGTCGACCACGGTCCGCCAGAGCTGCTGGGTGCGCTGCGGGGACAGGGAGCCCGCGACCGTGACCCCCGCCTCGCGGATCTCGTGGAGCCGCTGGCTGATCAGGTCGGGCCGGATCGGTGCGGCATACAGCTCGCGCAGCCGCGCGGTGCTCTGCGCGGCCTCCAGCTCGGCGATCTCCTCCAGGTGCGGGGTGGGGTCGTCGTAGCGGGTCCACAGGCCCTCGAGGTCCAGCACGCCGAGGCCGCCGAACTGCCCCATCATGATGGCCGTCTGCGGGGAGACGACCGAGTCCATCGGGGCCGCGATCACCGGCAGCCCGAAGTGGTAGGCGTCGATCTGCCAGCTGATCGAGACGTCCTCGGGGTCCCGGGTGCGGCGGGAGGGCACCACCGCGATGTCCTCGAAGGAGAAGGCGCGTCTGCCGCGCTTGCCACGTCCGATCTCGATCTCGTTCACGCGGTCAGGCTACAAGCCCCCGGGCGGCCACCACGCCCAGGCGCCCCGACCCGGCCCGCCCGACGGGTCCGCGACGCGCCGTATCGGGCGTGCCACGACATACTGAGGTTGTTGAAGTCTTGACCAGCGGAGGCGACATGGACCAGTCCCCCAGCCCGGCGGCCAGCGACCGGCAGCCGGTGCTCTACCTCAGCCACGGTGCGCCGCCCCTGGCCGACGACGAGACGTGGACCGGGCAGCTGCACGCCTGGTCCGACCGCCTCCCCCGCCCCACGAACATCCTCATGGTCTCCGCGCACTGGGAGAGCGCCCCGCTGACCGTGGGCGCCAGCCGGGCCCCGGTGCCGCTGGTCTACGACTTCTGGGGCTTCCCGCAGAAGTACTTCGAGGTGGAGTACGCCGCGCCGACCGCCCCGGACCTGGCCGACGACGTCACCGCCCTCCTCGGGCAGGACGCGGTGCACCGGGACGAAGGGCGGGGCCTGGACCACGGCGCCTACGTGCCGCTGGTCGAGATGTTCCCCGAGGCCGACGTGCCGGTCCTGCAGATGTCCATGCCGACGCTGGACCCGCGTGAGCTGTTCGAGATCGGCCGCAGGCTCGCGCCGCTGCGCGACCAGGGCACGCTGATCGTCGGGTCCGGCTTCACCACGCACAACCTGAAGTGGTTCAACCCCCGCAACCCGGCCGATGCTCCCCCGCCCCAGGTGTCGCAAGAGTTCGACCACTGGGCGGCCGAGGCGCTGGCCCGGCAGGACGTGGACGCCGTGCTCGACTTCGAGACCAGGGCGCCCGGCGCGCTGGAGGCGCACCCGCGCACCGAGCACTGGGCGCCGCTCTACGTCGCCCTCGGCGTCGCCGAGGCCAGCGGCGGCCTCGACAACGAGGTGGCGGTCGACGGCTTCTGGTACGGCCTGTCCAAGCGGTCGTGGCAGTTCGGCTGACGGAGCTGGCGCTCAGAGGGCGTAGTTCGGGGCCTCGACCGTCATCTGTATGTCGTGCGGGTGCGACTCCTGCAGGCTCGCCTGGGTGATCCGCACGAACTGCCCGCGCTCCTGCAGCTCGGGCACGGTGCGGGCGCCGACGTAGAACATCGCCTGGCGCAGACCGCCGGACATCTGGTGGGCCACGTTGGCCAGGGCGCCCTTGTAGGCGACCCGTCCCTCGACGCCCTCGGGGACGATCTGGTCGTCGCTGCTGACCTCCGCCTGGAAGTAGCGGTCCTTGGAGTAGGACTGCTTGCCGCGGGAGCTCATGGCGCCCAGCGACCCCATGCCGCGGTAGCTCTTGAACTGCTTGCCGTTGACGAAGATGAGCTCGCCCGGGCACTCCTCGCACCCGGCCAGCATGGAGCCCATCATCACCGACTCGGCACCGGCCACGAGAGCCTTGGCGATGTCGCCGGAGTACTTCATGCCCCCGTCCGCGATCACCGGAACGCCGGCCTCGCGGGCGGCCTGCGCGGCCTCGTAGACAGCGGTGAGCTGGGGCGCGCCGATCCCGGTGACCACCCGCGTGGTGCAGATGGCGCCGGGACCGACCCCGACCTTGACCGCGTCGGCCCCGGCGTCCACGAACGCGCGGGCGCCTGCACCGGTGGCCACGTTGCCGCCGACCACCTGGACGTGCTGCGTCGCCGGGTCGGACTTGAGTCGCTTCACCATGTCGGTGAGCATCCGCACGTGGCCGTGCGCGGTGTCGGCGACCAGGACGTCGACGCCCGCGTCAATGAGGGTGGTGGCCCGCTCCCAGGCGTCGCCGTAGTAGCCGATCGCGGCCCCCACGAGGAGCCGGCCCTGGCCGTCCTTGCTCGCGTGCGGGAACTGCTCGGACTTCACGAAGTCCTTGACCGTGATGAGCCCGGCCAGGCGACCCTCGTCGTCGACCAGGGGCAGCCGCTCGCGCTTGTGGGCGCGCAGGATCGCGGTGGCGTCCTCGCGGCTGACGTCGGCCGGGGCGGTGACCAGCGGCGTCGGGGTCATGACGTCCCGGACCAGCGTCCGCTCCCACTCGGCGAGGGGCGTGAAGCGCAGGTCGCGGTTGGTGCAGATGCCCAGCAGGTGTCCGCCGCCGTCGACGACGGGGAGGCCGGAGACGCGGTACTCGCCGCAGATCCGGTCCAGGTCCTCCAGGGTCGCGTCCGGGCCGATGGTGACCGGGTTGGTGATGCGCCCGGTCTGGGTCCGCTTGACGAGGTCGACCTGGTAGGCCTGGTCCTCGATCGACAGGTTGCGGTGCAGGATGCCGATGCCGCCCTGCCGGGCCATCGCGATGGCCATCCGCCCCTCGGTGACCGTGTCCATCGCCGCGGACACGAGCGGCAGCTTGAGGGAGATCTCCCTGGTCAACCGGCTCGTCGTGTCGATCTCCTCCGGCACCAGGTCGGTCTCGCCGGGCAGCAGCAGGACGTCGTCGTAGGTCAGGCCGAGCGCCTGGAAGGGATGGGGGACGGCGGGGTGGGGGTCAGCCACAGTCATAGAGCCATCCTAGGCGGCTCATCCCGGAGGAGCCTGACCCCGCCTCGCGCGGGTGACCACTCTCACTCCTGGGGTGGCTGCCGGCCCCCGTCCGGCTCTCGCTCCCGGCCCACCGTCGCCGCTCCAGTCACCGACAACGCCCGCCACCCCTCGCGGGGCTGACCCAGCGCCAGAATCCGTCGGTAACGATTTGACAACATTTGGGGTGACTCGCGTTACAGTGCAATCGATCGACGAACCACAACGCACCCGGGCGACCGACGGGTGACCAAGGAACCACGATCAGGCACGGGATGTGTCTCAGGGATGAGAGGTGGCACTGGTGGCCGACACAACTACCGGACCTAGTCCGGTCGCCGAGCAGTGGGAGTGGCAGTTCGAGGGGTTGTGCCGGACGGTGAGTCCGGAACTGTTCTTCCACCCCGAGGGGGAGCGCGGGTCCGCCAGGCGTCGCCGCGACGAACGGGCCAAGCGGCTGTGCCTGCAGTGCCCGGTCCTGGAGCAGTGCCGCAGCCACGCGCTCAGCGCCCGGGAGCCCTACGGGGTGTGGGGGGCCATGACCGAGGAGGAACGGACCGCTCTCCTCGCCGAGGCCGACATCTCGCCCGCGCCCGCCGGCACGGAGGTCGCAGACGCGGACGAACCCGGTCGCAACACGGCCTGAGGCCGCCTCAGACCGCGCTTCTCGCCCCCACCGCAGGGTGGTCCCACGTGGTCGGGACTGCTTGGTGCCGAACGTACGACTTGGTGCCGACCGTGGCCGGGGTTGACGCAGGAGCGCCGCCAGCCAGGGTGACCCGGCCGACGGCGCCCCATGGCACCACGCGTCAGTGGCTGTGCTGGTGGCCCTCGGCGGGCTCCTCCGGCTTGTCCACCACCAGGGTGTCGGTGGTGAGCACCATGGAGGCGATCGACGCCGCGTTGCGCAGCGCGGAGCGGGTGACCTTCACCGGGTCGATGACACCGGCGGCGAACAGGTCGCCGTACTCGCCCGTGGCCGCGTTGAGGCCCTGACCCGGCTCGAGCTCGGCCACCTTGGCGGTGGCCACGTAGCCCTGCAGGCCGGCGTTCTCGGCGATCCAGCGCAGCGGCTCGGCGACCGCCTTGCGCACGATCGTGACACCGACGGCCTCGTCACCGTCCAACTCCAGCGCGTCCAGCGCGGTGGAGGCGTGGATGAGGGCCGAGCCGCCGCCGGCGACGATGCCCTCCTCGATGGCCGCGCGGGTCGCCGAGACGGCGTCCTCGATGCGGTGCTTCTTCTCCTTCAGCTCCACCTCGGTGTGCGCGCCGACCTTGATGACGCACACGCCACCGGACAGCTTGGCCAGTCGCTCCTGGAGCTTCTCGCGGTCCCAGTCCGAGTCGGTGTTGGCGATCTCGTTGGTGATCTGGTCGACCCGGGCCTGCACGTCCTCCGCCGCGCCCTCACCGTCGACGATCACGGTGGAGTCCTTGGTGGAGACGATGCGGCGGGCCTTGCCCAGCACCTCGAGGCCCACCTGGTCCAGCTTGAGACCGACCTCCTCGGCGACGACCTGACCACCGGTCAGGGTAGCCATGTCCTGCAACATCGCCTTGCGGCGGTCACCGAAGCCGGGGGCCTTGACGGCCACCGCGTTGAAGGTGCCGCGCATCTTGTTCACGACCAGGGTGGACAGGGCCTCGCCCTCGACGTCCTCGGCGACGATGAACAGCGGCTTGCTCTCACCGATGACCTTCTCCAGCAGGGGGAGCAACTCGGCGACCGAGGAGATCTTGCCCTGGTGGAACAGGATGTAGGCGTCCTCCAGGACGGCCTCCATCCGCTCGGTGTCGGTGACGAAGTAGGGCGAGAGGTAGCCCTTGTCGAACTGCATGCCCTCGGTGAAGTCCAGCTCCATCGCGGTGGTGGAGGACTCCTCGACGGTGATCACGCCGTCCTTGCCGACCTTGTCGAAGGCCTCGGCGATCAGCTCGCCGATGGTGGTGTCCTGGGCGGACAGGCTCGCCACCTGGGCGATCTCGTCGCGGCCCTCGACCTCGCGGGCGGTCTCCAGCAGGCGGTCGGAGAGAGCCGCGACGGCCTGGTCGATGCCCCGCTTGAGGCCGGCCGGGCCGGCGCCCGCGGCGACGTTGCGCAGGCCCTGGTGGACCATGGCCTGGGCCAGGACGGTCGCGGTGGTGGTGCCGTCACCCGCGACGTCGTTGGTCTTGGTGGCCACCTCCTTGGCCAGCTGGGCACCCAGGTTCTCGTAGGGGTCCTCCAGCTCGACCTCACGGGCGATGGTGACGCCGTCGTTGGTGATGGTCGGGGCGCCCCACTTCTTGTCCAGCACGACATTGCGACCCTTGGGGCCGAGGGTCACCTTGACGGCGTCGGCGAGGGCGTTCACGCCGCGCTCGAGCGCCTTGCGGGCGTTGTCGTTGAATTCCAGCTGCTTGGCCATCAGGCCCGGTCCTTCCGTAGCGGTGGTCAGGTGCGCGACACCCCGGTGCCCCCTGCGCGCGGCAGGGGACCCGGGGCGGTGATGCGGCTGTCAGCCGACGAGGACACTGTCCGCTTCCGCGCCCGGCTCCGGGCCTCGCAAGCTCGTGTCCTCACAGGGCTGTCAGCCGACGAGGACACTGTCCGCTTCCGCGCCCTGCTGCGGGCCTCGCAAGCTCGTGTCCTCACAGGGCTGTCAGCCGACGACGGCCAGCACGTCGCGCGCGGACAGGATGAGGTACTCCTGGCCCCCGTGCTTGACCTCGGTGCCGCCGTACTTGCTGTAGATCACGCGGTCACCCACGGCGACGTCGAGCGGGATCCGCTCGGTGCCGTTCTCGTTCCAACGACCCTGGCCCACGGCCAGGACCTCGCCCTCCTGGGGCTTCTCCTTGGCGGTGTCCGGGATGACCAGGCCGGAGGCGGTGGTCTGCTCGGCCTCGAGGGCCTTGATAACGATCCGGTCTTCGAGCGGCTTGATGGAAACCGTCACGGTAGGACCTTCCCTTCGCGAGTTCGACTGTCTGTGTCTGAGTCCGGTCGGTGCCGCCGTCGCGGGGGTCGGCTCGTTCCGGGCATTGGCACTTGCAGGTGCAGAGTGCTAATGAAGAATCTATGCATGGATTAGCACTCGGTCAAGCCGAGTGCCAGAAGTTGCCCGGATGTTCGCTCAGAGCAGCGGGTGCAACGGCTCCAGGATCCACTCGGCGGCCCGGGAGGCGAGCCCGCGCGACTCCCACTCCTCCAGGGTCAGCTCGCGGGCGTTGTCCAGGTCCCGGGCGAAGATCTCCTCCATCCGGGCGGCCTGCCCCTGGTCGTGGATCTCCAGGTTCACCTCGTAGTTGCCGATCATCGACAGCCGGTCGATGTTCGCGGTCCCGACGGTCGTCCACGTCCCGTCCACGGTCGCGGTCTTCGCGTGCACCATCACGTCCTGGTAGAGGAAGATCCGCACGCCCCCGCGCAGCAGGGTCGAGTAGTGCGAGCGGGCCACCCAGTCGGCGACGACGTGGTTGGACGCCTCGGGCATCAGCACCCGGATGTCCACGCCGCGCTTGGCCGCCGCCAGCAGCCCGGCCTTGATCTCGCGGTCCGGGATGAAGTAGCCCTGGGTGATCCAGATGCGGTGCACCGCCCGGTCGATCGCCTCCAGGTAGAGCCCGCGCACCGGGAACACCAGCCGGCTCGGCTCGTTGCGTGCCGCCATGATCCGGGAGTTCCACACCGGCGCACCGCTGTCCGGGAGCTCGGGGTGCTTGCGCTTGCGGTGCCGGTTCCAGAAGTCGACGAAGGTGTTCTGCAGCTCCCACACCGCCACCCCGCAGACCCTCATGTGCGTGTCCCGCCACTTGTCGGCATACAGCGAGCCGATGTTGTAGCCGCCCACGAAGCCGACCTCCCCGTCCACCACGAGCACCTTGCGGTGGTCGCGCCCCGTGCGCCGGACGTTGACCACCAGGCCCGAGCGCACCGTGGGGAACTTCAGCAGGTGCACCGACGGCGGGAACCTCTTGAACTCCCGCGACACCACGAGGTTGGCGAAGCCGTCGAAGACCACGCACACCGTGACGCCCCGTTCCGCGGCCCGGATCACGGCATCCTTGAAGCGCTGCCCGATCTCGTCGTCCTTCCAGATGTAGGTCACCAGGTAGACGAAGTCGGTCGCGCTGTCGATCGCCTCGATCATGGCCTCGAACAGGTACTCGCCGTAGGTGTAGGTCGTCAGCTCGTTGCCGTCGACGGCCGCGGGCAGTGGCTCGGCGGGCGGCACGTAGTGCTCGTCAGGCGTGCGGGCCTTGCGCATGAAGTCGACGCCGGTGAGCACCACCGCGAGGCTGACCGGCGTCGCCACGCTGGCCACCCCCGCGCCCACGAGCAGCCGGCGGGTGTTGCGCTGCAGGTCGCTCCATCGACTCATGCGTCCGAACCTAGCCGTTGGCCCTGTGCTCGTCCCACCGGATACTCCGGGCTCGCCCCCCGCGGGGCCGCGGAGCGCGCCCGGCACCGCCCACCCGGGCCATCGGGAAGGATGGGGGGATGGACCCGGAGACCGCTGCCACCCTGGCCGGCGGGGGCGCCTGGGAGCTGCTCCAGTCACTGCCCCCGTATGACGAGGGGTCGGCTCTGGCCCTCGGCACCCGGTTGCGCGGGGCCGGCCACGAACCGTCCCTGGTGGCCGCTGTGCTCACCCAGTCCGCCCTGCGAGAGCGGGGGCGGGTCAAGTTCGGCGACCGCGTGACGCAGATGCTGCTGACCCGCGACGGGGTCGAGCAGGCCACCCGCTGGCAGCTGGCCGCACGGCACGCCGCGCGCTTCGCGCAGGCCGGCCTGGACCTGGTGTGGGACCTGGGCTGCGGCCTGGGCGGCGACGCGCTCGCCCTGGCCGCGGCCGGTGTGCGGGTCGAGGCCGTCGACGCCGACCCCGCGACGGCGACGCTCGCCGGCTTCAACCTCCGGGACGTCCCCGGGGCCGGCGTGCGGTGCGCCCGCCTGGAGGACCTGGACCTGCGGTCCGCCGACGGCCGCGTGGGCGCCTGGTTGGACCCGGCGCGTCGCCGCCCGGGGCGCACCGACTCCCGGGGGCGCACGTCGCGCACCACCGCGCTGGACCAGCTGTCCCCGACCTGGGACCAGGTGCGGGAGGTCGCGGAGACCGTGCAGGATGTTGGCGCCAAGCTCGCACCGTCGTTCCCCCACGGGGAGGTACCGGCCGGTGCGGAGGCCCAGTGGGCGGGCTTCGCCGGCGAGGCGTTGGAGTGCACCGTGTGGTGGGGCGACCTGGTCCGTCACCCCGGCCGCACCGCACAGGTCCACACCGGGCCGGCCGACGGCGGCAGGTGGCTGGAGGTGATCGACGACGGCGGTGGCCCGGCCCCGGTGGCCGGGGGCGCCGACGATCTCGGCGAGTGGCTCTACGAGCCCGACCGGGCGGTGCTGCAGGCGGGACTGACCGGGGTGCTCGCCCGGCTGGTCGACGGCACCGAGACGGCCCCGGGAGCGGGCTACGTCACCGCCGGGGCGGCGGTCGAGGTGCCGTGGGTTCGCGCCTACCGCATCAGGTCGGTGCACCCGTTGGCCACCAAGCCCCTACGGCGGTGGGCCCGGGAGCAGGACATCGGTGCGCTGACGATCAAGAAGCGCGCGGTGCCGATCGACCCGGACCGGTTGCGGCGCGACCTGCACCTAGGCGGCAGCCGGGAGGTCGTCGTGGTCCTCACGCCCCTGGCCGGCCGACCGACCCTGCTCGAGGTCGAGCCCTCCCCCTGACCGAGCGCACGGGACGTCGCCCCCACAGGCCACCGAGCGCACGGGACGTCGCCCCCACAGGCCACCGAGCACACGGGGCGTCGCTCCCGCCCTCCTCGTGGGTCCCGTGGACGTGACATCGGGGCCTCCAGGTACACCAGCCCTGCGGTGGTGCGCGTCCGGCCACCAGTGTCACGCCTGCCAGCGGCTTGGGGTGCCCCTCGAGACCGATCGCGCGGCCACCGGGCGCGAGCCGCACTGTGCTCAGCAGAATTGGTCGCACGGAAGACGTCGTATGCGACGTCTTCCGCGTGACCAATAGTGCCGGTCGCAGAGAGAAGGCCGGCGCGATCTCGCCGCACACCACGCTGCTCGGTCACACCCCGAGCAACACAACACCACGCGCTCTGTGGCCCGTGGGGGCGACGTCCCGTGCGCTCGGTGGCCTGTGGGAACGCAACGCCACGCGCTCGGTCGGGTCAGGGGCAACCTGCGCCGATGGGGAACTCCCCCACCGGCGTCGGGAGCGCGCCGGGCGCCGTCGTCTCGCCGAGGAGCACCTGCACCAGGGCCTCCATCGTCGACGCGTCGCGCCCGTAGGCCGCGAGGAGGGCCGTGGTCGCCCTGCTGTCGGCGAGCGGATAGGGCCGGTCCGTGGCGACGACGACGTCACCGGTGCCGGTGCCGGGCCCACCCGGACCGCCGCCGATCTGATAGCTGGCGCCCCCCACCAGCACGACCGTGTCCCCCGCCCCGGTGCCCAGTCCGGCCGCGGCGGCGGCGGCGTTGAGCCGGTCCCGGTCGCCCTCCGTGCCGCCCTGGACCAGGATGGAGTCACCCACGAGACGCTCCCCGCAGGGACCCGAGAGCTGGGTCAGGCCGGCCGCGGCGGCCCGCACGGACAGCTCATGGTCCGAGCCGATGACCGACAGGTCGGGGGCCGGCACCACCTGCTGGTGCCGCAGCACCGCAACCATCCGGGCTGCCGACTCCTCGAGATCGGCGCGCTGCAGGATCCCGTCCTCCAGGGCGAAGACGATCGCGTCGACGGTCCCTCTGGGGTCCGGCGGCATGAGCAGCACGTCCACTCCGGCGAGCAGGGCCTGGACCGAGGGGTGCTCGGTGCTGGTGGTCTGCGTGATGGCCCCCATGTTCAGCGCGTCCGTCACGACGAGCCCGCCGAACCCCAGGTCCTCCCGCAGCAGACTGGTGATCACCTCGGACGAGACGGTCGCCGGCCGGTCCGGGTCGACGGCGTCGACGACGATGTGCCCGGGCATGAGTGCCGGAGCCCCCGCCTGGATCACCGCCCGGAACGGCACCAGGTCACGCTCCTCGAGCAGGGCCAGGTCCGCAGGTTGTTCGACCACGCCGAGGTGGCTGTCGGCCGGGATCGTGCCGTGGCCGGGGAAGTGCTTGGCGACCGGGAGGATCCCCGCCTCGGAGAAACCCTTGACCTGGGCGGTGGCGATCTCGGCGACGAGCGCGGGGTCGCTGCCGGGGGAACGGGAGCCGATCGTCGGGTCCTCCGGACCCGAGGTGACGTCCGCCACCGGAGCGAGGACCACGGTGTAGCCCAGGGCGCGGAGCTGCTCCCCGGACGCCTGGGCCACCTCACCGGCGAGACCCGCGTCGCGCGAAGCGCCCAGGGCCATCGCGGCGGGCCAGGGGTCCACCGGCGCGGAGACCCGGGTGATGGCACCACCCTCCTGGTCGATGGCCAGGAAGGCCGGCCAGTCACGGCCGTTCGCGGCGACGGCCTGCTGCACCGCCGAGGTGAGCCCGGTCAGGACCGGCACCCGCGCGTCCGCCGACTCGGGGACGTTGCCGCCGAGCGTGATGACGCCGCCGAGGTGGTACTCCTGGACCAGGGACGCCGCAGCTGTCGCGTCGGTGCCGGAGTAGGCCGCCACGACCAGCTGACCGGCCAGCTCCCGGTCCGACAGGAGCGCCACGTCGGCCCGGGCCGCACGGAGCTCGGCCTCCGAGGGCAGGCCGATGCCCTCCTCGCCCGTGGGCGGCGCGGTCTCCTCCGACGTCCCGGTGCCCTCCGAGGTCCCGGTGTCCGTGGCGCTGCCGGTCGAGCCGGTCGTCGCCGCCGCGTCCCCGGTCCCGGACCCGGTGGCGGTGCCCGCGTCACCACCGGCCGCGGAACCGGTCGGCGAGGGGGTCCCCGGCTCGGAGGCCGTGGTGGCCGCCGGTTCGGCGCCCCCGGTGCACGCCGCGAGCGCCAGGACCAGTCCGGTGACGGCGGCCACGAGCGGGGTCCGCAGGCCGGCGCGCCGTCTCATGAGGCGACTCGTGCCAGCGGGCGGATCTGGCCGACCGGCTGAGAGGAGTCCGCGGGGATGTCCAGGGGCGACGGCTCGTGACCCGCCGCGATCAGCAGCGACCCGAGGGCGGCCACCATCGCCCCGTTGTCCGTGCACAGGTCGCGTCGAGGCACCCGCAACCGGATCCCCGCCTCGGCGCAGCGCTCCTCCAGCACCTCGCGGAGCCGGCCGTTGGCCGCCACCCCGCCGCCGAGCTGCAGGTCCATCACGTCGTGCTCGGTGCAGGCGAGCACCGCCTTGCGGGTGAGCACGTCGACGACGGCCTCCTGGAAGGACGCGGCGACGTCCGCGACCGGGACCGGCTCGCCGTCCCGCTCCCGCGCCTGCACCCACCGCACCACCGAGGACTTCAGCCCGCTGAACGAGAAGTCGTAACGGTGCCGCTCCATGTCCTTGCGCGCCGTGAGCCCGCGGGGGAACCGGATGGCGGTCGGGTCCCCGTCGCGGGCGACCCGGTCGATGTGCGGTCCGCCGGGGTAGGGCAGGCCGAGCACCCGGGCCACCTTGTCGAAGGCCTCGCCCGCCGCGTCGTCGATGGTCTCCCCCAACGACCTGATGTCCGAGGTGATGTCGGGCACGTGCAGCAGGTTGGTGTGCCCGCCGGAGACCAGCAGCGCCATCATCGGCTGCGGCAGCGGCCCGTGGTCGAGGACGTCGACGGCGACGTGCGCACCCAGGTGGTTGACGCCATACAGCGGCACGCCCAGCCCCAGCGCGAGGGCCTTCGCGGCGGCGACCCCGACCAGCAGCGCCCCCGCGAGGCCGGGTCCGGCGGTCACCGCGACCGCGTCGACCTCCTCCAGGGTCACCCCCGCGTCGGCGCACGCCCGCTGGATCGTCGGCACCATCGCCTCCAGGTGCGCCCGGCTGGCCACCTCGGGGACGACCCCGCCGAAGCGCGCGTGCTGGTCGACGCTGCTGGCGACCGCGTTGGCCAGGAGCGTGGTTCCTCGCACCAGTCCGATCCCGGTCTCGTCGCAGCTGCTCTCGACCCCCAGCACCAGTGGCTCAGCCACGGTGACCCACCTCTCTGCGCATGACCAGCGCGTCCACGGACCCCGGCTGGTAGTAGCCCCTGCGCCGGTGCACCTCGGCGAAACCGTAGCGGGTGTAGAGGCCGATCGCGGCCTCGTTGTCCGCCCGCACCTCCAGCATCAGGTGCGCGGCGCCAGCGGCCTCCGCGCGACCCAGCAGCCCGTCGAGCAGGCGCGCCCCGTGCCCCTGGCCGCGGCGGTCCGGGTCGACGGCGATGGTCATCACGTCGGCGGTCTCCCCCGCCAGGTCCAGGCCGGCGTAGCCCACGACGGCGGAGTCCTCGAGCACCAGGTAGTCCCGTCGCGGTCGCGCCGCGAGCTCCCCCCAGAAGCCGGCCGGCGACCAGGCGTCGTCGGGGAAGGCGGCCGTCTCGATCCGCTGCACCTCCGGCAGGTCCTGCCAGCGCAGGGGACGCAGCCGCGGTCGGGTCACGGCCCCGGCGGAGGTCACGGGACCACCTTGGGCGGCCCGGGGACGGCGGCGTCGGGCCGCCGCAAATACAGGGGTTCGGGAGCGAGCAGTATGCCGTCCGGCACCTCTCCCGGCACCTCGCCGGCCGCGAGGGCACGGTGGGCGACCGCCCCGAGCATCCCCGGGTGGACGTCCACCGGTGCGTCGACCCCGGCGCGGGTCAGCGCGTCGTACAGCAGCGGGCCGCGCCCCACCGCCGGAAGGGCCCGGGTGCTCTCGGGGAGGTCCACGGCGTGGGCGACCCCCGGGCCGCTGGCGCGCCGGGGACGGCCCTGCTCCACGGCATACTCCGCCCAGTAGACCTCCTTGCGGCGCGCGTCCGTGGCGACCAGGAACGGCCCGTCCACGACCCCGTCGCGGACCGCCTGCTCGGCCAGCGCGTCGAGCGAGCAGATCCCGTGCACCGGGATGCCCCGCAGCTCCCCCAGGACCAGGCCGGTGACGATCCCGACGCGCAGCCCGGTGAACGGGCCGGGGCCGACACCCACGGCCACGGCGGTGAGGTCGGCGACCGTGCCGCCCGCCGCCGTGAGCGCCTGCTCCATCGCGGGGGCGAGCAGCTCACCGTGGCGGCGCGAGTCCTGGAAGGTCACTTCGGACAGCACCTGGTCGCCGTCGAGGACGGCGGCCCCGATGGAGCCGGTGGCGGTGTCGAGGGCGAGCAGCACCGCACCAGGCTACGTGCTCGGCCGGGCGGCCGGCGCATCACGGCGCGCTCAGATGTCGAGCCCGACGACCTCCGCCGGGGTGACCCGGCCGTCTCGCACGAGGACCCGGCACAGGGACCGGACCACCAGCGGGTCGTACTCGTAGCCGAGGTTGAGCCGGATCCGCTCCAGCGCCTGCAGCGACACCGGCCGCTTCACCCGGCCCGCGGTGAGGTCGTCGAAGGCGTTGCTGACCTTCAGGATGCGACAGGCCAGCGCGAGGTCCTGGGCCTCCCGTCCGTGACGGTACGGGGTGGCCTGCCCGGAGACGACGAGCGACAGCCGGCTGAGCTCGGCGGTGCGCGCCAGGATCGAGGCGCCGGTGTGCGCGATGCGCCGCTGGTCCAGCGGTGAGATCGCGGTGGTCGCGCCACCCGGGATGGGCCGTCGCAGGGACACCTGGCCGAGGTCGTGGAGGAGGGCGGCGTACTCCAGGTCCACCAGGTCGCGCTCGGCCAGGCCCAGGTCGCGTCCGATCGCCAGCGACAGATGCGCCACGCGGTCCCCGTGGCCGGACGTGGTGAACCCGCCCTGGTCGGTGAGGCGCGACAGCGACCGGATCGTCTGCCGCTGCGCGTCCCGGACCAGGGACTGGCGGCTCACCGCGAGCTGCAGCAGGAGCAGCGGCGCCAGGAAGAGCGGAATGGCGACCGGCCCGAGGGCGTGCACCGCGAGCGCGATGACGGTGGCGCTGGAGGTCGTGGCGAGGGCGAGTGGGCCGACCGCACCCACCTCGTCCACCAGGGACTGCCAGAGGAGCGCGTGCGTGCTCGTCGAGTGGCGCAACGCCATGAGCAGCAGTTGCAGGCCCATGGCGACCAGGGCGACCGCGAGCATCGCCAGCGCCGTCAGCCACATGATGTCGGACCAGTCGTGCACGAGCTCGGCCAGTGGACGTCCGTCCAGGGGCACCACCAGGTAGAGCACGGCCGCCAGAGCCACCACGAGCACCCGGGAGGCGACCTGTCCGAGGACGAACGCCCCGATCGACATCCACTGCCGCACCAGGTCGCCCACGACCGTGGCCACGACGACCACCACCACCACGAACCCCGCCGAGTAGCCGGTGGCCAGGCCACCCGGCGACGTCGTGGTCATCGGCATCGCCAGGCTCGCGGCGATCGCGATCGGTGTGAAGTCACGGGTGCCGAGGACGCTCACCCGCCACAGCTCGCCCACCACGATGGTCACCGCGTAGACCAAGGCGATCCCCCAGCCCACGTCGGAGATCTCGCCGAGGTTCAGGATCGCGTCGACCAGCGCGACCAGGACCGCTGCGGCCGCCGTGTAGACGACCGCCTGCGACCGGCGTGGCCAGGCCCGTCCCGGTTTCACCGGACCCCTTCCGCGTCGGGCGACCACTCGGCATACAGGTCGCTGACCATCGGGTCGTCGTGGTCGTGCGCGTCACCGACGGCGGACCGGACGTCCTCCTCGATCACGGTCGGCCACCACCGTCGGATGCTGAGCGCCTCGGCGAGGGCGTCGACGACCTGCCCGTCCAGGTGCGTGCCCACGCGTGACCGGAGCACCTCCATGGCGGCGTCCTGGTCGAGCGCACCGCGGTAGGACCGGGTCGTGGTGAGGGAGTCGAAGGCGTCGGCCGCAGCGATGACCCGCGCGAAGAGGGGGATGTCCTCCCCCGCCAGACCGGCGGGGTAACCCCGTCCGTCGACCCGCTCGTGGTGGTGCAGGATGCCGGGCACGGCGTCGCTGAGGAAGTCGATCCCCCGCAGCATCCGCACCCCGGCCTCGGGATGGGTGGTGATGGTCACCAGGTAGTCGAGGTCCACGGGACCGCGGGCCCGGGGCATCCGGGGGGCGACCGCGATCAGACCGATGTCGTGCAACAGGGCCGCGTAGCGCAGCGCCTCGGAGTCGGCGGTGTCGATGCCCACCCGGGGCGCGATCCGGTCGCAGAGCTCGGCGACGCGGGCGCTGTGCCCGACCGAGTAGGGGTTGGCCTCCTCCAGCGCCGCGACGATCGTCTTGACGGTGCGGACGTGGGAACGGCGCTCGACGGCGTCCCGGCTGAGGGTCCACTGGGCGATGAACATCGGCCCCAGGATGAGGACCGCGCTGAAGGTGCCGACCCCGACCGGGGCCCAGAGGACGACGAAGAGGAAGGCGATCAGGGCGTGGGTGAGGTAGCCGCCGCCCAGCCGGCGGAAGGTCCGGCTGGCCACGTCCCAGACCCGGGAGCCGCTCACGACCCGCGACATCCCGCCGATCAGGACGGTGTTCAGCAGCGTCATCACGACGTAGGCCAGCACCAGCGGGAGAGCGACCTGCAGCAGCAGGCCGAGCGGATCCAGCGCCACCTCCCCGGGATGCTCCCCGCCGGCGAGAAGGTAGAGCACGCCCCCCACCCCGCCCATGACGCCGGTCATGCCGGCGTTGAACAGGCGCGTGCGCGTGCGCTGCGTGCGCAGACTGCCCAGGTAGGAGAGGAAACCGACGATCACCGCCCCCGCCGGGCCGGCCAGTGGCAGCGCGGCCGCGAGGATCACCGTGGCGACGGAAACGCCCAGGTGGGGCCCGAGCTCACGCTCTCGTAGCGAGGACCCCAGGATGCCCAGGATCGACAGGACGATGACGGCGTTCCACGCCGGCGGGCCGTTCTGGACCCAGTCGAAGGCCGCGAGACCGATGGCCAGCACGCACACGGAGGTGACGTAGATGCCGACGGGCAGCGACGTGCGGTCGTCTCGTCCGGGCGGACGAGCACGGGCATGAGACAGCGGCGTCGAAGCCTGAGGGGCCTCAGGCATCGACGCCGCTCAACAACTCAGCGCTGAGTTCTCGCGAAGAGCGCTCAGTCCTCCCAGCTCACAACGTCGATGAACGCGCCAAGCGCATCAATCACAGAGCCGGCGGCGAGCAGATCAAAGATCGCTGCAAACATAGTGTCAGTCCTTCCCGGGGCCGATACTCAAGGCCACGGACGTCGCCCCACCTGCCGGGGCGTCCGCTCGTGGCGTCCTCCTAAGAGTGTCACATCTGGAGGGGAATTGCCTCAGCCGAGCCACCTTTTCCGATGATTCTTTAACCAATCTTTACCCTTCGGGGAGTCATCGGCGACCTGTGCGACAATGGGCGGTCGGACCGGCGGGCCACGAGGCCGCCGGCCAGCCAGACCCACGATCTCGCGAGGAGAAGCCCATGAGCAAGCGTGCCCGCAAGCGCCGCGACCGCAAGAAGAAGGCCGCCAACCACGGCCGCAAGCCGAACGCCTGATCCGGCCCCGTACACAGCAGAAGGACCCCGTCGCCCTCCCGGCGCGGGGTCCTTCTGTGGTGTTCCCTGTCTTGGCGGTCAGCGCGGCTCGTCCCGGACCACGTGGGTGGTGATCTGGAGCGTGCTGATCCGCGCCATGATCTGGCTGCGCAGCGTCTCGGGCGCCGCCTCACGGTTGCAGGCCCGCTTGACCAGCGCCTTCAGCAGCAGGTCGCGCTCGTACTCGCGCAGGCACGAGCCGCACTCGTCCAGGTGCTGCCTGATCCGCCGGCCGTCCTCCTCTGCCGCCTCGTGGTCGACGTACTCGAAGAGCCGCAGCACCACCTGCGCACAGTCGGCGTCACCCTGGCGTTCCATCTCACTCATGACTTCACCGTCGCCTCGTTGATGAATCCGCGCTCCAGCGCGTAGTCCGTCAGAAGGTCGCGCAGCTGCTTGCGGCCACGGTGCAGGCGCGACATGACCGTGCCGATCGGGGTGTCCATGATCTCGGCGATCTCCTTGTAGGAGTAGCCCTCGACGTCGGCGAGGTAGACCGCCATCCGGAAGTCCTCCCCGATCGAGGCCAGGGCCTTCTTCACGTCGGAGTCGGGGAGGTGGTCCAGCGCCTCGGCCTCGGCCGAGCGCAGACCGGTCGAGGTGTGCTGCGCCGCCCGGGCGAGCTGGTAGTCCTCGACCTCCGCGGCGTCCGACTCCAGTGGCTGACGCTGCTTCTTGCGGTAGATGTTGATGTAGGTGTTGGTGAGGATGCGGTACATCCACGCCTTGAGGTTGGTGCCCGGCCGGTACTGGTGGAAGGCCGCGAACGCCTTGGCGTAGGTCTCCTGCACCAGGTCCTCGGCGTCGGTGGGGTTGCGGGTGGTCCGCAGGGCCGCGCTGTACATCTGGTCCAGCAGCGGCATGGCCTCCCGCTGGAACCGCTCGGCCCGCTCGGACTCGGTCTCCTGCTCGACGTCCACCTCGTGATCCGGGTTGGTGGCCTCGTCGGTCGGTGGCTCAGTGGCCTCGTCGCTAGTCATCGTGGTCCACGATAGCCCCGCACCCGGGGACGAGTGTCCCGCGAAGCGGAGCGGACCGGGGACCCGCGCACCGGTATCGGCGGGGGCCAGGCTGGCCAGGGTCATGCAACCTCCTGAGGTGGGCGCTCTCACCTCAGCACAACACCGCGCCCACCCGGACGATTCCCCTCACCCCGGCCCCCTCACCTCGACCGGGCGCGTCGCGTTGCGCTCAGGAGGGCCACCGAGCGCGCCGTATGACGTCCTTCACCGGGACCGGGCGCGTCATCTACTGGTGGTAGCCGGCCAGGAAGTTGCCCATGCGCTCCAGGGCGTCGGTCAGGTCCCGCTGCGCGGGCAGGGTCACGATGCGCAGGTGGTCGGTGGCCGGCCAGTTGAACCCTGACCCGTGCACGACCAGGATGTGCTCCTGCTCCAGCAGGTCCAGGCACAGCCGCATGTCGTCGTGGATCTCGTGCACCTCGGGGTCCAGCCGCGGGAAGACGTACAGCGCCCCCTGCGGCTTGACGCAGCTGACCCCGTCCATCGCGTTGAGCATGGACCAGGCGGTGTCCCGCTGCTCGAGCAGCCGGCCGCCCGGAAGGATCAGGTCCTCGATGCTCTGGCGACCGGACACGGCGACCTGGATGGCGTGCTGCGCGGGGACGTTGGGACAGAGCCGGGTCGAGGCCAGCAGCTCGATGCCCTCGAGGAAGCCGGTGGCGTGGGACTTCGGGCCGCTGATGACCAGCCACCCGGCGCGGTAGCCCGCGACGCGGTAGGTCTTGGAGAGCCCGTTGAAGGTCACCACCAGCAGGTCCGGGGCGACGCTGGCGATGCTGGTGTGGCGAGCCTCGTCATACAGGATCCGGTCGTAGATCTCGTCGGCCAGGATGAGCAGGGAGTGCTCCCTCGCGATGTCGGCGAGCCCCTCGAGGACCTCCCGGGAGTAGACCGCGCCCGTCGGGTTGTTCGGGTTGATCACCACGATCGCCTTGGTGCGCTCGGTGATCTTGGAGCGGATGTCCTCCAGGTCCGGTGCCCAGTCGGCCGCCTCGTCGCACAGGTAGTGCACGGGCGTGCCACCGGCCAGGCTCGTGGCCGCGGTCCACAGCGGGTAGTCCGGGCTGGGGATCAGCACCTCGTCGCCGTCGTCCAGCAGCGCCTGCTGGACCAGCATGATCAGCTCGGAGACCCCGTTGCCCAGGTAGACGTCGTCGACGTCCAGGTCCGGGAAGCCCGGCTCCTCCTGGTAGCGGCTGACCACGGCCCGCCGCGCGGGCAGGATCCCCTTGGACTCGGAGTAGCCCTGCGAGGTGGGCAGCGCCGCGATCATGTCCTGCAGGATCGTGTCGGGCGCCTCGTAGCCGAACGGGGCGGGGTTGCCGATGTTGAGCTTCAGGATCCGATAGCCCTCGGCCTCCAGCTGGGCGGCCCGGGCCGCCACCGGGCCCCGGATCTCGTAGAGCACGTTCTGCAGCTTGCTCGCCTGACGGAGCGGACGGAGCGGACCCCCGCGGAGTGACACCTTCACCGCTCCATGGTGTCACCCCCGAACCCCTCACACCGACACCGGCGCGCGTGACGGCTCAGAGACTTGGGGTGGGGACCTGGGGTGGGGACGTAGGTTGGGACCATGTGCGGGAGGTATGCGGCGACGGCGGACCCTGACGAGCTGATCGAGGCCTTCGAGGTGGACCTCGACGCCACCAGCGAGTCCTCGCGCAGCGTGCTGGTCAACCCCCAGGACCCGCCGGCGGGCACGCCGGACTACAACATGGCACCGTCCAAGCAGGCGCCGGTGGTGCTCACCCGCACCCCCCGCGGGCCCGACGGGGAGAAGCAGCCGGACGCGGCACCGGTGCGCCAGCTGCGCCACCTCACCTGGGGTCTGGTGCCCTCGTGGGCCAAGGACCCGAAGGTCGGGATGCGGATGACCAACGCCCGCGCCGAGTCGCTCCTGGACAAGCCAGCCTTCGCGCGGGCGGCGACCGCGCGCCGGGCCATCGTGCCCGCTGCGGGGTGGTACGAGTGGCAGGTCTCCCCGGTGGCCGTCGACGCCAAGGGCAAGCCGCGCAAGCAGCCGTTCTTCATGCACCGGGCCGACGGCGACCAGATCGGGTTCGCCGGGCTCTACGAGTTCTGGCGGGACCGGAGCGCGGCAGAGGACGACCCAGCGGCCTGGATCGTGAGCTTCACGATCGTCACGACCGCGGCGGAACCGGGTCTGGACCGCGTCCACGACCGGCAACCGGTCGTGCTCGAGCGGGCGGTGTGGCAGGACTGGCTCGACCCCGCCACCACCGACCCGGACGAGGTCCGCGCGATGCTGCAGTCCCCGGGGCCCGGGCGCTTCGAGGCCTACCCGATCAGCACCGCGGTCAACGCGACCCGCAACAACGGGGCGCACCTGCTCGAGCGGCTCCCCGACGACCAGCTGGCGGGTGTCGTCAACCCGGCCACCGGCGAGGTGCTGGGCGGATGACGACCGGCGAGGTGCTGGGCGGATGACCGTCGACCCCATCTGGACCGCCGTCGACACCCCGGAGGGCGAGGCCCGGGTCGGCGTGCACCTGCCCGACTCCCCGCCGCGCGGCACGCTCATCCTCGGTCACGGCGCCGGCGGAGGGCTCGGTTCGTGGCCGCGGGACCTGCAGAGCGCCCGCACGGCCACCGACCACGGCTGGGCGGTGGTCCTCGTCGAGCAGCCCTGGCGGGTCGCCGGGCGCAAGGTCGCCACCCGGCCGCCCACGCTGGACACGGCCTGGCGGGCCGTCGTTCCCGCGGTCTTTCGGGACCCGCTCCCCCGCCCGCTCGTCGTGGGCGGACGGAGCGCGGGGGCCCGGGTCGCCTGCCGCACCAGCCCGGGGGACCCCGAGGGTCGTATGCCGCGCGCGGACGCCGTCCTGTGCCTGGCCTTCCCGCTGCACCCGCCGGGCCGACCCGACCGGAGCCGGGTCGCCGAGCTGACCGTCCCGGTGGCCCTGGGCATCCCGACCCTCGTGGTGCAGGGCAGCGCCGACCCGTTCGGCTCCCCCACCGAGCTGCGCGAGGCCGTCGCCGCCGAGTTCCCGGGCGGCGCCTCCCCCGAGGTCGTCGAGGTGCCCGGCAGCCACTCGCCGTCACGGGACCAGCCTCTGGTGACGCGCACGATCCTGGGCTGGCTGGACCGGCTAGGTTAGACCCTGGGCGGTGCACCCACCGCCCGGACAACGGCCGACTACCCGAGGAGCTCCATGGTCTTCCGAAAGCTCGCCCGCCCCCTGCTCGCCAGCGCATTCATCACGCGCGGCATCGACGCGCTCCAGCACCCGGGCTCGCGCATCCCCGCCGCCCAGAAGTTCTCGGAGTCGGTCGCCGAGCCGCTCGGCGTCCCCGGCGACCCCGAACTGCTGGTCCGCGTCAACGGAGCCGTCATGGCCGGCGCGGGCACGCTGCTCGCCCTGGGCAAGTTCCCCCGCCTCGCGGGTGCGGCCCTGGCCGTCAGCCTGGTTCCGGCCACCTTCTTCGAGCACCGCTTCTGGGAGGAGTCCGACCCGGAGGCCAAGGCGGCCGAGAAGAAGCAGTTCTTCGGCAACCTGGGGCTGCTCGGTGGCGTGCTGCTGGCCTCGCTCGACACCGCGGGCAACCCCGGCCTGGTGTGGCGCACCAAGAACGCGGCGCACATCGCCTCGCTGGAGTCGCAGCTGGCGGCCAAGAACGCCGTCTCCGCAGTGTCCGACAAGCTGCCCTTCTGAACGCCGTGGTCTGGGCCGCTCCCGCCGCACCGGGACCCGTCACCGGCACGGTCGTGGTGCCCGGCAGCAAGTCGCTGACCAACCGGCTCCTGCTGCTCGCGGCCCTGGCCGACCGGCCGAGCACGCTGCACCGCCCGCTAGTGTCGCGCGACGCCGAGCTGATGCTCGGCGCGGTGGAGCAGCTGGGAGTCCGGGTCGAGCGGGGCGCCGACGACCGGACCTGGCTGCTGACCCCGCCGGCTCAGCTCCGGGGCGGGGGCACGGTCGACTGCGGACTCGCCGGCACCGTCCTGCGCTTCGTGCCACCGGTCGCCGCCCTGGCCGACGGCCCGGTCGCCTTCGACGGCGACGAGCGGGCCCGGTCCCGGCCCATCGCCCCGCTGCTGGACGCGCTCGACGAGCTGGGGGTGGACGTCGAGCACGGCGGCCGCAACACCCTGCCGTTCACGGTGCTCGGCACCGGCCGGGTCGCCGGTGGCGAGATCGGCGTGGACGCCTCCGCCAGCTCCCAGTTCGTCAGCGCGCTGCTCCTGGTCGCCCCGCGCTTCGAGCGGGGCCTGACGGTGCGCAACACCGGCGACCGGCTGCCCAGCACCCCGCACATCGAGATGACCGTGCAGACCCTGCGGGAGGCCGGCGTCGAGGTCGCCACCCCGCAGCCCGGCGTGTGGCGGGTCGAACCCGGGCCGGTGGCGGGCCGGGACGTCGAGGTGGAGCCGGACCTGTCCAGCGCCGCACCGTTCCTGGCTGCCGCCGCCGCCACGGGAGGCACGGTCACGGTGACCGGCTGGCCCACCCGGACGACCCAGGCCGGCGACCGGATGCGCGACATCCTCACCACGATGGGCTGCGAGGTCTCCCTCACGGGTCAGCCGTCGGGCGCGGGCGCGGACCTCACGGTGACCGGCCCGGCACCCGGGTCGCTGCGCGGCGCCGACCTGGACCTCCACGACGTCGGCGAGCTGACGCCGGTGGTCACGGCGCTGGCCGCGCTGGCCTCCACCCCCTCGCGGATCACCGGCGTCGCCCACCTGCGCGGTCACGAGACGGACCGCCTGGCCGCGCTGGAGACCGAGGTGGGCCGGCTGGGCGGGGACGCCACCCAGACCCAGGACGGGCTGGTCGTCGCCCCGGCGCGCCTCTCCCCGGCGGCCCTGGAGACCTACGAGGACCACCGGATGGTGATGGCCGCCGCCGTGCTCGCCCTCGCGGTGCCTGGCACGGAGGTCCTCGGTGCGGAGACGGTCGCCAAGACCTTCCCCGACTTCGAGCGCGCGTGGACCTCGCTCGTCCTCGGACCGGGGGCCGTGGCTCCCTCTGGGGGCGGCGCCGGGTGAGTCGTTACGACCACCTCGACGAGTCGTCGGTGCGGGTCCGTCCCTCCCGCCGGGGCAGCCGCCCGCGCACCAAGGAGCGCCCCGCGCACGACGACGCGCAGGAGGCGCTGGTCATCGGCGTGGACCGGGGCCGCTACACCACCCGGCTCGAGGACCGGCAGGTGACGGCCATGCGGGCCCGCGAGCTGGGCCGCAAGAGCATCGTGGTCGGCGACCGGGTCGGGCTCGTGGGCGACACCTCCGGCGGCCCGGACGCCCTGGCCCGCATCGTCAAGATCCTGCCCCGCTCCTCGGTGCTGCGCCGGTCCGCCGACGACACCGACCGGGTCGAGCGGGTCATCGTCGCCAACGCCGACCAGATGGCGATCGTCACCGCCCTGGCCGACCCGGAGCCACGGCCCCGGATGATCGACCGCTGCCTGGTCGCCGCCTACGACGCCGGCCTCGACCCCCTCCTCGTGCTGACCAAGTCAGACCTCGCCTCCCCCGAGGGCCTCCTGGAGATCTACCGACCGCTGGACGTGCCGTATGTCGTGACCCGCCTGGACCCCGCCGGTGCCGGCGACGCCGAGGGCGTGGCCGAGGTGCTGGAGCACCTGCGGGACCGGGTGAGCGTGTTCGTCGGCCACTCCGGTGTCGGGAAGTCCACCCTGGTCAACGCGCTCGTCCCGGACGCGAACCGGGCCACCGGGGTGGTCAACGTCGTCACCGGGCGGGGCCGGCACACCTCCACCAACGCCGTCGCCCTCGAGGTGCCCGGGGGCGGCTGGGTGGTCGACACCCCCGGGGTGCGGTCCTTCGGACTCGGCCACGTCGACCCCGGGTCCTTCATCGAGCACTTCCCCGACCTGGCCGAGGGCACCGCGGACTGCCCCCGCGGCTGCAGCCACGACGAGCCGGACTGCGCCCTGGACGCCTGGGTGGCCTCGGGCGGCGCCGGCCCGTCCGGCGCGGTGCGCCTGGAGTCCCTGCGCCGGCTGCTCCGCAGCCGCACCGGCGACGGCAGCGACACCTGAGCCTCCCTGGCTCCGGGCCGGTGAGGCACTAGCGTGGTGCCGATGGCCACCTTCGACGACGACCTGCGCCTCGCCCACGTCCTGGCGGACGCGGTCGAGCGGTTCACCCTGGAGTCCTTCCGCTCCGAGGACCTGGAGGTGCGCTTCAAGGACGACGGCAGCCTGGTGACCCGGGCGGACACGCACACCGAGGAGCTGCTGCGGCACCAGCTGGGCCGCACCCGCCCCCGGGACGTGGTGCAGGGCGAGGAGCTGCCCACGACCGGTCACGGCAACCGGCGCTGGGTCCTCGACCCGATCGACGGCACCGTCAACTACGTCCGCGGGGTCCCGGTCTGGGCCACGCTGATCGGCCTGGTCGTCGACGACGAGCCGGTGGTGGGTCTGGTCGCGGCACCGGCCCTCAACCGGCGCTGGTGGGCCGCCACCGGCTCCGGGGCGTGGACCGGGCGCTCGCTGTCCCGCGCCACCCGCATCTGGGCCTCGGACACCTCCCGCGTGGAGCACGCCTCCCTGTCCTACTCCGACCTCAACGCCTGGCTCGACCACCCCCGCCGCGAGGGCTTCCTCCGACTGGCGGCCTCGTGCTGGCGCACCCGCGCCTACGGGGACTTCTGGAGCCACGTCTTGGTGGCCGAGGGCGCCGTGGACGCGGCGATCGAGCCGGACCTGGCGGTCCACGACATGGCGGCCCTCGCGCCGATTATCACCGAGGCCGGCGGCCGGTTGACCGACCTGGACGGCACCGACGGACCCTTCGGCAGCAGCGCGGTGAGCTCGAACGGCGACCTGCACCACGACATACTGGCCCTGCTGGCTGACGACGCTGCGGACTGACACCAGGCCACTGACCTCGCACGGCAACCCCTTGACCTGGCAGAATGAGGGACTGTGCTGCTGCCCCACGGTCTCGCGAGCGCCGTCCTGGCGACCCTGCTGGCCGTCTCCGGCAGCGCTGCGGCCGGGGCGGACGACCGCACCGACCTAGAACGCGAGGACCCGGCCAGCCTGCTGGTGGTCGTCGGCAAGCACCGGCCGATCTCGCCGCTGGACTACGAGCCCGACGACCTCACCGCCTGGCCCGGGACCGACTTCTGGGTGCGCGAGGAGGTCGGGGAGCAGCTGGAGCTGCTGGTCGCCGCGGCGGAGCGGGACGGTCACGGGCTGCGCGTCATCAGCGGCTACCGCTCCTACGACACGCAGGCCGGGACCTACGACTACTGGGTGCGCCACTACGGGCGGGCCGCCGCCGACGCCTCCAGCGCCCGGCCGGGCCACAGCGAGCACCAGACCGGGCTGGCGGTGGACCTCGACTCCACCACCGGGGAGTGCTACCTGGAGCCGTGCTTCGGCGACACCGACGAGGGCCGGTGGGTGGCCGCCCACGCGCACGAGTTCGGCTTCGTACTTTCCTACCCGGAGGGCTCGCGCGCGCTCACCGGCTACACCTACGAGCCGTGGCACGTCCGCTATGTCGGACCGCAGGTCGCCGGCGACATGCACCGCCGGGGGATCGCGCTGCTGAGCACCTACCTCGGGGTGCCGGCCTCCTCGGCGCGGATCGGCGAGCTGCTGGGCTCGCGCGGCTGACGCACGACCTCGACCGGCCCGCGCCCCAGCGCCCGAACACCGTCGGCGTGGCGGGCGTCGCCGACCAGGATCACCGTCCAGGGCTCGCCCCGGTGCCGGTCCCACGCCTC
>Ga0123332_1001128_pt1 | contig 26400 bp, 16 predicted proteins | sample BioC12SIPDNA_4_FD_89958 | JGI IMG/M metagenome (GOLD analysis project Ga0123332, IMG submission 89958) | Anaerobic biogas reactor microbial communites from Washington, USA - Biogas_R2_A C12 SIP DNA | ecosystem: Engineered > Bioreactor > Anaerobic > Unclassified | place: Washington, USA... | reverse complement strand
GCAAGGTTCAAAATCCAAGGTTCAAGGTCCGGTGCTCCCGGTCCTTGGCCCCGTCTTGTCGGCGCTTGGCTATTTGGGGATTGAGCCTTGACCGTTCCCGCACGCAGCAGCCCATTTTATGCCCAAGCCAACCGCTGAGATATTCCTCGACCTGGCGCGGCGGAGCAGGCTGGTCGATCCAGACCGGCTCAACCTGTTCGTCCGCGGGCTGGAGGGGGAGGCCGAACCGGGGGAGGCGGACGATGCCGCCTGGTTGGCCGCGCACCTGGTCGAAGCCGAGCTGCTGACGCGCTGGCAGGCCGACAAGCTGCTGGAAGGCCGGCACAAGGGTTTTTTCGTCGGCAAATACAAGCTGCTCGGGCACTTGGGGACCGGTGGCATGAGCAGCGTCTACCTTGCCGAACACCTCCTGATGCATCGCCGCGTGGCCATCAAGGTGCTTCCCAAGGGGCGCGTCGAGGACACCGCGTCGTCTTACCTGGAGCGGTTTCATCGCGAGGCCCGCGCGGTTGCGGCGTTGGACCATGCGAACATCGTCCAGGCCTACGACATCGACAACGAAGGCGACACGCATTACATCGTCATGGAATATGTCGAGGGGAGCGACCTGAACGTGATCGTCCGCGAGACCGGGCCGCTCGCCTACGTCGACGCCGCGCGGCATATCTACCAGGCCGCGCGGGGGCTGGGCCATGCCCACGCGGCCGGGTTCATCCACCGCGACGTGAAGCCGGCCAATCTCCTCGTCGACTCCAAGGGGACGGTCAAGATTCTCGACCTCGGGCTGGCGCGATTCACCGCCGAGGACGACCAGGCGTCGTTGACGGTCGCCTATGACGAGAATGTCCTCGGCACGGCCGATTACCTGGCGCCGGAGCAGGCCATCGACAGCCATGCCGTGGATGCCCGGGCCGACATCTACGGTCTCGGTTGCACGTTTTACTTTCTGCTCACCGGGCACCCGCCGTTTCCCGAGGGGACCTTGCCGCAGCGGCTGATGGCCCACCAGAAGGACCCGCCGCCGGACATTCAGAAGGAGCGGCCCGATGTCCCGGCGGAACTGGTGGCGATCTGCATGCGGATGATGGCCAAGAAGGCGGCGGACCGCTTTCAGTCGGCCGGCGACGTGGCCGAAGCGTTGGGCCGGTGGTTGAAGAGCCAGAATGCCGGCGGCTCTTCGAGCACGGGCAGCTCGTTCCGTCTTGGCGGTTCCGGGCCGCTGCTGGTCGGCGCCGCGGTTCAGGTGGCCGAAAGCATGGCGGCCAGCGACGGCGGGTCGTCGCAGCTTCGCCGCGCCCGGGCCATCGGCGATCTCGGCAGCCGGGGCGCCCCGACGGCCGATTCGCGGGAACGGGGGACTGCCGCTCCTCTGCCCCGCGCCCAGCGTTTGGAGGCGGCGCCGCTGCTGCCGGTCGCGCGGCCGATGGGGCAGGATACCGCCGTTCCGGTTCGCACCGACACCGAGCCGGTGCTGGTTTCGCGCTGCCGCGCCAAGACGAACGTCTCGCCCGACGAGCTCCGCGCCCGGCCCACGAAAGCCCACGACCTGCCGGCGTGGATCTGGTTTGCGCTCGGGGCGGCGTGCGTAATTCTGCTCCTGCTTGTCGGCATGTTTCTGACCGGCCGTTAGCCGGGTGGGCTTGTCCCGCCCGCAACGGCCGGCGCGGATCATTCATCAGCCGGGGATTCTTCGACTGCCGCGCGGCGTCGTGGACCCGAAGCGCAAGCGAGACGGACTGGGGCGGGCCGGGCCTGGCTGAGGCGTCGGGTTTCCTGGCCTGGCTTACGCGTCGGGTTGGGAGGCCTTGCTGGGGAACCTGCGTCGGGCCGCGGCCGGTCGAAAGGAATGCCCGATTGCGGTAGAATACAGTCGTTGGCCCGCGGCGGTCCCACGCAAGACGGGGGGGTGCTGCCGGTGGGTGAAGAACAGAGAGCAGGTTCTGCGGGACTTTTTCGAGTCAATCCCAAGTGGGTCGGCGATCGTTGGATGATTGGCCACGGGGTGCCGTTTGCCGGTTTTTGGGACGGGCTGCTGAGGAAAGACGAGAGCATATGGCGAAAAAGCCGGACGAGGGAAACGGGCCGTCTCCGAGGCCGATGCCGCCCCGGCGTCCACCCACGACCACGATGTGGCTTCTGCTTGTGGCCGCGATCGTCGTGATGCTGATCGTGTTCGCCGACGGGCAGACGCGGCGGTCGAAGATCAATTGGGGTTTTTTTCGGTTGCAGCTTGAGGAAGGCAACATCACGGAGATCCAGGTCGAGGGGGTGGACATCTATGGAAAATTCAGGGATCCGCCGCTCAACCCCGATGCGAAACGAAAGCGAGAAGAGGGGAAGCTGCGCGAGGACTTCGTGACGACGGTGCCCCCTTACGTGCTCGAGGACCCGAATTTCGACGACAAGCTGTTTGCCCAGTTGCAGGAGAAATACTCGGTCAGCAAGCCGCCGGACACGACCGGGTTTCTCGTCTGGGCGTCGCTGCTGGTGACGATCGTGCTGTTTGCCGGCGTCTGGATCATGATCCGGCGGACGCAGTCGCTGTCGACGGGAATGCTCTCCGGATTCGGGAAGAGTCCCGCGCGGCGCTACCAGTCGGGCGACAAGCCGGTGACGTTCGAGGAAGTGGCCGGCCTGGAGAGCGTGAAGAGCGAGCTGGAGGAGGTCGTCGAGTATTTGAAGAATCCGACCAAGTTTCAGCGTTTGGGCGGCCGGGTGCCCAAGGGGGTCCTGCTGATCGGGCCGCCAGGCACGGGCAAGACGCTGCTCGGCCGGGCCGTGGCCGGCGAGGCGAAGGTGCCCTTCTTCTCGATCAACGGCTCGGAATTCATCCAGATGTTCGTCGGCGTGGGCGCTAGCCGCGTGCGCGACCTGTTCACCACGGCCAAGGACAGCGCCCCGGCGATCCTGTTCATCGACGAGATCGACGCCGTCGGGCGCCATCGCGGGACCGGACTGGGCGGCGGGCACGACGAGCGCGAGCAGACGCTGAACCAGATTCTCAGCGAAATGGACGGCTTCACCCAGTCGGAATCGGTGATCGTGATGGCCGCGACGAACCGGCCCGACGTGCTCGATCCGGCCCTGCTCCGCCCGGGCAGGTTCGATCGCCACGTGACCGTCGACCGGCCGACGCTTCGCGGGCGGACGGCGATCTTCAAGGTCCACTCGCGCGAGGTCCCTCTGGCCGACGACGTCGACCTGGAGCGGCTGGCCGCGTCGACGGTCGGCCTGACCGGCGCCGACATCCGCAACCTGGTCAACGAAGCCGCCCTCTGGGCCACCCGGCAGGGCAAGGATGCCGTCGAGATGGCCGACTTCGAGTATGCCCGCGACAAGATCCTGATGGGCGCCAAGCGCGAGGACCTGCTTTCCGGGGAGGAGAAGCGGATGACGGCCTACCACGAGGCGGGGCACGTCTTGCTCTCGTGGCTGGTCCGCGGCGCCGATCCGGTTCACAAGGTGTCGATCATCCCCCGCGGGCGCGCGCTGGGCGCGACCCAGGTTTTGCCCGAAGAGGACCGGTTCAACGTCTCCGAGAAGGACCTCCAGACTCGACTGGCTTTTATTCTCGGCGGGCGGGCGGCCGAGAAAATCCGCTTCGACCAGTACACGGCCGGCTGCGAAGACGATCTGAAGAAGGCCACGGCGCTGGCCCGGCGGATGGTTACCCACTGGGGGATGAGCGAGCGGCTCGGGCCGGTCGCGTTCCGCCACGGGGAGCACCACCCGTTTCTCGGCAAGGAGATGGGGGAGCCCCGCGAGTACAGCGAGCACACGGCTCGATTGATCGACGAGGAGGTCACCCGGATTCTGGGCGAAGCCTCCGAGCGGGCGATGCAGCTTCTGACCGCCGAGCGCGAGAAGCTCGAAAAACTCGCCGAAGCCCTCGACGAGCGGGAAGAGCTCGACGAGCATGAGATCGAGGCGATCATCGGGCCGCCGGCCTACGACCGGAAGAAGCGCGGCGAAACGCCCGCCGCTACGCCGGATGGAGCCTCCACCGCGGCGGCCAAATCGGCTTCGAGTCGCGCGGAGAAGCGGTCCCGCTTGCGGTAGCGGCGCGGCGGGCAGGGTTGCGCGCTGCGGCGCCGATTCGTTGCTTCCTGACGGGCGGCCGCGGCTGGCCGCGGATTATCGGTCATGATCGCAACCCGCCGCGGAAGCGAGGACGGCGAGTTGGCTTGGCTGATGGGCGCCGGGTGCCTGGCTTGTGGGTTGGGGTGGGGGCCTTGCTTGCGCGTCGGGCTGGGGGCCTTGCTTACGCGTCGGGTTGGGGGCCTTGCTTACGCGTCGGGTTGGGGGGCTTGCTTACGCGTCGGGTTGGGGGGCTTGCTTACGCGTCGGGTTGGGGGGCCGAACTCCGCCCGCAACTGGGCGATTATATCCCGATTGGCCGGTGGAAACGCGTAGCGGTCGAGGGAGCGGAGATCGACCCAGCGGAAAGGGGGCGCTGGCTGGCCGCGGGGTTCGATCAGGGAGGCGTCGAAAAAGTGGATTTCCACGGCGGCGTGCTCGTAACGGTGCTCGACGACGGCACGCTCCCGCTCGACTTGGACGCGCAAGGCTGTCTCTTCAAAGCACTCGCGGACTGCGGCGGCGTCGGCCGATTCGCCCGGGCCGACCCTGCCGCCGGGAAATTCCCAGAGGCCGGCCAGCGGCGCGTTGTCCGGTCGCGGGCCGATCAGCGTCTTGCCGCGATCGAGAACGATCGCCACCGCAATCCGGCTTGCGCCGCGCTCGGTCATGGCAGACCTCTGGTCGGAATGATCGGGGCCGCCCGAAGGGAGACGGGTCGGCCGGGCGGGCCTACTCGTCGGTTACCACGACCCGGTTGATCACATCGCCTTGCTCGACCGAGTCGACGACGTTCTGGCCGGCGAGGACGCGGCCGAACACGGTGTGCTTGCCGTCCAGCCAGGGGGTCGCCACGTGGGTGATGAAGAACTGGGAGCCGTTGGTGTTCGGGCCGGCGTTGGCCATCGAGAGGACGCCCGGCCCGTCGTGCCGCAGGTCGGGGTGGAACTCGTCTTCAAAGGTGTAGCCCGGGCCGCCGGTGCCCGTGCCCTTGGGGCAGCCTCCCTGGATCATGAAATCGGCGATCACGCGGTGGAATTGCAGCCCGTCGTAAAAGCCTTCCGCGGCCAGCCGGGCGAAATTCGCGACCGTTTTGGGCGCTTTGTCGTCGAACAGTTCCAGGCGAATCGTGCCTCTATCCATTTCGATCGTGGCAACTTTCACTGCATTTCCCTTTGATCAGGCAGGGGGCCGGGTTGGAGCGGCAGGGGCGGTCCCCGCGCGGGGTGCTATTCCCACTCGATCGTGGCCGGCGGTTTCGAGCTGATATCATAGACGACGCGGTTCACGCCGGACACCTCGTTAATGATTCGTGTCGAGATTTTGGCCAACAGGTCGTAGGGCAGGCGGCTCCAGTCGGCCGTCATGAAATCCTCGGTGTCGATGCACCGCAGGGCGACGACATCCTCGTAGGTTCGCGCATCCCCCATGACGCCGACCGTCTGGACGGGCAGCAGGACGACAAAGGCCTGCGACGTCTGGCGGTAGAGGGCGGCGCGCTTGATCTCCTCGATGACGATCGCATCGGCCTCGCGGAGCGTCTCGAGCCGCGGCCGGGTGACCTCGCCGAGGCAGCGGACGGCAAGGCCCGGCCCGGGGAAGGGGTGCCGCCAGACGATTTCGTCGGGCAGCCCCAACTGCGTCCCCAGCCGCCGGACTTCATCCTTGAACAGGTCGCGGAGCGGCTCGATGAGCGTGAAATTCAAGTCCTCGGGCAACCCGCCGACGTTGTGGTGCAGCTTGATCGTCGCCGCCGGGCCATCGGCCAGGCCGCCGCTCTCGATCACGTCGGGGTAGAGCGTGCCTTGGGCCAGCAGGTCGGCGCCGTCGATCTTCGCCGCCTCGTCGGCGAAGCATTCGATGAACGTGTGGCCGACCCTCCGCCGCTTCTCCTGCGGGTTGACCACGCCGGCCAGCGCGGCGAGGAACCGATCCTCCGCTTGGACGACGTGCAAGTCGGTCTTGAAGTGATCGGAAAACTCCTTGATGACCCTCTCCGCCTCGCCTTTGCGGAGCAGCCCATTGTCGACCAGGATGCAGGAGAGCCGCGCGCCGACGGCCTCGGCGAGCAGGGCGGCGACGACGGCGGAATCGACCCCGCCCGACAGGCCACAGATCACCCGGCGGCCCGCGACGCGCTGGCGGACCTCGTCGATTGTCTGGCGGGCGAAGTCGTCCAGCCTCCAGGTTCGTGAACATCCGCAGATCCGCGCGACGAAATTGCCGAGGATCCGCGGTCCTTCCGGGGTGTGCGTGACCTCCGGGTGGAACTGGAGCCCGTAGATCGCGGCATGGCGGTATTTGACGGCGGCGATCGGGCAGGTGGCGGTCTCGGCAAGTGGTTCGAAATCCGCCGAGACAGACATCACCTGGTCGCCGTGGCTCATCCAGACGTCGGTCCGCTTGGAGACGCCCTCGAGCAAGCCCTCGGCGGCGATGACGCGGCACTCCGCGCGGCCATACTCCCGGCGCGGCGCGCTGTTGATCTCGGCGCCGAGTGCCTGGCAGGCCAACTGCATGCCATAGCAGATTCCGAGGACGGGGATTCCCAAGCGGAACAGATCGGTGTCGCACTTCGGGGCCCCGTCGGCGTAGACGCTGGCCGGCCCGCCCGAGAGGATCAACCCCATCGGCGCCAACTGGCGGACCCGGTCGGCCGAAATGTCGTGGCGGACGATCTCGCAATAGACCTGCTGGTCGCGGACCCGCCGGGCGATGAGCTGGGCGTACTGGGAGCCGAAGTCGAGGACGAGGACTTTTTCGTCGGCAATTCGCTTCATGGATCGGCCGCAGGAGGGGGGGAAACGCAGTATTATAGGCCTGGCCAGGGGAGCCGCCAAGTGGCCGGCGGCCCGCGATCGGCGGGTCGCCGCAAGCCTTTTGCGGCCAGAACCTTGCAGCGATCCTGATTGTGATTCTCCGCGGCCTCGATTATAGTGGGGAAGGGCGTGCGGCAGGGTGGCCGCAGCTCTTGTGATCTTGCCTTGAGGACGGAACAGACGTGATCATCCTGCTGACAAACGACGATGGAATCCATGCCCCCGGTCTGGCCGCGCTGAAGCGGCAACTGGGGCGGTTGGGCGATGTCTACGTGGTGGCGCCGGCCACCGAACAGAGTGGTGTCGGCCATTCCATCACCTATTTGACGCCGCTGATTCTGAAGGAAGTCTATGCCGGCCAGCAGCAGTGGGGCTGGGCGGTCGAGGGGAGTCCGGCCGACTGTGTGAAGATCGCCATTTCCGAACTCTGCCCGGCACGCCCCGACCTGGTTGTCAGCGGGATCAATGGCGGCTTGAACGCCGGGATCAACGTGCTGTATTCGGGCACGGTCGCGGCGGCGATCGAGGGCGCGTTCTATGGGATCACGAGCGTGGCCGTCTCCCTGGAATACAGCGAACAGGCGCGGTTCGACCGGGCGGCGGGGCTTGCCGTGTCGATCATCGAGCAGATCCTTCAGAGCAAGGGGGCGGGCCCGCAGCTCTACAACATCAACATCCCCACGGCGGCGCTCTCCGGAACGCCCGAGATCCGCGTCGTGCCGATGGACGTGACGCTGTACGGGGAGGACTACGAGGAGCGGACCGACCCGTTCGGGCGGGTCTATTACTGGGCAACCGCCTATCCGCCGCCCGCCCTGAAAGGCGCGGAGACCGACCTGTCGGCGATCAAGCAGGGTTACGTCACGCTGACTCCCCTGGATTTCAACATGACGAAGAGATCCCTGCTCGAGGAGATGAAGTCGTGGAGCCTCCGCGCAGACGTGCCCGTCGAAGACGACGAAGCGCTGGCCGCGGTCGGGCCGGCATTTCGCACCAGGCCGAAACGTTAACAGGACTCGTTGACACGCAGAAGGAAGCAGGAGGGTTGCCATGCGGTGTTCATGCGGATTGGCGATTCTGGCCGCGCTGATTGCCTCGGGCTGCGGCGAGGACCCGTTCGACACCGGGCCCACGCGGTCCGCTGCGCCCGAAGCCTTTGGAATCTCCGTCGACACGGTCGAGACCGCCGGCAAGCCGGTCGCCAGCCAGGAGGCTGCGAAGACCGGCGATGCGCCCAAGCCGGAGCCGCCGCCGGAGCCGCCGCCGCAGCCCCAGCCTCGGCTGGAAAAGGCCCAGGCGGGGGCCAGCGGCAAGGGCGACTACGGAGCCGGCATCCTGACGACGCCGCTGTCCGTCTATTTCCGCGCCCAGGAGCGCGTCATCTTCGACCAGGTGACCTACTTCCTGAAACTCTTCAAGGCCTCCAACGGCCGAGCGCCCAAGAGCCACGAGGAGTTCATGAATGACGTGATCAAGGCCAACATGGTCAAGCTGCCCACGTTGCGCCCCGGCGACGAGTACTTCTACGATCCGCAGAAGGAAGAGCTGTTCGTGCTGAAGCGGCAGTGAGACCGGAGCGGAGGGCGCCCGAAGGCGGGGACCGTCTCGGGCCGGAAGGCAGACGCCGCTCGACGGATCGGATCGGCAAGGGGGCGAAGCGCGAGACGAGAGGCTTCGGGCGAGCTGCCAGGCAGCGCGGCGGTTCGCCACGGGCGGCAGGCGTGCGCGCGGGTCGCCTCGAAGCTCCGGATTGCCGCGCGGCGCGGCGGCCGTGAAAGGTCGGCTGCTTGTTGTCACCTGCCGGTGTCGAAGCCGAAGCGATCCGGGTCGGCGTCGCCGAAGGTCTTCAGTTGCCAGCGGAGGTCGTCGCCGATCAGCCAGCGGCCGTCCTCCTGGCGGATGACGACGACGAACTCGAGGGGGTACATCCGCTCGGCAACCATGTCGGCCAGACGGCCGCGGCCGCGGCCGGTGACGAGTGCATCGAAGCGGGCCTCGGCCGTCGGCGGGCTTGTCAGCCGGTTGACTTCGACTCTCAGGTTGGAGTGCTTCGCGCCGTGGATCTCGACCAGCATCAGATTGGTCTTCGCCAGGAGCCTGGTTCGCGCGGCCGTTGGCGAAATGCACTCGTAGACCGCGGGGATCACCAGTTGCGGCGTGTTGGCTTCGAGGCCGTCGGCTCGCAGCGCGGCGGCAAGCCGATCGAGCAGTTCGGAGATCTGTTCGCGGTCGGTCTTGACCGATCGCTCCAGGGCGACGCCGCCGGCGGTCAGGGCTGCCACGACGGCCATCCCGATCAACAACCCGCGACGGCGGGTGTTGAGATAGAAAACCGCCAAGATGGCGGTTGCCATGAGCCCGGCCAGCAGGACCGGCACGGGGGTCTCGAACAGGATCGTCATCGGGCACCCCTGCTGTCTGTCATCGACCGGCACGCATCAGGCTGGCCACACGATTGATTCTAGCGGATCGCCGCCGGTCTTGCCCAGGTGCGGTTGGTGGGGCGGCGCTGGCGGTTGGTTGTGTGGGGTTGTCTGGTTTCCGGTCGGGGGAGGCGGGCGGCGCGGGGCCGGATTCGGGTTGGGCCGCTCTGCACCACCCTACGGCGCGTTGCGGCGTGTTGTGGTTGGCGGTTGGTGGGGCAGCGCTGGCGTTTGGTTGTGTGGGGCTGTCTGGTTTCCGGTCGGGGGAGGCGGGCGGCGCGGGACCGGATTCGGGTTGGGCCGCTCGGCACCACCCTACGGCGCGTTGCGGCGTGTTGTGGTTGGCGGTTGAGCGCCTTCCCTAAGTAGAGGGGGGGGGCGGGGCCGCGAAACACTCGCCAGCAACTGTAACAAATCGTAGGCTGATACGTGAAAGTTGGTGAACCCCGGCCGGGAACCGGCCGAAACGGCGCAGCGCGATCCGCAGTCCGGAGCGGAGAGGAGCGGGCGGCGGGTCGGAACCGGTTCGAGAAGCATTCAGGAAACAGCGGATGAACGAGTCCGGGCAGTGTGATCAGCGACAGCGGGTCCTCTTGCTGCTGGAGCGCTACGAGACCCGATTGGTGCGTTATGCTGTGCGGATGCTCGGCGAGGAGGATTCCGCGCGCGACGTGGTTCAGCACGTTTTTTTGCGGCTGTGCGAGCAACCGCCCGGGGCGGCGGAGGGCCGCACGGCACAGTGGCTGTTTACCGTTTGCCGCAACAGGGCCATCGACGTGTTGAGAAAGCGAAAACGAACGACGCAATTCGAACCGGGCGGAGCGGAAGCGAAATTGAGCCGCGAGCCGAACCCCGCCTCGGCGGCCGAACGCCGCGACCTCTACGTGCGGCTCAATCGCCTCGTCGACTCGCTCCCGCCGGTCCAGCGCGAGGTGGTCGATCTCTGGGCCGAGGGTTTCAGTTATCGGGAGATATCCGAGATTACCGGAGAAGGAGAAGGCAAGCTGAGGGTCTTGGTGCATCGGGCGATCAAGCGGCTGCGGAACGATCCGGCCACGCAGGAATTGCTCCGCGGGCAGGCGGAAGGGGACCGGTCTCGAGCGGCTTCGCTCGGCGGCAGGGTGCGATCATGAGCGAGAGGGACCACCAGGCTTTCAACGGGCAGTTCGACGAAGCCCTGCTGACGGCCTACGCACTGGGCGAGTTGGAGGGGGCCGAGCTGGCGCTGGTCGAGGCGGCGCTGAAGGCCAGCCCCGACGCCAGCCGGGCCGTGGACGAAATCCGCGTGTTGGCCGGTTATATCCGCGAAGCCGCCGGCCACGACGAGCGGTTTGTCCCCTCCGCGACCCTCCGCGAGGAGATCGAATCACGGCTCGACCAGTCCGCCCCCCGGCCAGCCGCCGAGCCCTTGGACCGGCGCGCGCGGACGGGGCCGTCGCGCCGCCGCCCGTGGATGATTCTCGCCCTGGCTTCCGCCGCCGTGCTGGTCCTTGCGGTGGCCATCCCGTCGCTGCCCTTGTTCCAACGGGGTGCGCCGACCGGGGTGGCGATCGGACTGCCGCCGCCCGATTCGAGCAAGTCGTTCGAGGTGGCGATTGCTGAAGAGGACACCGCCGACGAAGTTCTCAGCGCGCCCGTGCCGGGCGAGCCGTTGAGCGAGACGTTGGCTGGAAAGGCCACGGAGCGGTCGGAGAAGGCCGCCGGGCAGACAATCGCCGGCGATCCGGCGGCGAGCGGGCCGGCCGCGCCGAAAGCGGCCGAATCGCCGATGGAGAGCGCCGCGGCTTCCGCCGACAAGTATCGGGAGGGCGATGTCCCTGAAACGGAAGCGGCTCGAATGTTGAAAGCCCCGCTGGCGGGCCAGCCCGCAGACGTCGCCGCGGAGGAGTCGCCGCCAGCCGCCGCGCGGGGCAGAGAGGCCGCGGCGGCCGAGCCGCGGAGAGCACTCAGCGAGTTGAAGCGCGAGGCCAGCGCCGTCGCGGCCGGCGAGTCGCAGGATCGCCTCGATGCCGTTTTGGAACGCAAGCCTCAGGCGAAGCAGGAGGCGGCCACGCCGGCGGCCAAGCCGGCGGCCGAGGAGGCGGCCAAGCCGGCGGCAGTTTCGCTTGGCCTGAACGAACTCAAACGAGCGCCCGAGCAGGTGAAGATCGTGGCCGAGCCGCAATCGGCGGGCAGGGGCCGTGCGATGCATCGCGGCGTCGTCGCCGGTCCGCGGAAGGCCTTCAGCGCGTCCGTTCCACCGCCCGCCGCCGGGCCCGCCGGCGACAAGGCCGGTCGGGAGGCGCGGATCGTCGTGGCCGACGAGGCGGTTGTCGGCGGGCGCCCAGTCAGGGCGGTCGAGGCGGCCCCCGCGGGCGCGCGTACCCCGGGAGCGCTTGCCGAAGATCGCGGCGGCGGACTTGGCGATGGGCAGGTGATGGGCGGCGGGTATGGAGGGTTTGGCGGCGGCGGGGATGACGATCGGGCGAACGAGGCAAAAGAAAGGGCGTACTCCTATTCCCAAGTCGAGCGGCTGGAGGCGGGGCGCGACGCCGAGCAGTACGCGTCGCCGGAGGAGAACGCGTTCCAATCGCCCGCCGTCGAGCCCGAGAGCACCGTTTCGATCGACGTCGACACGGCCTCCTACGCGAACGTGCGGCGTTTGCTGCAAAACAACCAGGTTCCGCCGCCCGGCGCCGTGCGAATCGAGGAAATGGTCAACTACTTCTCGTATGACTACCCTGAGCCAAAGCGGGACCAACCCTTTGCCGTCGACATGGAAGCGGCCGGCTGTCCGTGGAATGGAAACAACCGCCTGGTCCGCGTCGGGCTGAAGGCCCGCGAGGTCGACGCGGCCCAGCGCGGCCCGAGCAACCTGGTCTTCCTCCTCGACGTCTCCGGGTCGATGCGCGACGCCAATAAGCTGCCGCTGGTCAAAGACGCGCTGGCCATGCTCGTCGACCAGTTGACCGAGGACGACCACGTCTCGATTGTCACCTACGCCGGCCAGGCCGGCCTGGCGCTCGAGCCGACGGAAGGGACCCGGCGGAAGCAGATTCTCGAGCGGATCGAGGCCCTCCAGGCCGGCGGGTCGACCCACGGATCGGCCGGCATCCAGATGGCCTACGATCAGGCGCTGGCCAATTTCGTGCCGGGGGGAAACAACCGCGTGATCCTCTGCACCGACGGCGATCTGAACGTGGGCGTCACCGACGACGACGAGCTGGTCGGACTGATCAAAGAGCAGGCCTCCAGCGGCGTGTTCCTGACCGTCGTCGGCTTCGGCACCGGCAACCTCAAAGACGCCAAGCTGGAAAAGCTGGCCGACAACGGCAACGGGACCTACGCCTACGTGGATGGCCTCCGAGAGGCCCGCAAGGTGTTCGTCGAACAGGTCTCCGGCCGCCTCGTGACCGTTGCCCAGGACGTGAAAATCCAGATCGAATTCAACCCCGCCGAGGTCGCCGGCTACCGGCTGTTGGGCTACGAAAACCGCCTGCTCGCCGCGGAGGATTTCAGCGACGACCTGAAGGACGCGGGCGAAATGGGCGCGGGAGACTCGGTGACCTTCTTCTACGAGATCGTCCCCCTGCGGGGCGAGCGGCCCGAATTGGCCGGGCCGGCCCAGCGGCGGGCTGACTTGCGATACCAGCGCGTCGCCGGCAACGAGCTGACCGCCGAGGCCAAGAGCGGCGAGCTGCTCACGCTCAAGCTCCGCTACAAGCTGCCTGGCGAGCAGCAGAGCCGGCTGTTGGAGTTTGCGGTTCAGGACGACGGCAAGAGCTTCGGCCAGGCGTCCAAGGAGTTTCGCTTCGCCGCGGCGGTGGCATCGTTTGGACTAGTGCTCCGCGGTTCGCAATACAACCGGGGGCTCTCGCTGACCGCGGTCGAGGAATTCGCCGCCGGCGCCGCCACCGATGATCCGATGGGGCTGCGGAGCGAGTTCGTCGACCTGGTGCGGCAGGCCCGCACCCTCTGCGGTGAGACGCCGCGCGCGGCGGCCGCGCCGAGCGCGCCGGACTAGCGGCCGGCGGTCTGGTGCGGTCAAATGAGCGGGAGCGGGAGTTTCTGGGTCCCCAAGCTGGAGCTTGGGAAGCGAGGCCGCGCGCGGCGATTCAATCGCGGGGCGAGCCGTTGTTCCCGGTCCCCAAGCTGGAGTTTGGGAACCAGAGGCGCGCTTGGGGAACCAGAGGCAATTCAGAAACGCATGCGGCGTTGTCCGCAGACCCGAGGAGCCACACCCGATGATCGACCTCGAACAGTACGAAGTCTGGTTCGTCACCGGTAGCCAGCAGCTCTACGGCGAAGAGGTGCTCCGCCGGGTGGCCGGCGACTCGCGCGAGATTGCCGCGGCCCTCGACGCCGCGGCGCCGGTCGCGGCCCGCGTCGTATGCAAGCCGGTGTTGACCACGCCGGAAGCGATCCGGCAGCTTTGCCTGGAAGCCACGGCGACGGGCCGCTGCATCGGCATGGTGGCGTGGATGCACACCTTCTCGCCGGCCAGGATGTGGATCGCGGGTCTGGAGGCCCTGCAAAAACCGCTCTGCCACTTGCACACCCAGTTCAACCGCGACATCCCCTGGTCGACGATCGACATGGAGTTCATGAACCTCAACCAGTCGGCCCACGGGGACCGCGAGTTCGGGTTCATCTGCGCCAGGATGCGGCGCGAGCGGAAGGTGATCGTGGGCCACTGGCGGGAGCCGGAAGTCGCCGGCGAGTTGGCCGTTTGGACCCGGGCGGCGGCGGCCTGGGCCGACGCGCAAGGCGCGAAGATCGCCCGGTTCGGCGACAACATGCGCGAGGTGGCCGTCACCGAGGGCGACAAGGTCGAGGCCCAGCTGCGACTCGGCTGCGCGGTGAACGGCTATCCGGTGGGCGACCTGGCGGTGAGCATCCATTCGGTCGCCGAGGCCGAGATCGATCAGCTCGTGGGCGAATACGACGAGCGCTACGAGGTGGCCCCGGAGCTGCGGCCGGCCGGCAATCGCCGCGCTGAGCTGCGCGAGGCCGCCAGGGTGGAGCTGGGCCTGCGGGCGTTTCTCCAGCAGGGCGGTTTCAAGGGGTTTACGGACACGTTCGAGAATCTGCACGGGATGCGGCAACTGCCCGGCATCGCCGTCCAGCGGCTGATGGCCGAGGGCTACGGTTTCGGCGCCGAGGGGGACTGGAAGACGGCCGTCCTGGTTCGCGCGATGAAGGTCATGGGGGCCGGGCTCGCCGGCGGCACCTCGTTCATGGAGGACTACACCTACCACCTCGATCCGGCCGGGCCGAAGGTGCTCGGGGCCCATATGCTGGAGGTCTGCGAATCGATCGCCTCGCGGAAGCCCTCGGTGGAGATACACCCGCTCTCGATCGGCGGCAAGGAGGACCCGGTGCGGCTGGTGTTCAGCGCGGCGGCCGGCCGGGCGGTCAACGCCGCGCTGGTGGACATGGGCACCCGCTTCCGGATGCTCGTCAACGAGGTCGACGTGCTCTGCCCGGCCGAGCCGCTTCCCCGGCTCCCGGTCGCCCGGGCCGTCTGGGCGCCGCGGCCGAGCCTGAAGGTGGGCGCCGCCGCCTGGATTCTCGCCGGCGGACCGCACCACACCAGCTTCAGCCAGGCGATCGGAAGTGAGTGCCTGGAGGACTTTGCTGAAATAGCGGGACTCGAGCTGGTCCGCATCGACGCGGAGACGACGATCGCCGCACTGAAGAAGGAGCTCCGCTGGAACGAGCTGTACTACCACCTCGCCAAGGGGCTTTAGCGCGGATGATCGATGAGCCGGGGATTGATCCGCGGCGGCTGATTGCGGACGGCTATTGCGGGGGTTCCGCCATCGCGCTGGCGGCGCTGCCCAGCAGGCGGATCACGTTGCGGATGATCGTGCCGCCCCAGCCGCTGTCTCTGTGTTCCGGCCGCTCTTCCGTTTCAGCCAGTTCGACGACCAGATCGGCGGCCATCGCAGCGATCCGCGCGATCCCGCCGCAGTCGAGGGTCTCCAGGTCGTCGCTCGGCCGGTGGTAATGCAGGCGGCCGCCGGTGGTCATCCAGTGGACCACGGGCACTTCATGGGTGTAGAAGGGGATATGGTCGCTGCCGCCGATGTTGCCGGGCAGCTCGATCAGGTTCAGCCCGTGCTCATCCGCCACCCGGCCGACGCTCTTCGTCAGCAGCTTGGAGGTTGCCGAGCCGGCCGCCATGACGGCGTTGCCCTCGATGCAGCCCACCATGTCGAGATTGACCATGGCGACCGTCTTGTCCAGGGGCAGGAGGGGATGTTTGACGTAGTAGAAACTTCCCACCAGGCCGCGTTCCTCGGCGGAGAAGGCGATGAACAGGACGCTCCGCGGCAGTCTCTTTTCCGGCTGGGACAAGATCCGCGCGACCTCGAGCAGGGCGGCGGTTCCCGACGCGTTGTCGTTTGCGCCGTTGAAGACCACCGGCTGCTCGCCCTTGAACCGCATTCCCAGGTGGTCGTAATGGGCGCCGACGACGATCACCTCGTCCGCCCGCGGCCCCTCGCCGGCGAGCATGGCGACGACGTTCTTGACCTCGACCGGCTGCCGCGCCGGCCCTGGTTGGGCCTCGGCCGGCCGGCGACGCTCGCTTTGCGGCGATTTTTCGGCAATCTTCGCGGCCGGCCCGCCCGTTGTCTGGTCGATGGTTTTCCAGTCGACCCCTTGCCTGGTCTTGGGGACCGGCGCGCTCGACATGAAGACCTGGAAGGGGCCGCCGCCCGCCAGGTCGGTCCTCAGGCCGAGTTTGGCGAAGCGTTCGGCGAGGAAATCCGCCGCGCGGTCGAGTCCCTCGGTCCCGATTCCGCGGCCCTGCATCGCATCCGAGGCGAGCTGCTCGATGTCGGCGGCGATTCGGGCTGTTGCCTCATCGATCGTTTCCGCCGCAGCTTGCCCGATCCGTTCGACGGTCACGCGGCGGATCGTCAACTCGGCTCCGCCGCAACTGAGGCGGAAATCAGCGCCGTTGGCGCGGCCGGCGAATCGGGCGTAGGGCAGGTCGAAGGTCGCCTTCTGCCAGTTGTTCTTGCCGCCGATCTTTTGCACCCCCGCATGGCGGAATCGCTGGGCGATGCCGGCGGCCGCCGGGTCGGCCGAGTCGTACTCGAGAACGAACCGGTCCGGTCCGGCGTCGCGATACTCCACGGTCACGCGGACCGGCTGAAGGCCGTCGTCGAGGAAGGTACAGTCGGCGTCGAAATAGAGGTAGCGGCTCTCCGAGTGCCGGTTCGGCTGCGTCTGCCAGCATTTCTCGCCGGCCAGGTCGATCACCTTCGCCAGCCCGTCGCCATCGGGCGAGATGTGCAGGCGGAGGCCCTGCGACTTTTCGGGCGAGGCCGAGACCGAATCGAGCTGGTCGATGCGGTCGGCCGGATCGAGCCTGCCGCGCGCGTGAAACACGTCGGCAAAGCGGCGCGTCAGGTCGATGTACTGGCGGCCGTACTCTTTCGTTTCGCAGATTTCCGTGCCTTCGTGCAGCTCGTTCCATGTCTCGACGTGGACGAGCCAGGGTCGCTCGCCGGGGGCGCGGTCCAGCAGCTTCTGCCAGCCGAAACGGTAGAAGCGCCCCTCGTCGCGGCTGCGGACCAGCGGCGCCCGGCCGGGCACAGCCGAATGATCGTATCCCGGTCCCACGCCCGCGGTGTCGAGCAACTGCGGCTTGAGCGCCGCTCCCCACTGGTACTGGCTCTCCGCCTCGCCCGGCCAGCCGTGCATCTTGACAAGAAACAGATCGCTGCCGAACTCCTTGCGGAACATCGCCCGCACAGCGGGGAAGAGCCGCTGGTCGACCGCCTTGGCAAACGCGCTGGCGTAGAGGAAGACGAGCGGCCGGCCGTCGATCGTCGCCCGATGCTCGGGCGGGATCAGCGAGAAGAAATCGCGGATCGTCCCGTAAAACCACCTTTGGCCCTGCGGCGTCGTCAGATCGATGTGGACGCGCCGCGCGTTGTGGCGGAGGGTGCTCGTGTCGTAGAACATGCCGATCGCCGGCGGCCGCTTGCCTTGCTTGAGGAGTCTCTCTCGGGCGGCGACCAACGGCGGCAGCCCCTCGTTGCTCCACTGGGCAACCTGCGTCGGCTCGCCCCAGTAGACCGGCAGGGCGGCATCGATTCCCGCGGCGATCATGTCGGCCAACTCGCCGGCGTGCCAGTCGACACTCTTGTAGCTGAATCCGTCGAGCGTTTTGGGGTGGTCGGTCAGCGCGTCGGCGCCGTCGTGGTTGACCACGTGGGCGTTGGTCGCGTTGTCGTACCAGTAGAAGTAGGTCGTGGCGACGAGCGGCTGGCCCTGGCGAAACGCCGTTTCCGCTGGCGGAGCGGAAACAAACGCTCCCGGCGGTTCGGGGAGCTGGAAATCGACCGGGAGCTCGGCCGCCCGCAGGACCGGCGCCAACAGGCCGAGGAGAAGAATAGCAGTCCGCGTCATGGTCGGAGGACCTCGCTCAGGGAGGAGAAAAGCGGAGCCACGAACGGCAAACGACAATTGTTTCAGCATTCGCGGCACGTGGCAAGTCCCCTCGCCGCTGCGCCCCTTTTCTCGCCGCGGTGGGATTGCGGCGGGCGGGCGCCGAGAGTTGAATGAGGTAAGCCATGGCCGCCGGCTGCTGCCGATTGCCGGGTCAAGAGGTCGGCTTTTTGTTTCAACCACGAATCACACGAATTACACGAAATGCGGGAAGTGGGAAATGCGGGAAGTGGATGGAGCGTAGCAAGCACGGACAACAAGGAAGGTACATGGAGTACAGGGAACGTATGCAACGTGGGAGTAGTGTTTGTCTTGTTCGTGTGATTCGTGTAATTCGCGGTTTACCTGGCGTTTTCAAGGATTTGGGGGGCAAATCGATGCGCGGGCGAGACTTGCCGATCGGCGATGTTTGTCTTGGTTTGTGGTTGGCTTTGGCGTGGTTGCCGCCGGCGGCGGGCGGCGCGGCAGGGGGGAGCGTTCCGCAGAGCGAGCGGGAGATTCCCGTTGTTCGCCAGGCCGACGTGCTTGTAGTGGGAGGCACGCTGGGCGCGGTGGCAGCCGCCGTCGAAGCGGCGGAGGGGGGGGCACGCGTCTGCCTGGCCGCCCCGCGGCCCTATCTTGGCGAGGACCAGTCCGCGATGCTCCGCCTCTGGCACGACGAGCCTCCGCGTGGCGAACTGACCGAGAAGGTATTTGCGGGCCGGCCCGTGACGACTCCGATGCGTGTGAAACAGACCCTGGAGGCGGCGCTCGTCTCTTCCGGGGTGGACTTCTTGCTGAGCTGCTATCCGACGGATGTTCTCGTCGATGCCGGGGGCGGCGCGGCAGGAGTCGTGCTTGCCAATCGGGCCGGCAGGCAGGCGGTGGTCGCCAAGGTCTTGATCGACGCCACCGACCGCGGCGTGGTCGCAAAGATGGCCGGCGCCAAACACCGGCCATGGAGAGGCGGTATGCACCCTTGCCGCCGCGTCGTCCTAGGCGGCAGAGAAGGCCGGCAAGCGGCCTCACGGAAAATTCCCTCCGGCGTGACACTGGGCGGCAAGGATGTCTTCTACTACGAGTACGTCTTGGATCTCGATTTGGGCAACGGCAGCTTTCCCGCTATCGCCGCGGCCGAGCAGCACGCCCGCGATCTGACCTACCGGGAAGGGCAGGTGCGCGCCGCGGAGCGGATTACGTTCCTGCCGCCGGACAGGATTATCGGACGCCGCAGCGCGGAGCAATGGCAGCTAGACTCTCCGTGGCAACGGGGGCATTTTCAGAGTGCGAACATCGATCGGGTGTACGTGCTTGGTCCGGCGGCGGACCTGCCCCCGGCAGCGGCCGAGAGAATTACACAGGCCGGCCCGTCCGAAGCTGCCGGCCGGCTGGTGGGACGCGAGGCGGCCGCGACCGCCAACGGGCTGAAGCCGGCCGAACGGGTCTGCGTTCAGTCTCTCGCGGGAAGGGCTCCGGCGCATTCCGTCTCCACCGACGTGCGCGAAGTGCTTACAGGCCTGCGGCCGACGGACCGGCCCGCGCGGACGGCGACCGCTGCGTCGCAGAGTGTCCCGATCTTGGCCGAGGTCGACGTGCTCGTCATCGGGGGAGGCACCTCGGGGGCTTGCGCGGCAATCGGCGCGGCTCGCCGCGGGGCCAAGGTGCTCGTGGTCGAGTACCAGGAAGGCCTCGGCGGGGTCGGCACGGTGGGGCTCATCGGCAAGGCCTACCACGGCCGCGATGCGGGGTTCACGCGCGAAGTGCCCTTCTGCGACGCCGCGCACAACAACGAATACAAAATGGAGTGGTTTCGCAGGCAGGTCCGGTCGGCCGGTGGCGAGGTTTGGCTGGGAACGCTCGGTTGCGGAGCGGTCGTCGAGGGCAACCGGGTGGTCGGCGCCCTGGTGGCCACGCCGCTGGGACGGGGCGCCGTGCGAGGGCGCGTCGTGATCGACGCCACGGGGAACGGGGATGTTTGCGTGGCGGCAGGCGCCAAGTCGATGTACGGATGCGTGGAAACCGATCTGGCCTTGCAGGGGACCGGGCTGCCGACCCGCCCGCCGGGCAACAGCTATGTCAACACCGACTACCTGCTCGTGGACGAGTCCGACCTGGTCGATACGTGGCGAGCGCTGGTCGGCGCCCGGCTCGCCGCGGAACAGGACGTTTACGACATCGGCTCTTTCATCCAGACGCGCGAACGCCGGCGGATCGTCGGCGACTATCTGCTCACCTATTTGGACCAGATCGCCGGCCGAACCTATCCGGATTCGATCGTCTTCTCGGGCAGCGATTACGATTCGCACGGTTACCCCAGCGATCCGTTCTTTGCCTTGATTCCCCACACGCAGAAGACGCTCAAGGCGAATCACCCCGCGCCGGGCGGGACCTGCTATACTCCGTACCGCTGCTTGCTGCCTGGCGGGCTGGAGGGTGTCCTCGTGACCGGCCTAGCGATCAGCATGCACCGCGACGCTTCGGCCATGGTGCGGATGCAGAAGGACATGCACAACCAGGGCTACGCCGCCGGAGTGGCCGCCGCGATGGCCGTCGAGAATCGCTGCACGCCCCGGCAGATCGACGTCAAGTCGCTACAGAAACACCTGGTCGAGATCGGCAACTTGCCGGAGAGCGTGCTCAGCGACGCCGATTCTTTTCCCCTGTCGCAGGCCGACGTGGCGGCCGCCGTCGCCCGAATTGCCGACGGAAGCCAGGAGCGGGAGGCCGTCTGCAAGGCCCTGGCGATCGTCCTGTCTCACGCCGACCTGGCCAGGCCGGACCTCGAAGCGCGATTTGCCTCCGCGGTCGGCGATCAGCGGCTGGCCTACGCCAAGGTGTTGGGGTTCCTCGGATGCCCCAAGGGCGTTCCCCTGTTGATCGAGGAGTTGAGAGGGGCCGGGCCGTGGGACGCCAAGGTCTTCCAGGGCGTGATGGCCGAATATGCCCACCTGCCCACGCCGATCGACGCATTGATTCTGGCGTTGGGTTACAGCGGCGATCGGCGGGCGATCGGAGCGATCCTCGAACGGCTCGCAATGCTTGACGCCGAGACGACTCTCTCCCACCACCGGTCGGTCGCCTCGGCTCTTGAGCGGTTGGGCGACGCGGCCGCCGCCGGGCCCCTGGCCAGACTTATCCAAGAGCCGGCGGTCCGCGGCCACGCGATGACGTCGCTGGAACCTCTTTACGACCGGCCGGTGGAAAAGCGGCGGCGCGAAGGGGCGCTCCGCGAGATCGTTCTCGCCCGGGCGCTGTTCCGCTGCGGCGATTGCGAGCGGCTGGGCGAGACGATCCTCCGCGAGTACCAGCGGGACCTGAGAGGGTTGTTTGCCCGGCACGCGTCCGCGGTTCTTCACGGGGAGGGCGGGTAGACGGCGCGGCATAGGAGCGCCGCGCTTGCGCCGCCCCTTGAAGGCTGCCGATGGTTGACTCAAACTGGGGACGAGCAAGGCGTCCTCCCAACCTAAGGGCAGTGCGTACGACTTCCGGCAGCACGGCCAGTGATCGCCGCGCCGAACGGAGAATTTCGAGGCAACGAAAGGACCTGGCGGACATGCCGCAGATGGAAAGCCCCCCTGGGCCGGAGACGATGATTGACGGTCGGCGCTACCTGTATTTCGCCGGCACGGCGTACCTCGGCCTGCAGAGCCACCCGGAGGTGGTTCGGGCAGCTTGCGAGGCGACGGAGCGGTTCGGGGTCGGCGCCGCCACCTCGCGGACGCTGGCCGGCGATACGCCGCCGGCGGTCGAGGCGGAGCGCCGCGCCGCCGCCTTCTTTGGCACGGAGGATGCTTTTCACGTCGCGTCGGGCTTCATGGCGCCGGCCGTGGCCACCGCTCTGCTGGCTGGCCGGGTCGATCACGTGCTGATCGACGAGCACGCCCACGTCAGCCTCCGGCAGGCCGCCGGGCACTTGGGGGTTCCCGTCGAATGGTTCGCGCACCGCGACGCCGAGTCGCTCGCCCTGGCGATTCGCGCAAAGACCTCCTTTCGGTCGCGGCTGCTGGTGATGACCGATGGCGTCTTCTCGGCCGACGGGTCGATCGCTCCGCTGGAGGACTATTGGGGCGTGCTAGCCGGCCACGGCGGGGCCGTCCTGCTCGTCGACGACGCGCATGGCTTCGGGGTGCTGGGAGAAAACGGCCGCGGCACGCTGGAACATGCCGGCCTGGCGCGGCGGGGTTTCAACCGGGAGCCTGCCAGCCGGTCGCCCGCCCTCTGGGCCTGCGGGACCTTGAGCAAGGCCCTTGGCGGCTTCGGCGGGATTCTGCCCGGCAGCCGCGCGGTGATCGAGCGGATCAAGCGCGGCACGCCGTACGGCGCGGCGGCGAGCGGGCCGCCGGTTCCGGTCGCGGCAGCCAGCGCCCGAGCGCTGGCGATTGCGATCGAGCACCCGGAACTGCGCGAGCGGCTCAGGGAAAACGCCGCGCATCTGAAGTCCGGCCTGCGGCGGATCGGTCTGTCCGTCCACGACGCGCCCGTACCGATTGCGGCGCTTGCCTTCGACACGGGCGAGCGGATGCGGCAGGTCCAGGCCGCTCTCGCCGAACGGGGGGTGTGGATCGCCTATCTTCCCGCTTACAGCGGCGTCGGGCCGCAGGGCGTCTTGAGAATCGCGGTCTTCGCCACGCATACGACGGCAATGATCGACCGCCTGTTGGAGGAATTGGCGAGCGCCGTGTAATTGCCCGGCAGGATGCGGCTTCCAACCGTCCGGCGGGGGCTGTTGCGTCCGGCGGGGTGCGATGCGGCTCAGCCCGATCCTCCGCTCGGCTTCAATACGCGTTGCGGTGGCGGAAGCCGAAGGGGAGCGTCATCAGCAGGATTTGCAGGTCGAGCCAGAGCGACCAGTTGCTGATGTAATACAGATCGCACTCGACGCGGTGCCGCAGGGAGGTATTGCCTCTCCAGCCATGGACCTGTGCCCAACCGGTGATGCCGGCTTTGACCCGTTGGCGCTGGGCATAGCCGGGGATCTGGCGGCGGAATTTCTCGACGAAGACCGCTCGTTCCGGCCGTGGGCCGACGAGGCTCATGTGGCCGGCCAGGACGTTGAAGAACTGGGGCAGCTCGTCGAGGCTCCAGCGCCGCATGAAGCGGCCGAGCGGCGTGCAGCGGTCATCGTCGCGCCGCGCCCAGACCGGGCCGGTCTGCGTTTCCGCATCGATCCGCATGCTACGGAACTTGAGCATTTCGAACTGTCGCCCTTCCAGGCCGGTCCGCTTCTGGCGATAGAAGACCGGGCCGGGGCTGGTGAGTTTCACGGCAACGGCCAGGCCGAGCATCAGCGGCGAAAGGACCAGGATCGCCGCGCTGCCCAGGGCGAGGTCCATTCCGCGTTTTGCCAGGCAGGGCCAGCCGCGGTGCGGGTTCTGCCGCAGGTTCACGAACGGCACGCCGTCGATTTCCAAGAGGCGGGGCCTCATGCCGGTGAACCCCGGCAGGTCGGGCACGAGTTGGACTTCGACGAGCACGTCGGCCAGCGCCCGATAGACGCTGGGCAATTCGCCGTAGCGGGTCAGCGGCAGGGCAACGAAGACGTGGTCGATCTCGTGCTCGGCGACGACCTCGGCGATCTGGCCGACGGCGCCCAGGCGGGGGAGCACTTTCGGCTCGCGGCGGCCGGGCTGGTCGACGAAACCGACCGCCTCCAGGCCCGTCCAGTTGTTTTCGCCGATCGTTCGAGCAACCATTTCGCCGGTCCGCCCGCAGCCGACGATCAGGGCGCGGCCGTGGTTCAAACCGCGGCCGCGGAAGTAGCGGAGGAGTTGCCAGAGGGCCCGCCGGGCGAGGGTCAGGCCGAGGGCGTTGAAAATGAAGAAGAGGGCCAGGGCGAGCCGCGATTCGTAGAGGTCGCGGCGATAGAAGGCGGTGGTAATGACGAGGACAAAGAGCAGCCCGCCGGCCTTGAAGACGACGCCCAGCTCGCGCGGCATCTGCCGCAGCCGGTGGATTTCATAAAGCCCGGCCAAGCGGTAGGCGACGGCCGCCAAGACGAGCACCAGCGGAAGCGCCTGGAGAATGAGCGGGAAGTCGGGAACCCCGCCGGAGGCGGGAAAGAGGTCAAACCGCGCAAAATAGGCGGCAAACCAGGCGATCGTGGTAATCACCAGATCGCCGGCCAGAAAGACCAATCCGAGCTTGTTTCCGTGTCGCCGATACACGCCGGCCGCCCTCATCCATGAGCGTGCTTGCGCTGCGCCAGTCCGCCAGCGTCGACGTTGTACCACGGGTTCCGAAGCGGGTCAATGCAGATTGCGTAATTTGGAGAGCATGCGGCATTGCGCATTGAATTTGCAGGTGGCGGTATTTTGTGCCACCCTTTCAGGGTGGCTTGGTTCAGGGTGGCTTGGTGGGGGTGGCTTGCATACCCAGGGTGGCGCGAGCGCGGCTACGCCGCGTTCGCGCCACCCTGGGCTGGACTGTTGCACGCCTTCGGCGTGTGCGAATGCTTGACCTCGCGCGGCGACACCGCTAGATTCCACATTGGTCCAAACATCGTTTTCGCGCGTCCAAATTGGAGGCCGAGGGGAAGCAGTCGGCCGAGATCGGCGTTTTTTGCCGGCAAGCCGGGCGGGATTCCGGCGGCCGGCTGGGCGTCGGCGTTTGGCCTTCTTCCTAAAAGATTTGAGGTTCGAAATTCGACATTCCTCGCAGATCAGGGGAGCATCGGAATGAAACTCGGGTTTGTCAGTGCGATCCTGCCGGATTTGTCTCTCCAGGAGGTCGCCGCGTATGCCGCTGAAACCGGTTACTCCTGCGTGGAGCTGATGTGCTGGCCGCCCGGCGGCGCGGAACGCCGCTATGCGGGGGTGACCCACGTCAACGCTGACGGGTTCGACAAGGCCCGGGCCGACGAGGTCCAGGGCGTGATGCGGGCGTCCGGAGTCGAAATCAGCGGCCTGGGCTACTATCCGAATCCGCTCGCGCCCGATCTCGAGGAGGCGGACGTTTGCGTCCAGCACATCCGCAAAGTGATTCTCGCGGCCGAAATGCTCGGCATCGGCGTTGTCAACACCTTCATCGGCCGCGATTGGACCAAGTCGATCGACGACAATTGGCCCCGCTTCAAGGAGACGTGGACGCCGCTTGTCAAGTTCGCCGAGGACCACGGGGTCAAGATCGGCATCGAGAACTGTCCGATGTTGTTCACCGAGGACGAATGGCCGGGTGGGAAGAACCTGGCCCAGAGCCCGGCGGTTTGGACCCGGATGTTCAATGAGATCCCCTCGGATCATTTCGGGCTGAATTTCGACCCCTCGCACCTGGTCTGGCAGTTCATCGACTGCGAGAAGGCGATCCGCGATTTCGGCGACCGGATCGTTCACGCCCACGCCAAGGACGCCAAGATCGAGTGGAGCGTTCTTTCGGAAGTGGGCATTTTCGGACGGATCATCGACTGGCACACGCCCAAGCTGCCCGGCATGGGCGACGTGGATTGGGGCAAGTATTTTTCGGCGCTGACCGACGCCGGCTACCAAGGGCCCGTCTGCGTCGAGGTCGAGGACCGCGCCTACGAGGGGTCGCTTGAGCTCCGCAAGCTTTCGCTCCGCCAGAGCAAGGCGTTTTTGTCGCAGTATATTCCGTAGGCAACGGGTCACGGGTGATAGGAATCAGGGGTCGGGAGTCAGCTTACCGGTTGCGGGTCACAACAATTCACGGCCCACCGGGCGCAGCCAGCACGGTTTGCCTGCTCGCTTCTGCGCGGCGGCCTGTAACCTGCAACCTGTTGGGAGTCTAACGAGGCCCTGGCACGAGGGTCATACAGCCTTTTGTTTGGAGAACGCAGCATGAACCAGTTAAAAGCAGCCGTTGTTGGAGCGGGATTCATCGGGCCGGTTCACGTCGAGGCCTTGCGCCGCCTGGGGATCACGGTGACGGGAATCCTCGGCTGCGACGACGCCGAGTCGCAGCGCGCGATGTCTTCGCTGGGGCTGCCGAGGGCCTATGCGAGCCTCGATGAGCTGCTGGCCGACAAGACCGTCGACGCCGTGCACCTGGCGGTCCCCAATGTCCTGCACTACGCGTATGCCAAGAAGGCGTTGGCCGCCGGCAAGCACGTGATGTGCGAAAAGCCGCTGGCGATGAACGCCAACGAGTCGGCCGAGTTGGTCGAGCTGGCCAAATCGAGCGGCAAGGCGGCGGCCGTCTGCTACAACCTCCGCTATTATCCGCTCAACCTTCAGGCTCGGGCGATGGCCCGGCGGGGCGACTTGGGCGAGATTTTCGCGGTCAACGGCAGCTATGTGCAGGACTGGCTGCTTTACGACACCGACTACAACTGGCGCGTCCTGGCCGACCAGGGCGGCCAGCTCCGCGCGGTCTCCGACATCGGCACGCACTGGATGGACCTGGTCCTGTCGATCACCGGCCTGGCGGTCGATTCCGTCTTCGCCGACCTCAACACGGTCCACAAAATTCGGAGACGCCCCCTGGGCGAGGTCGAGACCTTCACGGGCAAGGCGGGCGCGGAGGCCGCCACCGAGCCGATCGAGATCACCACCGATGACTACGGCTGCATCCTCTTCCGCTTCAAGAACGGCGGCCGCGGCAGCCTGCACGTTTCGCAGGTGACGGCCGGGCGCAAGAACTGTCTCCGCTACGAGATTTCCGGGGCCAAGTGCGCACTGGCCTTCGACAGCGAATCGCCCAACCAG
>Ga0123332_1001124_pt1 | contig 26456 bp, 21 predicted proteins | sample BioC12SIPDNA_4_FD_89958 | JGI IMG/M metagenome (GOLD analysis project Ga0123332, IMG submission 89958) | Anaerobic biogas reactor microbial communites from Washington, USA - Biogas_R2_A C12 SIP DNA | ecosystem: Engineered > Bioreactor > Anaerobic > Unclassified | place: Washington, USA... | reverse complement strand
TACGGTCCGCCGCCGGGGTACGGCGCTCAGCCCGGGTACGGTCCGCCGCCGGGGTACGGCGCTCAGCCCGGGTACCAGCCGCAGCCCGGATATGGCCCGCCTTCGGGCTACGGGTCCCAACCCGGCTACCGCGCGCCCGCCGGTCCCGAGACCCCGTCGGGGTACCCGCCGTCGTCCGGCTACCCGGCAGCCGGCGCCGCGCCGTCCGCCGGCCCGGGTGGGTGGGAGAGTTCGGGTCGCTACGGGAGTCCCGCGTCCGGCGGCTACGACGGCCCGTCCACGGTCGGCGGCGGTCCGCCGCCCGGGGGCTTCGGGAGTCCGGGTGCCTACCCCGGCAGCGGCGTGCCCCGGACCGAGTCGCCCTTCGGCGGCCCGCCGGACGCGGGAACGCCGCCCCCGCCACCGCCCGAGCACGTCGAGCACACCGACGGCCCGCCTCCGCCGCCGCCGACGCAGTAGCCGGGAACCTCGACCCTGGGCCCCCGTGCGGTGGAGGAGCATCGAGATCCGGGGTCGGATCTTGTGGAGCTAAGGGGAATCGAACCCCTGACCTCTTCCATGCCATGGAAGCGCTCTACCAACTGAGCTATAGCCCCGAGGGAACGCCGACCGTAGCACCGGCGGTCGCGGGCCCGGAAACCACCTTTCGGCCCGCGGCGACGCCGATTGGCGGCGTCGCGCGGCGGTCCGGTCGGGTCCGCCGGGCTGGGCCATGATGCGGTCCGTGCGCTTCAGCCTGGCCCTGCCGATGCTGCCGCCCGACCGCCTGATCCCGCTGGCCCGACGGGCCGACGAGACCGGCTGGGACGGGGTCATGGTCCCCGAGTCGGTGTTCGCTCCCGAGACGGTGTCGGCCCGGTACCCCTACACCGAAGACGGCGAGCGGTTCTGGCCGCTCGACTCGCCGTTCGTCGATCCGTGGGTCGCGATCCCCGCGCTCGCCGCGGTGACGTCGCGGCTGCGGTTCGGGACGAGCGTCAACAAGCTGTCGCTACGACACCCGCTGCTGTTCGCCAAGACGGTCGGGTCGACGGCGGCCATGTTCCCGGGCCGGATCGAGGTCGGGGTCGGCATGAGCTGGATCCCCGAGGAGTTCGCCTGGCTCGGTCAGGACATGCGCACCCGCGGCGTGCGGCTCGACGAGCAGATCGAGGTGTTGCGGGCGTGCCTCGCCGGGGGGTGGGTCGAGCACCACGGGCGGTTCTACGACTTCGGCCGGCTGCGGATGGACCCGGCGCCCACGGAGCCGGTGCCGGTGCTGGTCGGCGGCCACTCCGACCCCGGGCTCCGGCGGGCGGTGCGCCTCGGTGACGGGTGGATCGGGGCGCAGGTGACCGTCGACGACCTGCGCGACGTGGTCGACCGACTCGACCGTGCTCGCCACGAGGTGGGCGACGACGCCCGGGTCCCCGCGGACCGCTTCGAGATCAAGGTGATGCCGCTGGTGGCGCCCACGCCGGAGGCCATGTCGGAGGTCGCCGAGCTGGGCGTGACCGAGGTGATCACGGTGCCGTGGTACTTCTTCGGGGGCGATCCGACCGACCCCGACGTCCAGCTCGAGTCGGTCGCGCGGTTCGCCGCCGACGTCATCGACCCACTCCGACCCACCTGACCGGTCCATCCGGCCGGACGACCCGCCCCGCTACGAGCCCGACCGCAACCAGGCGACGCCGAGCCGGAACCCTGGTCGAGTCCCCGAACCACCGAGTCCCCGAAACACCGAACCACCGAGGAGCACCCATGGATCCCGATCCCCACCCCGCGCGGCTGGCGTCCCGGCGCTCGATGGCGGCCGTCGAGGCGGGAGACCGTGACGCCTGGCTGGCCCTCTACTCGCCCGACGCGGTGATCGAGGACCCGATCGGCCCCTCGATGTTCGACGAGTCCGGCGAGGGCCACCGGGGCACCGAGGCGATCGCCGCGTTCTACGACACGGTGATCGCACCCAACGCGGTGCACTTCGAGATCGACCGCTCCTACGCGTGCGGCTCCGAGGTGGCCAACGTCGGGCGGGTCGTCACGACGCTCCTCGACGGCAGCCGGGCGATCGTGAACGGTGTGTTCACGTACCGCGTCGACGCCGATGGGCTGATCGTCGCCCTCCGCGCCTACTGGGAGGTCGACGCCATCACGATCGAGCCGCCGACGGCGGGGTAGCGTCCGCCGGGTGAGCGATGCGCCGGGGGGATCCGGCGACCCCACTCCGTGGGGCGCCGAGAGCCGTCCCCACGCCGCGCCCGGGCCGGCTGCCGGGAACTCGCCCGGCCCCGGCCCGACCGACTGGCCCGCGCCGGGTGACGGGTCGCCCTCCTTCGGCGCGCCGCCGTCGGGCCCACCGGCCTCGCCGACCTACGGCGCCCCGGCTCAGCCGGCGTCACCGGCGTACCCGGGCGCGGCGTACGGCCCGGGACCGGCCCCGCCCGGGTACGGGGTCCCGGGTCACGGCGGCGGAGGGTACGGCGCGCCTCCGTACGCCGCCCACGGCCAGGGTGCACCCGGGTATCCGGTGGCGCCCGGGTATCCGGTGGCCCCGGGTCCCGGCTGGACGTCCGGTCCGGTCGCACCGCCCGAGCCGCCCGCCTCGATCCGTCGGGCGGTGGCGGGGATGTGGATCGGCTGCGCCGTCTCCGTGCTCGGTGGCCTCTCGGGGCTGCTCCTGCGCGATCAGGTCCGGGAGATCATCGAACGCGACCTCGGGGAGTCCGGCCTCACGGCCTCGGACGTCGACGTCGCGGTCAACATCGGCGTCGCGAGCGCGCTGATCGGTGCGCTCCTCGGCGCTGCGGTGTGGATCCTGCACGCCGTGTTCATCGGACGGGGCCGGTCGTGGGCCCGGATCACCGGCTCCCTGTGCTTCGCGATCGAGGTGTTCGGCTTCCTCGCCAGCCTCGTGCAGCCGGCCCCTGCCGTGAGCCGGGTGATCGCGACGGTCGGATTCGTCGTGGCCGCGGCGGTGACGGTCCTGATCTGGCAGCGTCCCTCGTCGGAGTTCTTCGAGCAGACCGACCGGGCGCGCCAGTTCGGGCGGCCGGGTCAGCTCGTCAGGTAGGCGGTCACCAACCGGACGATCTCGGCGGTGAGCGCGTCGTCGTCGACCGAGCCGGCGGGGTCGGTCGCGACCCGGTGGACCAGGGACTCGATCGTCACGACCACGAACCGGGCCGCGAGGTCGACGTCGGGGACGGTCACCTTCGGGTGGACGGCGAGCAGGCCGGCGACGAACCGGGTCAGGGCGTCCTCGAGCCGGTGGAGGCGGGCGAGCTGCTCCGGCGGCCGGGGCGACTCCTCGAACAGGACCCGGTGCAGCTGCCGGTCGTGGCGGTGCAGGCCGACCATCGCCCGGACGGGTGCGGCGAGCAGGTCGGCGAGGGGGAGCGGCCCGGGCCCGTCGTGGTCGGCCAGCGCCCGGGTCAACGACGCGGTGACCGCCTCGGTGCCCTCGGTGATGTGGGCGTCGACCAGCTCGACGAGGATGGCGTCCTTGTTCGGGAAGTACTGGTAGAGCGACCCGACCGACAGGCAGGCCTCCTCGGCGATGCGGTTGGTCGTGCCGTGGGAGTAGCCGTCGCGACCGAACACCGTCGCCGCCGCGTCGAGGATGCGAGCCCGGGTCTCGGCCGATCGGCGCTGGCGGGGCTGCTTGCGGGGCCGTAGCCGGGGGGACAGGCCGTTGGCGGTCTCGGATGCGGTCACGGTGGTGGTCCCGGGAAAGCGAGTAGACAGATGCGAGCTATTGCTCGCATCCTAGACCCATGGACCCCGCCGTCACCGCCGTAGCCCTCGTCGCCCTCTTCGTCGTCCTCGCGTTCGGGTGGCGCACCGTGGTCCAGGTGCGACGGCACGGCGACACCGGGTGGAGGTTCCGCGCCGAGGGCGTCGAGCGGGTCGTCGGGCCCATGCTCGTCGTCGGCTTCGGTCTGCTCGCCGCGGGCCCGCTGTGGGCGGTGCTGGGCGGCGGGGGATCCGAGGTGCCCGGCGCGGTCGCGGCCCTCGGTGCGGGCGACCGGTGGACGGTGGCGAGCGTCGTGGGGGCGGGGCTCGCCCTCGGCGCGATCGCCCTGACGGTGGTGGCCCAGGTGCAGATGGGCGAGTCGTGGCGCATCGGCGTCGAGGCGGGGGAGCGGACCGACCTGGTGACCAGCGGTCTCTTCGCCCGGGTGCGGAACCCGATCTTCACCGGGATGCTCGCCTTCTCGGCGGGAGTGGCCGCGATGGTGCCCAACGCGGCGACGATCGTCGGGGCCGTCCTCGCCTGGGCGTCGATCCAGGTCCAGGTCCGCCTCGTCGAGGAGCCGAACCTGCGGGAGATCCACGGCGACCCCTACCGCCGCTGGACCGCCACCACCGGCCGCTTCCTCCCCGGCATCGGCCACCGGTAACAGGTGGGGTCGGAGGAAAACCGTTACCCCGGCGGATCTCGCGGAGACCTCGCCGGATTCAGCCGACGACGAAGCTGACCATCTTGGCGGGGACGGCGATGACCTTGCGGACCTCGGCCCCGTCGAGGAGGGCGGCGACCTTCTCGTCGGCGCGGGCCAGGGCCTCGAGCGCGGCGGCGTCGGCGTCGGCCGGGACGGTGATGCGGGCCCGCACCTTGCCGTTGACCTGCACCGGGACCTCCACCGTGTCGGCGACCAGCCATCGCTCGTCGGCGACCGGGAACGGGCCCCGGATCAGGGTGCCCTCGTGGCCGAGGCGCGCCCACAGCTCGTCAGCCGCGTGGGGGGCGAGCGGCGCCAGCATCTGGACCAGGGCCTCGGCGACCGACCGGGGCACGCCGCCGTCGGGGTGGGCCGACGTCAGGTGGTTGGTCAGCTCGGTGATGCGGGCGATCGAGGTGTTGGACCTCAGCCCCTCCATCCCGTCCCGCACGGCGGCGATCGTGGGGTGGAGGACCCGCAGGGTCTCCTCGGACGGCTCGACGTCGTCGGCGACGCGCACCTGGCCGGTGTCCTCTTCGATCACCACCCGCCAGATCCGCTGGAGCAGCCGGAACATCCCGACGATCGCGGTGGAGTCCCACGGGCGGCTCTGGTCGAGCGGGCCGGTGAACATCTCGTACAGGCGCAGGGTGTCGGCGCCGTAGCGTTCGCAGATCTCGTCGGGCGCGACCGCGTTCTTGCGCGACTTGCCCATGCGGCCGAGCTGGCGGCTGACCTCCCGGCCGTCGAACAGGTGGCGCCCGTCCTGCTCGACCACCTGGGAGGCCTCGACGTAGAAGCCCCGCTCGTCGACGTACTCGTAGGCCTGGATCAGACCCTGGTTGAACAACCGGCGGAACGGCTCCCGCGACGAGATGTGGCCGAGGTCGAACAGCACCTTGTGCCAGAAGCGGGCGTACAGCAGGTGCAGCACCGCGTGCTCGACGCCGCCCACGTACAGGTCGGCGCCACCGCAGTCGTCGTCGGAGCGCGGCCCCATCCAGTAGCGCTCGTTCTCCGGGTCGACCAGCGCCTCGTCGTCGTCGGGATCGAGGTAGCGCAGCTCGTACCAGCACGACCCGGCCCAGTTGGGCATCGTGTTCAGCTCTCGGCGGTAGGTGCGCTCGCCGTCACCGTCGCCCAGGTCGACCGTGACCTCGCTCCACCCGTCGGCCCGCCCCAGCGGCGGCTCGGGCTCGGAGTCCTCGTCGTCGGACGTCCGGGGCGAGAAGTCGTCCATCGGCGGCAGCACGACCGGGAGGGCCGATTCGGGTAGGGCGCGCGGCTCGCCGTCGTCGCCGAACACGATCGGGAACGGCTCGCCCCAGTAGCGCTGGCGGCTGAACAGCCAGTCGCGCAGCTTGTACTGGACGGTCGCCGTGCCGTGGCCGTGCTCGACCAGCCAGTCGATCATCGCCGCCTTGGCGTCGTCGACCCCCAGCCCGTCGAGGAAGCCGCTGTTGATCGCGGGGCCGTCGCCGAGGAACGGACCGTCGTCGGAGCCGTCGGGCGGGGCGACGGTGCGGATCACCGGCAGGCCGAGGGCGTGGGCGAAGTCCCAGTCGCGCTGGTCCTGGCCCGGCACGGCCATGATCGCCCCGGTGCCGTAACCCATCAGCACGTAGTCGGCGACGAACACGGGGATCTCGGTGCCGGTGGCCGGGTTGGTGGCGTAGCTACCGGTGAAGACACCGGTCTTGACCTTGGTGTCGGCCTGGCGGTCGAGGTCGGAGCGGCGCGCCGCGGCATCGACGTAGGCGCCGACGCCCTCCGCCGGCGTGGCGGCCCCGCCGGTCCAGTCGCCGGGGACGCCGTCGGGCCACGCCGGGGCGGTGAGGGCATCGACCAGTGGGTGCTCCGGCGCGAGGACCATGTAGGTCGCGCCGAATAGGGTGTCGGGCCGGGTGGTGAACACGGTCAGCGGGCCCGCGGCGGTGGCGAAGTCGACCCGGGCGCCGGTGGAGCGGCCGATCCAGTTCCGCTGCTGGGTCTTGATCGCGTCGGACCAGTCGAGCAGGTCGAGATCGTCGAGCAGCCGGTCGGCGTAGGCGGTGATGCGCAGCATCCACTGCTTCATCGGTCGCCGGTACACGGGGAAGTTCCCCCGCTCGGAGCGCCCGTCGGCGGTGACCTCCTCGTTGGACAGCACCGTGCCCAGCCCCGGGCACCAGTTGACCGGCACCTCGTCGAGGTAGGCGAGGCGGTGGGCGTTGAGCACCTTCCGCCGCTCGTCGGTGGACAGCTCCCCCCACGGCCGGCCCGACGGGTTCGTGCCCTCGGCGGGCTCGCGGGTGCCGTCGTCCAGCTCGGCCTCCAGGGCCGCTATCGGGCGGGCCCGGTCGGCGTCGGTGTCGTACCAGGAACCGAACAGCTGGAGGAAGATCCACTGCGTCCAGCGGTAGTAGCGCTCGTCGGTGGTCTCGATCGACCGGCGCGGGTCGTGTGCGAGGCCGAGCCGCCGGAGCTGGCGGCGCATGTTGGCGATGTTGGCCTCGGTCGTGACCCGCGGGTGGGTGTTGGTGGCCAGGGCGTACTGCTCGGCGGGCAGGCCGAACGCGTCGTAGCCCATCGTGTGGAGGACGTTGCGGCCGTTCATCCGGAGGTACCGGGCGTAGACGTCGGTGCCGATGTAGCCGAGGGGGTGCCCGACGTGGAGCCCGACGCCCGACGGGTACGGGAACATGTCCATCACGTAGGTCTTCGGCAGATCGGCGACCTCGTCGAACCCGTCGCTCAGCGGCCCGACCGGGTTGGGGGCGTGGAACGTGCCCTCGGCGTCCCAGCGGTCCTGCCAGCGGGCCTCGATCTCGTTGGCGAGAGCCGCCGTGTAGCGGTGCGGGGGCAGGTCCTTCTCGGCGGGGTCGGCGGTCGTCTCGGCCATGACCTCCGACGGTACTCGGCACCCTCGGCACCCCCGCCAGCCGTTGCGGTCCGTCGCGCCGACGCCCGCGGCCTGCCGTTCGTCGGTCCCGCGCCAGGCGTCGTCGACCGGTGACCGCCGGCCGTCCCGGGTCCGGCGTCCCGACGCGGACCCAGGTCATCCCCGTTCGTCGACACTCCGGCGACGAAGCTGGTAACGCCCCGCGAGCGAAGGCGGTCTGATCTGCCGTGCAGACCCTCCCCCGAACCCTCCCTGCCCGCATCGAGGCCGCCGCCCGTCGAGGCCGCGGCACGATCACCTTCATCAGCGGCGACGACGCCGAGCCGGTCACGTGGGCCCGCCTCCACGACGACGCCCGGGCCATGGCCGCGGACCTCCAGCGGCGGGGGGTGGGGGTCGGCGACCACGTCGCCCTCCTCGGGCCCACGTCGCGGGCGCTCGTCACCGCGATCCAGGCCGCCTGGCTGGCCGGCGCGACGGTCATGGTGATGCCCCTGCCGATGCGCATGGGGTCGATCGAGGAATTCGTCGTCCAGACCCGGGCCCGCCTCGTCGCCGGCGACGCCCGCCTCGTGCTCGTCGACGAGCAGCTCCTGCCGTTCATCGAGGCCGAGCCCGGCGACCCCGACATGGTGCCGCTCGGCGCGATCGACGGCGACGCCGCCGACTTCGCCCCTCCCGCCCTCGATCCCGGCCGGCTAGCGGTCCTCCAGTTCACCTCCGGCTCGACCTCGGAGCCGAAGGGCGTGATGCTCCCGCACGCCGCGGTCTGCGCCAACCTCGACGCGATCGTGGAGGCCACCGACTACGACCCCGACGACGACGTGATCGTGTCGTGGCTGCCGCTCTACCACGACATGGGCCTCGTCGGGCTCCTGGCCCTGTCGATGACCGGCGGCAACGACCTCGCCCTCGCCGGCCCGCAGGACTTCATGGCGTCGCCGGCCCGGTGGGTGCGGTGGATGTCGGACTACTCCGCGACCGCCACCGCCGGCCCGAACTTCGCCTGGATCCTCGCGACCCGGGCTCTGCGCCGCCTCGACGGCCTCGACCTGTCCCGCATGCGGGTCGCGCTGAACGGGGCCGAGCCGGTCGACGCCGAGGCGATGGAGGCGCTGATCGAGGCCGGCGCCCGCCACGGCCTGCAACCGGGGGCGATCTTCCCCGCCTTCGGCATGGCCGAGGTGTGCATCGCCGGATCGTTCCCCCGGCCCGGCGACGGCCTCCGCACCGACCCGGTCGACGGCCGCGTGCTGGAGACCGAACGCTACGCCGCCCCGGCCTCCGACCCGTCGGCCGCCGGCGTGCGGCGCCTCGCCCGCCTCGGGCGTCCGATGCAGGGGCTCGAGATGAGGGTCGTCGACCCGGAGACCGGCAACGTGCTCGGCGAGCGCGAGGTCGGCGAGCTCCAGATCCGGGGCACGTCGGTGACGAGCGGCTACTACCGGCGGCCCGACCTCACCCGGGCGGCGTTCGAGGACGGCTGGTTCCGCACCGGCGACCTCGCCTACCTCGTCGACGGCGAACTGGTGCTCTGCGGTCGCATCAAGGACATGATCATCGTCGGTGGGCGCAACGTGTTCCCGCAGGACGTCGAGCGGGCCGCCGGCGACGTCGACGGCGTGCGGGCCGGCAACGTCGTCGCCATCGGCGTCGAGGGTCGTCGCGGGATCGAGGAGGTCGTGGTGGTCGCCGAGATCAAGGGCGACCCGGCCGACGCCGTCCGGCTCGAGGTGGCCGAACGGGTGCGCAGCTCCGTCGGTGTGTCGCCGCGTGAGATCGTGCTCGTCGCGGCGGGCACCCTGCCCAAGACGAGCTCGGGCAAGCTCCAGCGGTCCCTGTGCCGCGACCGGTACCTCAAGGCGGAGCTGGTGCCGGCCTAGGCCGATCGGCCCGATCGTCGCCGCGGCCCTCCAACCAGGGGCGGAGCGACCGATCGGGGAGGAGCGAGACCGCGGCTCCCGCGATCAGGGGGCGGCGACGGAAGCCGTGTGTGGCGATCCGGTGACGAGGGCCCGACAAAGGTGTCGGGCCCTCGCCGCGTCACGTCCGGTGTTACATCCGGGGTCTGACCCCAGATGTAACGGAAGCCCGTTGTTACATCTGGGGTCTGACCCCGGATGTAACGGTCAGGCGGATTGGAGGCGGCGGCGGACGTCGGCCCAGAGGGCGGGGTCGGTGGCGTAGGGGGCGTAGAAGCTCAGCCGGTCGACCGTGCCCCCCCACCGGGCGAGGAGCGCGTCGGCGACCGCGTCGGGCTCGGCGACCACCGCGAACGCGGCGAGCACGTCGTCGTCGATCAGATCGCCCATCTCGGTCCAGCGCTTCTCCTTCGAGAGGCGGTTCAGCTCGGGGTGGAGGTGGTCCCAGCCGTGGTGCTCCAGGACGCCGGCGTAGGCCGGGGTCGAGCCGTAGAACGCGATCTGGCCGCGGACCGCGGCCGCCGCCTTCTCGGTCTCCTCGTCGGAGGCACCGGTGACGACGAAGGCCGGGAGCGAGATCGACAGGACGTCGCGGGTGCGGTCGACCTTCGCCGCCCCCCGCTCCAGCGCGGGGAGGGTCACGTCGCGCAGGTACTCGGGCGTGGTGAAGCCGTGGGCGAGCAGGCCGTCGGCGACCTCGCCCGCCACCTCGGTCATCAACGGGCCGACCGCGGCGAGGTGCACCTCCGGCGGTCCGTGCGGCGAGGCCGGCGGCGTGAAGAACGGCGTCATCAGCGTGTGGGTGTACATCTCGCCCTCGAACCGCAGCTCCGCGCCCTCGTTCCAGCACGCCCAGATCGCCCGGAGGGCGAGGATCATCTCCCGCATCCGGGCCGCCGGGCGGCTCCACTCCATCGAGAAGCGCCGGGTGATGTGCGGCTTGATCTGGCTGCCGAGGCCCAGGAGCAGGCGACCCTCGGAGAACCGCTGGAGGTCGTGGGCGGACTGGGCGAGGGTCATCGGGTTGCGGGCGAAGGCGACCGCGATGTTCGTGCCGATCCGGATCGTGTCGGTGTGCTCGGCGGCGAGCAGCAGGGTGAGGAACGGGTCGACGTTGATCTCCGACGCCCACACCGCGTCGTAGCCGTCGTCCTCGGCCTGCTTCGCCGCGAGGGGGACGATGCTCAGATCGCCCCCGACGCCTCCGTCGACCTTCATGGGTGCTCCTCCTCGTCGGCGGGCGGGCGCCCGCGGCGTTCGGTCGGGTCGTCCTCGGCGTCGGCGCCCGCGTCGTCGTCGCCTGTCGGGTCGGTCGCGCCTGTCGGGTGGTCGTCGGCGGGGCCCACCGGATCGGCGTCGGCCTCCGGGTCGTCGGCGCCGCCCGCCGGGTCGGTGGCCTCGACCCGTTCGGCGAGCTTGTCGAGGCGTCGGCGCAGGTCGTCGAGGTCGTCGACCCAGCGGGTCTCGGCGTCGGCGACGATCGCGCCGGTGATGCGGTCCTGCTCCAGGGCGCCGTCGAGGTCCTGACGGGCCCCGTCGACCGCGCCGGCGACCGCGTCGACCCGGCGGCCGATGTCGTCGGCCGCGGTGCGCAGCTCGTCGCGATCGGCGGCCAGCTCGTCGGTGCGGACGGCGCCCTCGTGCACGGCGTCGCGGGTGCGGTCGAGGCGGTCGGCGAGGTCGGCGACCCGTCCGGCCAGGTCGGCGAGGGCGTCGAGCACCGCCCGGTCGAGCTCGTCGCGGCGGCGGTCGCGGCCCGCGAGCGCGCGGTCGACGACCCGGCCCAGGGCGCCCGACGGCCCCTCGGGGGTGCGCTCGACCGCCCGGCGGGCCCGCTCGACGCCTTCGACCGGGGACTGGGCGGCGGCGTCGGGTCGCGGTGGCCGGCGGACCGGCGGGGGCGGGGGAGCGGTGGTCACCTCGACCTCCGAGGGCTGGGGGCGGATGGCGTCGGGGATGGCGGCCGCGTCGGCGTCGGGCGACGCCGCCCAGGCGAGCACGCCGTGGCGGTCGTCGCCGGGCACGAGCGGGAAGCGGCGCCGCAGGGCGGGCGACTCGGCGTAGACGACCTCGAGGTAGCGACCGAGGCCGTCGGCGACGGCGGGGGCGCGCTGCCACTCGACCCACGCGGCGCCGTCGTCGGCGGCGAACGGGGACGGCGGGCGGTCGCCGGCGGCCGGATCGGCCTCGGCGGCGAGGAGCGCGTTGCGCCAGACCTGCCGGGCCCGGCGGTCGATCGGCACGCCCGCCGCGGTGCGGTCCCAGAAGTAGCCGAGCGCACGGTCGGCGTCGGCCCCGACCGACCGCCGCCGGTCGAGCCACCCGCGGCACTGACGGGCCACCGCCGGCAGATCGGCCAGCGAGACCCGCGGGCGCTCCTCGGCGAACGTGCTGAGGATCCAGGGCCGGGCTTCGGTGAGGCCCGAGTAGTGGAAGCAGCGCACCGGACGGTCGACGACGCAGAGCCGCCCGCCCGCCCAGGTGGTGGGCCGCTCGTGGAGGTTCCAGTACGCCACGTCGTAGGCGGGGTCGCGCAGCACGTGGTGGTCGAACAGCACCGGCACGAAGTCGAGCCAGCGCTGGTCGGCGAGCATCATCATGTCCGGACGGCCGAGGGCGTCGCGGCGGAGGCGTTCGTCCCACCAGCCGAGGAAGTCGCCGCTCGACCGGCGCACCGCGATGAGCCCGCCGTTGAACATCCCGCCGCCGAGGAGGCCCGGCTCGTCGGGCAGGCGGCCGTCGCGGGGAACCGGCTGGAGCACGTGCGGGATCAGCACGACGTCGTGGTCGGCGGCGGCGTCGTGGAGCTCGTGCATCGGGGCGAGCACCTCGACGTCGCCGTCGACGTACGTCGCGACCGGGGCGTGCTCCAACGCCCGGCGGAGCGCGATCGGCTTGAGCGCGCAGGCCATCTCGAACGGGCTGTAGATCGCCGCCATCGTGAGCAGCTCGTCGGGGTCGAAGCCGAGTTCCGACGGCGTGACCAGCTCGATGTCGCGGTGGGTCCAGGTGGCCGGCGGCATGTGGTCGCCGTCGACCACGAGGATCGTGAAGCGGCTGCCGGGGTGGTGCTCGACGAACGAGCGGGCGGCGAGGCGGGCATCGGCCAGGTAGCTCCGGGTGGCGACCGTGCACCCGGCGACCGGGTGGTCGAACCCCATGCCCCCCATCCCTAGGTGCCGCCCTGGTCGCGGAGGAAGCGCTCGAGCTCGGCGGCCAGCTCGTCGCCGGACGGGATCGGGCCGTCGTGGCCGGGGCCGCCCAGCTCGTCGTCGGCGTCCTCCTCGAGGGCCCGCAGCATCGCCCGGTGCTCGTCGTTGCGGGCGATGGCGTCGTCGAGGCGCTCGCCGACGTCGGCCGCGTCGACGGCGAGGTCGCCACGGGGCAGGGCGAGCCCGGTGACCCGCTCGAGGTTCTCGAGCAGGGCGATGCTGCCCGCCGCGTACGAACCGCCGGACGCGTAGTGCGGGATCTGCGCCCAGAGGGTCAGCGCGTCGAGGCCCCGGTCGGCCGCGAAGCGCTCGATCACCGCCTGGGCGCCGGCGGGCACGTCGAGCGAGCCGCGCAGGTACCCCCACCGCGCCGCGAGGGCGTCGGTGCCGGCGGTGATCGACAGGCGGACCGGCCGGGTGTGGGGCACCGCCGCCGGGTAGGCGCCGAGGCCGACGATCATCGTGGCGTCGAACTCGGTGGCGAGGTCGACGATCGCGTTCCCGAACGCCCGCCAGGAGTGGTCCGGCTCGGGGCCGACCAGCAGCAGCAGGTCGTGCCCCTCCTCGTCGGTGGCGGCGAGCAGGTCGATCGTCGGCCAGCTCAGCTCCTCCGACACCCCGGCGACCAGGCGCAGGATCGGACGGCGGGCCCGGTGGTCGAGCAGGGAGTCGACGTCGAAGGATGCGACCGGTTCGGTGTCGAGCTCGGCGAGGAGGGTCGCGGCCGTGCTCGACGCGGCCAGGCCGGCGTCGATCCAGCCCTCGAGGGCCATGATCATCACCGGGCGGTCGAGGACCGGCCGCGAGCGGCGCTCGTACAGGTCGGCCACGTCAGGTCACCAGGCGGTCGGCCGCGGCCCGGGCGGCCTCGCCGAGGCCCTCGACGATGGCGCCGTACGCGTCGCCGGCCTCGCTGCCGGTGCCCATCGAGCCGCCCCGGTACCGGTTGGCGACGCCCTCCAGGATGCAGGCGAGCTTCCAGTAGCCGAACGCGATGTAGAAGTCGATGTCGGAGGTGTCGCGGCCCGACACCCGGGCGTAGCGCTCGACCAGCTCGGACGCCGCGGGGAACCCCTCGGCGGACGTGGGCGCGCCGGGCAGCGCCGCCACGCCGGAGCCGTCCTCGCCCCAGTAGACGACGAGCAGGCCGAGGTCGGCCATCGGGTCGCCGAGCGTGCAGATCTCCCAGTCGAGCACCGCGGCGACGGTGCCGTCGGTGTTGAGCAGGCAGTTGTCGAGCCGGTAGTCGCCGTGGACGATCGCCGCCGGGCCCTGGTCGGGGATGCGGGCGAGCAGGTCGTCGTGCACCGAGTCGACCGTGGCCAGGTCGCGGCTCTTGGACTTCTCCCACTGGCCGTACCAGCGCTTGAGCTGCCGGGCGATGTAGTCCTCGCGGCGGCCGAGGTCGCCGAGGCCCACCGCGTCGGGCTCGACCGCGTGGATGCGGGCCATCACGTCGACCAGCTCGTTGCCGGCCCGGGTGCGGGCCTCGACGGTTAGCTGCTCGGCGGTGGGGACGTCGCGGATGATCAGGCCGGGGACGAAGTCCATGACGTAGAACGGCGCGCCGTTGACCGAGTCGTCGGCGCTGAGGCCGACCGTCGGCGGGACGGGCACGTCGGTGTCCTTGAGAGCGCTGATGATGCGGTGCTCGCGGCCCATGTCGTGGGCGGTGGCGAGCACCTGGCCGAGCGGCGGGCGGCGCAGCACCCAGGCCCGGCCCTCCGCGTCGGTGACCCGGTAGGTGAGGTTCGACCGGCCGCCCGCGATCAACTCGAACGCCAGCGGCGGGGTCAGCTCGACGTGGGCCTTCATCCAGCCGGTGACGGCCTCGGGATCGATGCCCTGCGGGACGTCGATCGGTACCTCGTCGGTGGCCTCGGTGAGGGCCTCGTGGGGGGCCTCGTCGCTCATCGCCTCGACGGTACCGGCTGGATGCGCGGGGTGGGGACCGTGGGTGCGGCATCCGTGGCCGGCCCGCTCGTCCGAGCCTGGCTGGTGCGGTTCTGCGCGCTGAGCGGGACAGGGGTGTCCCGCTCAGCGCGTGGTTCGGGCCGGGCCCGGTTCTGCGCGCTGAGCGGGACGTGGGTGTCCCGGTGGGCGCGTAGAACGGGTGGGCGGTGGACCGGATGGGGCGCGGGCCGGGATCGGACGGCGGGCGGGTCAGCGGCGCTGGGCGGACACCCGGTCGCCGGACCACCTGACCGAGAGGGGGAGGGCGAAGGCCTCGGAAAGGGGGCCGTCGGCGAGGACCGCGCGGATCGGCCCGGCGGCGACGGCCCGGCCGTCGCGGAGCAGGAGGGCGTGGGTGAACCCGGCCGGGATCTCCTCGGGGTGGTGGGTGACGAGCACCGCGGGCGGGGTGGCCGGGTCGGCGGCGAGCGCGCCGAGGCGGGTGACCAGGTCCTCGCGGGCCCCGAGGTCGAGACCGGCGGCGGGCTCGTCGAGGAGCAGCAGGGCGGGGGTGCCGGCGAGGGCGCGGGCGAGCAGCACCCGCTGGCGCTCGCCCGCGCTGAGCGTGCCGAACCGGCGACCGGCGAGGTGGGCGGCTCCGACGCGGTCCATCTCGCTCCTCGCGGCGGCACGGTCGGCGTCGGTCCACGGATGCCACCAGGCCTCGAGGGCCGCCCGGCGTCCGGTCATCACGACGTCCAGCGCGTCGACGTCCGCCCGGAGCGAGTCGGCGAGGGCCAGGCTGGTGAAGCCGATGCGGGCCCGCAGGGTGCGTACGTCGACCCGACCCGACACCCGGCCGTCGACCGCGACCTCGCCTGCGGTGGGCCGCAGCCACAGCCCGGCGATGCGGAGCAGGGTGGTCTTGCCGCTGCCGTTGGGCCCCATCACGACCCAGCGCTCGCCGGACCGGACCGCCCACGTGACGTCGTCGACGATCGCCCGCCCGTCCCGGACCACCGACACGCCACGGAGGGACAGCGGGGGACCGGTCGACCCCGCGGACGCGGCGTCGGGGCCGGGATCGGTCGTCGAGTCGTCCACGGCCGGGAGTCTCGCGGGCCGGACCGGCCGCCCCGCCCCGCGGCTCGCCCGTCGCGGGGGAGGGCGGGTGGACCGGCGGGCTCGGCCGTACAGTTCCCGGCGTGCAGATCGGTGTCCTGGGTGCGACCGGCCCGGCCGGGCGGGGATTGTCCGCCCGCCTGGCCGCCAACGGCCACGAGGTGATCCTCGGATCCCGTGAGGAGGAGCGGGCCGCCGAGGCCGTGAGACGCCTCCAGGAGCGTTGGCCCGACCGCTCCCTCGTGCTCGCCGCGGCGACGAACGAGGGCGCGGCCGACGCCGAGGTCGTCGTCGTGGCGACGCCGTGGATCGCGGCGTCCACCACCGCCGAGGCGGTGGCCGACCGGCTGGAGGGGAAGGTCGTCATCTCGATGGCGAACGCGCTGGCGAAGGTCGGCCACGAGTTCCAACCGTTGGTTCCGCCGCGGGGCTCGGTGGCGGCGAGCGTCCAGGCCGCCGTGCCGCGGGCGCTGGTGTCGGCCGCGTTCCACCACGTCCCGGCGAAGGAGCTGGGCGACATCGACCGGCCGATCGAGTCCGACGTGCTGGTGTGCTCCGACCACCCGGAGGCCACGGCGCTCACCGTCGACCTGGTGAACGGCCTGCCCGATCTGCGGGCCCTCGACTCCGGCGAGCTGTCGAACGCGGCGCCGATCGAGGCCTTCGCCGCGGTGCTGCTCCAGGTCAACGTCCGCTACCGCACCCGGATCGCGCTCCGCTTCACCGGGCTGGACGACGGTCGCGTCGGTGCCCCACGATCGGCCGACGCCGTCCGGGCGGCCGCGGCCCGCCAGGGCGTCGCCGGAGACCACGGCCAGGAGAACCCGTGACCGAAGACCGACCGATGCGGCTGTACGACACCGCCCGCCGTGAGGTCGTCGACTTCACGCCCGGTGACGTCGTCACCATGTACACGTGCGGCATCACGCCGTACGACGCGACCCACATCGGGCACGCCGCCGTCTACATCACCTACGACGTCCTCCAGCGTCGACTGCGCGACCGGGGCCACGACACCCGCTGCGTCCGCAACATCACCGACGTCGACGACGACATCCTCCGCAAGGCACGGGAGCTCGGCGTCCACTACCTCGACCTCGCCGCCGCCGAGGTGGCCAAGTTCGACGACGACATGGACGCCCTCGGTCTGCTGCCGGTCGCCAGCGAGCCGCGCGCCACGTCCGCCATCCCCGACATCCGGGGCTTCATCGGCATGGTCCTCGACCGCGGCCACGCCTACGCCCGCGACGGGGCCGTCTACTTCGACGTGTCGTCGTCGCCGCGGTTCGGCAGCCTGTCCGGCTACGACCGCGACGAGATGCTCCGCCTCGCCGCCGAGCGGGGCGGCAACCCCGACGATCCCGCCAAGGACGACCCGCTCGACTTCGTGCTGTGGCAGCCGTCGGCCGACGACGAGCCGGCGTGGGACTCGCTCTGGGGCCCGGGTCGCCCCGGCTGGCACATCGAGTGCTCCGCGCTCGCCCTCCGCGAGCTCGGTACGACGATCGATCTGCACGGCGGTGGTGCCGACCTGATCTTCCCGCACCACGAGTGCGAGGCCGCCCAGTCCGAGGCCGCCACCGGCGAGCCGTTCGTCCGCCACTGGATGCACCAGGCGATGGTCCGGATGGACGGCGAGAAGATGTCCAAGTCGCTCGGCAACCTCGCGTTCGTCAGCGAGCTCCGCAAGGAGCACGACGCCCGGGCCATTCGCCTCGCCGTCCTCGAGCACCACTACCGCACCGAGTGGGAGTGGACCGACGCGGCGATGCCGGCGGGCGAGGCCCGCCTCGAACGGTGGCTCGCCGCGGGGGAGGGCGACGGCGCCCTCGACGCGGTGCGCGCCGCGCTCGACGACGACCTCGACTGCCCCGCTGCGGTCGCCGCGATCGACGCCGCCGCGGCCGCGGGGGAGGGCGTGTCGGCCGCCGCCGCCCTGCTCGGCGTCGACCTCCGGGCCTGACCGCGCGCCGCCGATCCCCCCGACCGCGCGAACCCGACCCTTCCGGCGGTCGCGACCCCCATCCGACTGACGTTCGTTCAGGGATCGCCGACCGGTCGACGGGGGCCGAGAAGGCCGAACATCGGCGCCGGACCTGTGGCACGATTCGCCCATGGCGACCCCCGAGCCCGACGACCGGAAGGTCGGCCAGCTCTACCCGGTCGCGAAGGCGGTCATCACGCCCGTGTTCAGGTTCGCGTGGCGGTTCCACGTCGAGGGGCTCGACCACGTGCCGGCCACCGGCCCGGCGATCATCTGCCCCAACCACACCTCGGTGCTCGACTCGTTCTTCGTCCCCGCGGTGCTGCCCCGGAAGATCACCTACGTGGGCAAGGCCGAGTACATGGACGACTGGAAGACCAAGCACCTGTTCCCGGCGATGGGGATGATCCCGATCGACCGGGGCGGGGGCAGTGCCGCCGAGCGGGCCCTCGCCGCCGCCCAGCGGGTGCTCGAACGGGGGGAGCTGTTCGGCATCTACCCCGAGGGCACCCGCAGCCGCGACGGCGTGCTCCACAAGGGCCACACCGGTCCCGCCCGCCTCGCCCTGCGCACCGGCGCGCCGCTCGTGCCGGTCGGCATCCGGGGCGCCCGGGAGGTCATGCCACCCGAGGCGAAGTTCCCGAAGGCCTTCCGCCCGGTCGTCATCCGCTTCGGGCAGCCGGTCGACGTCGAGCGCTACCGCGACCGCCCCAACGACCGCCTCGTCCTCCGCCAGATCATCGACGAGGTGATGTACTCGATCCGCGAGCTCTCGGGGCAGGAGTACGTCGACCAGTACGCCACCAAGAAGGCGGAGAACATCCCCACCGAGGTGGCGCGGGTCGGGCCGCTGCCCGAGGGCAACGGCCACGACCCCTCCGTAGCGGATGTCACGGTCGACGCGACCGACGACGGAACCCGTCGCTCGTCCGCCGCCGTGCTCGCCGGTCCGCGACGCCGCCCGGCCTGAACCCCGGCTCGCCGCCGCGAGGCCCGCGAACCTCCCGCCCGCCGCGGCCCCGCCCGGCGGGACCTCCGTCGGACCTACTCGACGGTCACCTCGGCGTACATGCCGTGCGCGAAGTGGGGCGGCCCGGCGCCGGGGACCTCGGGTGGCCCCCTCGCCGGACGTCTCGGCGGCGGCGAGGTACTCGTCGGGGTCGACGCCGGTGGGGCTGCGGTCGGCGCGTCCCGGCCGCCGGCTCGGGTCAGCCCCGGCGAGCGGTGATCGTGAAGATCCGCCCGTCGAGGACGACGTGGCCGTCGCCGTCGACGTGGTGGCCGAGGACCTCGGCCACCCGGGCCACCGCCTCGGCGCGCACGTCGTCGTCGAGATCGGCGAACAGGATGCGGTTCGGTCCGAAGCCCGCCGCGGTTGCGGCCGCGTCGGCCGGGGTGAGGCCGCCGCCGAAGGGGAGCGCGAGGCGGTGCGGGGTGACGGCGACGTCGCTCCACCCCGCCCGCTCCAGGAGGGCGGTGACGGCCGCGGGGTCGCCGAGAGAGAACGGCCCGCCGTCGGGTTCGAGGCCCTCGGGGTCGGCGACGCCATGGGCCCGCGTGACCTCCAGGGCGGCGGCGAGCGGCACCTCGAACAGCGGCGACTCGTCGCGCCGGGCCCACACCGCCACCGCGAGCCGTCCACCCGGAGCGGTCGCCCCGGCGAGCGTGGCGAAGGCGGCGGCGGGGTCGCTGAAGAACATGACGCCGAAGCGGGAGATCACCGCGTCGAACGCGGCGGCCGGGGCGTCCCAGGTCACCGCGTCGCCGGGTGTCCACGTGATCGGCGCGGCCCCGTCGGGGACCGGCACCGACGCCGCCGCCTCCAGCATCCCGGCCGACACGTCGAGGCCGGTGACCGAGCCGTCGGGGCCGACGGCCCCCGCCGCCTCCCGGGTGGTCGGGCCGGTGCCGCACCCGACGTCGAGCACCCGCTCGCCGGGAGCCAGGGCGGCGGCCGCGAACAGTACGTCCGACACCGGTGCGAGCTGGCGCTCCAGCCCGGCCGAGAGGCGCAGCCAGTTCGCGACCCGCTCCCCGGTCCAGGCGGCGGGATCGTCGGGCACGGGAGCGGCGTCGGAGGTCATCGCCGCAGCGTAGGGCCGCCCCGCGGGGCCGTCAGCCGCGCCTCCTCCCTGGGCGGGAACCCCCATCGACCGTGTGCGGGAACCCCCCGTCGACGACCGGTTCCCGCCCACGGAACGGGAGGGCTCAGGGTCGGGGAACGGGTGGGTCCCGCGCCGCGCCGTCCCGGTACTGTCCGGGCCATGTCCGCCATCACCGTCACGCTGCCCGACCGCTCGACGCGACAGGTCGACGAGGGCACCACCGTGGGCGGCCTGGCGGCGGAGATCGGACGGGGCCTGGCCAAGGCGGCGGTGATCGGCGTGGTCAACGGGGTCGAGCGCGACCTGGTGTGGCCGCTCGCCGACGGCGACGAGGTCGAGATCGTCACCGCCGACAGCGACCGGGGCCTCTACACGATTCGCCACTCCACCGCGCACGTGCTGGCCCAGGCGGTGCTCGACCTGTTCCCCGGGGCCACGTTCGGCATCGGCCCGCCGATCGAGGACGGCTTCTACTACGACTTCCAGCTCCCGCTCGGCACCGACGGACGGCCCGGTACGTTCGCGCCCGACGACCTCACCCGCATCGAGGCCCGGATGCGCGAGATCATGGCCGAGGCCCAGCCGTTCGTGCGCGACGACATCGACAACGACCGGGCGCGGGAGGTCTTCGCCGAGCATCCGTTCAAGCTGGAGATCATCGACGGCGAGGCCGACGACCCCACCTCGGTCAGCGAGCCCGGCTTCGCCCGCACCTACGAGAACCCGCCGCCGGCGCCGAAGGACCAACCTCCGTTCGCCGGCTACCCGGGCTTCATCGACCTGTGCCGCGGTCCGCACGTAGCCGACACCAAGGCGCACCTGGGGCACTTCAAGCTGACGCGGATCGCCGGCGCGTACTGGCGCGGCGACGAGAAGCGGGCCCAGCTCCAGCGGGTGTACGGCACCGCCTGGCACTCCAAGGCGGCCCTCGCCGAGCACCTCGAACGGCTGGAGGAGGCGGCCAAGCGCGACCACCGCCGCCTCGGCGCCGAGCTCGACCTGTTCAGCTTCCCCGACGAGATCGGGTCGGGCCTCGCCGTGTTCCACCCGAAGGGCGGCATCGTGCGCCGCCTGATGGAGGACTACTCCCGACGCCGCCACGAGGCCGCCGGCTACGAGTTCGTCTACTCGCCCCACATCACCAAGTCGGACCTGTTCGAGACGTCGGGCCACCTGTCGTGGTTCGCCGACGGCATGTTCCCGCCGATGCACTTCGACGACGAGGGCGGCCCCGACGGGCAGGACTACTACCTCAAGCCGATGAACTGCCCGTTCCACTGCCTGATCTACCGGTCGCGGCAGCGGAGCTACCGGGAGCTGCCGCTCCGGCTGTTCGAGTTCGGCAGCGTGTACCGGTACGAGAAGTCCGGTGTCGTGCACGGCCTGACGCGGGTCCGGGGCATGACCCAGGACGACGCCCACATCTTCTGCACGCGGGAGCAGATGGGCGACGAGCTGCGCAGCCTCCTCGGGTTCGTGCTCGACCTGCTGCGCGACTACGGCCTCGACGACTTCTACCTGGAGCTGTCCACGAAGGACCCCGACAAGTACATCGGCGCCGACGAGGACTGGGAGGAGGCCACCGAGGCGCTGCGCGCCGCCGCCGAGGACTCCGGCCTCGACCTGGTGCCCGACCCGGGTGGCGCCGCGTTCTACGGGCCGAAGATCTCGGTGCAGGCACGCGACGCCATCGGGCGCACCTGGCAGATGTCGACGATCCAGCTCGACTTCCAGGAGCCGCCCCGGTTCGGGCTGGAGTACGTCGGCACCGACGGGGCCCGGCACACGCCGGTGATGATCCACCGCGCCCTGTTCGGGTCGGTCGAGCGGTTCTTCGGCGTGCTGGTCGAGCACTACGCCGGGGCGTTCCCGCTGTGGCTGGCGCCGGTGCAGGTGCGGCTGCTGCCCGTGCGCGACGACCACCTCGCCTACGCCGACCGCCTGGCCGACCGGCTCCGGGCCGAGGGGTTCCGGGCCGACGTGGTCGACGCCGGCGAGAAGCTCGGCAACCGCATCCGCAAGGCGAAGGGCGAGAAGATCCCCTACGTGCTGGTGGTCGGCGACGACGACGTGGCCGCCGGCACCGTCGGGGTGAACCCGCGCGGCGGCGAGGTCGAGCGCGACGTCCACGCCGACGACTTCGTCGAGCGGCTCCGGGTCGAGACGACCGTGCAGATCGGGGACCGGTGACGCGACCCACCGCGGCCGAGGTCGGCGGCGGGCCCGGCCCCGGCCTCGTCCGGCTGTGGGCCGGCTGGCGGAGCACCTACATCGCCCGGGTCAACGACGACAGCGCCGAGCTGCGGCCCGACGACGCCGGGCGCAGCCTGTTCGAGCGGATCCTCGCCGCCCCGATGTCCGACGAGGAGGCCCTCGTCGTGCACCGCGGGGCGCGCTCGTCGGTGCTGCTCAACGCGTTCCCGTACGGCTCGGGCCACCTGCTCGTGGTGCCCAACCGGGCCGCGCCCGACCTCGGCGACCTCGATCCCGACGAGCAGACCGACCTGTGGGCGACGGTCACCGCCGCGGTCGCGGCGGTGCGCACGGCCTACGCGCCCGACGGCGTGAACGTGGGCCTCAACCTGGGTTCCGCGGCGGGTGCCGGCGTGCCGGACCACCTGCACGTCCACGTCCTGCCGCGGTGGGCGGCCGACGCCAACTTCATGACCGCGGTCGCCGAGGCCCGCGTGCTCCCCGAGCCCCTGGCGAGCACGTGGGCCAAGGTCCACGCAGCCTGGTCGTCGCCTCCCACCTAGCGCGACCCCCCGGTCCTCCCGTTCTTGGCGCGTGGGCGGTCATCCGTGTCCGCTGGCGCGCCTAGAAGGGCTGGACGGGGGGTGGTGCGGTTCTTGGCGCGTGGGCGGTCATCCGTGTCCGCTGGCGCGCCTAGAAGGGCTGGGGACCGGGGGTGGTGCGGTTCTTGGCGCGTGGGCGGACATCCGTGTCCGCTGGCGCGCCTAGAACGGCTGGACGGCCAGCGTCTCGACCCGGTCGAGTTCCGGCGGTGGGACCGGCCTCGGTAGCGTCGGCACGTGGCCGACGACGACCGCCCCGACGAGGAGGCGACCGAGGTCCTCCCCGACGAGGAGGCGACCGAGAAGGACGCCGAACGGCCGGACGAGGACGTGACCGACGTCCTCCCGGAGGACCTGGACATCTCCGGGTTCGTCGGCCCCTACGTCTTCCCCAACAACAACCGCCGCCGGGTGCCGGGCTACCTGTACCTGGGCCTGGCGGTGGTGTGCGTCCTGCTCTGGTGGCGGGGCCACGACGACCCGGCCAGCGTCGTCAACGAGGGTCTGCTGTGGGCCGCGGCCGCGCTGGTCGCCGCGGGCGCCTACTGCCTGCTCTCCGGCTACGACCTGAAGATCGACGAGCAGGACGCCCTCGTCGTCGCCACCCGCACCGTCGGCTTCCCGGTCGGCCACGCCTCGGCCCAGATGGGCTGGCGGGGCCTGCGCAGTCGACCGACCTGGCGGATCCTCTGCTACTCCCCGGAGAACCCGCCCGAGCAGCGCGGCCTGGTGCTCGTCGACGGCGTCGACGGCGAGGTCGTCGACTGGTTCGCCGAACCCAACCCGGAGGACTGGAGCGACCTCGACGGGTCGCTCACCGGGTCCGGCCGGCCCTTCCGCACCGGCGAGTAGCCGCCGCCCGAATCCGGGCCGGGTAGCTGCCGACCGGGCAGGTCATGGCGCTCAGTCGTCGTCGGTGGCGACGTCGCGGCGGACCGAGTCGACCAGGTGGTCGGGGAGCGGTTCGTAGCGGTCGGGAGCGACGGTGAAGCGCCCGCGCCCGCCGGTGAGCGAGCGCAGGTCGATCGCGTACCGGCGCAGCTCGCCCGCCGGTACCACTGCGGTGATCCGCTGCTGTCCGTCGGCGTCGGCCTCGGCGCCCTCGATGCGACCCCGGCGGGCGGTCAGGTCGCCCATCACGTCGCCCTGGGCGTCGGGCGGCACGGTGACCTCCACGCGGCTGAGCGGTTCGAGGACGACGGGGCCCGCGGCGGCGAGCGCCTCGCGCAGCGCCAGGCGGGCCGCGGCCCGGAAGGCCATCTCCGACGAGTCGACCGAGTGCTCCTTGCCGTCGGTGAGCACGACCCTGATGTCGACCACCCGATGGCCGAGCGGACCGCCCTGCGCCATGGCCTCCTCGACGCCCTTCTGCACCGCGGGCAGGTAGCCCTTCGAGATGGCGCCGCCGACGATGCGGCTCTCGAACTCCAGGCCGGTGCCGCGGGGGAGGGGCTCGACGGCGAGGGTGCACTGGGCGAACTGGCCGTGGCCGCCGGTCTGCTTCTTGTGGCGGCCCTCGGCGGTGGCGGGCCGGGTGATCGTCTCCCGGTAGGCGACGGCGACGTCCTCGACTTCGACGGCGACCCCGTAGCGACGGTCGAGCCGTTCGAGCGCCAGGCCGACGTGGGCGTCGCCGGCGCCGCGGATCAACGTCTGGTGGGTCTCGTCGTCGCGCTCGACCACGAGGGACGGGTCCTCCTCGACGAGGCGGTGCAGGGCGGGGCCGAGCTTGTCGTCGTCGGCCTGGGTGCGGGCGCGGATCGCCACCGCGTGGACCGGGGGCGGGGGCGACAGGGGAGCGGCGACCACCGGGCGGCCCTTGGGGGCGAGCGTGTCGCCGGTGAGCGTGTCGGTCAGCTTGGCGACGGCGCCGATGTCGCCGGCGACCAGCTCGTCGACCGGCTCCTGCTCGGCGCCGCGGATGCGGACCAGGGCGTGGAGACGCTCGTCGGTGCCGGTGCGGCTGTTGACGAGGTGGTCGTCGGTGCGAACCGTTCCCGACAGCACCCGGAACATCGACAGGTGGCCTACGAACTGGTCGGCGACGGTCTTGAACACGAAGAGCAGGGTCGGGCCGGAGGGATCGGGGCCGACCTCGACGGTGGTGTCGCCGGCGGCCAGCTCGGTCGGCGGACGGTCGGCGGGCGAGGGTCCGATCTCGCAGACGAAGTCGGCGACCCGGTCGACCGCGATCTCGCCGGTGGCCGATCCGCAGACGACCGGGAACACCGTCGCGTCGTCGACGCCGACCGCGAGGGCCTTCTCGAGCTCCTCGAAGGACGGGACGTCGCCGTCGAGGTACCGCTCGAGCAGGTCGTCGTCGGCGACGACGATGCCCTCGACGAGGTTGTCGTGGACGCGGTGCTCCTGCTCCTCCATGTCGTCGGGGATCTCGCCCAGGGTGCCCCGACCATCCTCGTAGACGTGGGCGGTGTCGGTCAGGAGGTCGGCGACGCCGCGGAACGATCCCTCGGCGCCGATCGGCAGCTCGAGCGGGGCGATGCCGGCGCCGAAGCGATCGCGCAGGGCGGCGACCGTCGCCTCGAAGTCGGCGCGGTCGCGGTCGAGCTTGCTGACGAAGAACATGCGAGGCACGCCGTGGGCCACCGCCGCGCGCCAGGCCGCCTCGGTGCCGACCTCGACGCCGTCGACCGCGCTGACGACGAACAGGGCGAGGTCTGCGACCCGGAGCGCCGCATCGACCTCGCCGGCGAGGTCGGGGTCGCCGGGCGTGTCGATCAGGTTGATCCGATGTTCCTTCCACTCCAGCGGGAGGACGGCGACGCCCACGGTGTGCCCCCGGGCGCGGGCGGCCGGGTCGTGATCGCCGACGGTGGTGCCGTCCTCTACGCGACCGAGGCGGGGCGTGGCGCCGGCCAGGTGCAGCAACGCCTCGGCGAGCGTGGTCTTGCCCGCACCGGAGTGGCCGACGAGGGCCACGTTGCGGATCCGCTCGGTGGGAAGCGACGGCATGCGCCCTCCTTGGGGGGTGCGGTCCGGGCGCCGGCCGGGGAGCCGGGCCCGGGCGCCGGGAGGGTACCCGCGGCGTGGGCGCTCCGCCGATGGTCGGCCGGCACTCCTGCCGCCCGGTCCGCCCCGCGCCGCCGCCGTCCCGGCGCCGCTCCGCCGGAGGCCGAGGGTGCGGTGGATCGGGGGTGCGCGCCGGGCATGCTGGTGCCCGGAACGAACCGTGCTAACTTCTGCAAGCACCAGTTCGGAGGACCTTCATGTTCGACGGCCAGTTCAGGAGCCAGGCCGAGACCCAGCTCCGGCCCATCGGCTCCCGCCTGCGCGATGCGGGCATCACCGCCGACCACCTCACCGTGCTCGGCGTGGTCATGTCGGCCTTCGCCGCCATCGCCATCGCCAACGGCGCCCTGCGCCTCGCCCTGCTGCTGCTCGCGCTGTGCGCGGTGCCCGACGTGCTCGACGGCGCGGTGGCCAAGGCCTCCGGCACCGCCTCGCCACGGGGCGCGTTCTTCGACTCGGTCATGGACCGCATCGCCGACTCGTTCCTGTTCGGCGGCATGGCCTGGTACCTCTCGTCGACGCCCGGCGCCGGTCGCATCGCCGTGCTGCCGCTCGCGGTCCTGGCCCTGTCGCTCATCACGTCCTACGAGCGGGCCAAGGCCGACGCCCTCGGCTTCGACGCCCGCGGCGGGCTGATGGAGCGCGCCGAGCGCCTGATCGCGATCGGCCTCGCCCTCCTGTTCCAGCCGGCGATGATCGCCATCCTGTGGGTGATGCTGGCGCTCAGCGCGTTCACCGTCGCGCAGCGCTTCGTCAAGGTCTGGCGTCAGGCCAGCGCGGACGTGCCGGTGGCCCCGGTCGCCGAGCGGATGCGGGCGCGCCGCCAGGCGCGGGTCACCCGCACCGCCGCCCGTCGCACCCAGGGCCGCCTCACCGCCCGAGAGCGATTCGCCAGCCGCGAGCGCAGCTTCGGCGCCCCCCGGCGCCGCGACCGCTGACCGCGGCGCCGCGCCCGGCCCGCTGACGTGGCGCCCGGCCCGAACCCGACCTACTGCGGCTACCGCGCCGGCGCGGTGGCGGCCCGGCTGCTGCCCGAGGCGGCGGTGGTCCCCGCCTCGCGCCTGGCCGGGCGGGTGGCGGCCCGCCGCATG
>Ga0123332_1001119_pt1 | contig 26561 bp, 20 predicted proteins | sample BioC12SIPDNA_4_FD_89958 | JGI IMG/M metagenome (GOLD analysis project Ga0123332, IMG submission 89958) | Anaerobic biogas reactor microbial communites from Washington, USA - Biogas_R2_A C12 SIP DNA | ecosystem: Engineered > Bioreactor > Anaerobic > Unclassified | place: Washington, USA... | reverse complement strand
TACCTCGAGGGCGACGAGGTCCGCATCGACTACAAGCCCGTCACGCTCGGCCGCTACGAGCCGAAGCCGCGGGTCTACTGAGGTACCTAGATGGAGATCACCGTTCGCATCAAGCGGTACGACCCCGAGGTCGACCCGCGCCCGCGCTGGGCCGAGTACCGCATCGACGTTACGCCCACCGACCGCGTGCTCGACGTGCTGAACGAGATCAAGTGGGAGATGGACGGCTCGCTGGCGTTCCGGCGCTCCTGCGCGCACGGCATCTGCGGCTCCGACGCCATGAAGATCAACGGCCGCAACCGCCTGGCGTGCAAGGTGCTGGTGCAGGACCTGGGCTCGCGCATCGACGTCGAGCCGCTGCCCGGCATGCCGGTGCTGCGCGACCTCATCGTCGACATGGAGCCGTTCCTCGACTCCTACAAGGCGATCGTCCCCTACCTGATCAACGACGACCCGGCGCCGCCGCGCGAGCGCCTGCAGTCGATCGAGGACCGCGCCCGCTTCGACGAGACCACCAAGTGCATCCTGTGCGCCGCCTGCACCTCCAGCTGCCCGATCTTCTGGACCAACGGCCGCTACATCGGCCCGGCGGCGATCGTGAACGCGCACCGCTTCCTGTTCGATTCGCGCGACCAGGGCTCGGCGCAGCGCGTGCAGGTGCTGTCGAGCATGAACGGCGTGTGGCGCTGCCGCACGGCCTACAACTGCACCGAGGCGTGCCCGCGCGGCATCCCCATCACCCAAGCGATCGAAGAGGTGAAGCGCGAGCTGCTGTGGCAGCGGCAGTGAGGGTTGGCCCCGCCGCGTAGTGGGGCGCGGAAGGTAGCCGATGCTCTCGGGCGCGACGGCCACGACCGTCGCGCCCGAGAGCATCGGACCTGCCTTCTCTGGTCCCTCAGAGCCTTGTCAAAGGATGACCGCCTAGCCTTTAACAAGGCTCTGAGGCAGCTACATCCAACCCAGGTGCCAGGGGCGAAGCCGGGCGCGCGGCCGCGGCGGCGCCCCTCACTCCAGCGCCGCGACGACCTCGACCTCGACCAGCCCGTCCTTCGGCAGGCGCGCCACCTGCACCGTGCTGCGCGCCGGGAGGTTGCCGCCCATGTAGCGGCCGTACACCTCGTTGAAGGCGGCGAAGTCGTCCATGTCGGCCAGGAAGCAGGTGCTCTTCACGACCCGGTCGAGGCCCGTGCCGGCCGCCTCCAGGATGGCCTTGAGGTTCTCCATCACCTGGGTGGTCTGCTGCACGATGTCGCCGCCGACGAAGGTGCCGTCGGGGCGCAGCGCGATCTGGCCGGCGGTGAACAGCAGCTCGCCGACCTTCACCGCCTGGGAGTAGGGGCCGATGGCTTGGGGGGCGTTGGGGGTGGCGATGGTCTCTCTCATGCCCCAGGCTATCAGCCGCGCCAGAACAGGAACAGCAGGAGCAGGACGACCAGGTAGGCGGAGCCTAGGATCCAGAAACGGTACGGGAACCACGGGTGGCGGCGCAGGCGGTGCCAGGGGCCGTTGCTCGGGAAGCCGTCCTCGACCTGGCGGATGCCCGACAGCGTCTCGCCGATGTCGACCGACGACGGCTCCAGCGGCGTGCCCGGCAGGTCGTAGCGCTTGGGCCTGGCGGCCACCTCGTCGACGCGCAGCACCACCGCCGTGACGTTGTCGGGCGCGCCGCGCTCGTTGGCCTCGTCCAGCAGGCGCTCCGCGGCGGCCTCGGGGTCCAGCTCGTTCACCACCTGGGCCACGCGCTGCTCGTCGAGCAGCATGCTCACGCCGTCGCTCACCACCACCAGGCGGTCGCCGGGGCGCACCTCGAAGTAGAGGACGTCGAGGCGGAACTTGGGCGTGGCGCCGATGGCGTTGGTGATGACGTTGCGCCAGCGGTGGCGGCGCGCCTCGTCCTCGCTCAGCAGCCCCTGGCGCACGCGGTCGGCCACCCAGCTGTGGTCGACGGTCAGACGCGTGACCTCGGAGCCGCGCACCAGGTAGGCGCGCGAGTCGCCGACGTGGCCCACCAGCCCCACCTGGTCGTCGATCAGCACCGCCGTCAGGGTGGTGCCCATGCCCTTGTTCTGCGGGTTCTCGAGGGCGTAGTTGTAGACCTCGACGTTGGCCGCCTGGGCGGCGCGCGCCAGCGCCACGGGCGGCTGCGCGCGGCTGCGGCGCAGCGACTCCACCAGCGTCTCGACGGCGCGGCGGCTCGCCACCTCGCCGGCGGTGTGCCCGCCCATGCCGTCCGCCACCACCGCCAGGTGGCCGCGTCCCGGCACCTCGCCGGCGAAGAAGTAGTCCTGGTTGAGGGAGCGCACGCGCCCCGGGTGGGTGCCGCCGCCGCTGACCACGCGCGTGACGCCGTGACCGCCCCGGCCGCGCCCTTGGGAACCGGACGCGGTCGCGGCGGGCCGTGCTTCCGCCGCCCGCGCCTCTTCGGTTCCAGGGAGCGCCCCTGCCATCCGTCGCATGATATCGCCGCGCGCCTCGGGCGGCGCGCCGGTTTCTACTCATCCGGGTTGTTATGCTCCGCCGCATGGACGTGAGCGCCGTCACCCTCGCGCGCCAGGTGCGCGCCGGCGAGCTCAGCGCGGCCGAGAGCGTGCGCGCCGCGCTGGCGCGCGCCCGGGAGGCTCAGGCGCGCACCAACGCCTTCGTGACCCTCGCCGAGGCCGAGGCGCTGGCGGCCGCCGAGCGCGTCGACGCGCGCCTGGCGGCCGGCGAGGCCCTGCCGCTCGCGGGCGTGCCGCTGGTGGTCAAGGACAACCTCTGCACGCGGGGCGTGCGCACCACGGCCGGCTCGCGCATGCTCGAGGGGTTCGTGCCGCCCTACGACGCCACGGTGGTGGCGCGCCTGGTGGCGGCGGGCGCGGTGACGATCGGCAAGGCCAGCCTCGACGAGTTCGGCATGGGCTCGGGCAACGAGAACAGCCCGTTCGGCGCGGTGGCCAACCCGCTCGACCCCACGCGCGTGGCGGGCGGCTCCTCCGGTGGCTCGGCGGCGGCGGTGGCGGCGGGCGCGGCCCCGCTGGCGCTCGGCTCCGACACGGGCGGCTCCGTGCGCCTGCCGGCCGCCTTCTGCGGGCTGGTGGGGTTCAAGCCGAGCTACGGGGCGCTGTCGCGCTACGGGGTGATCGCCTACGCCAGCTCGCTCGACCAGGTCGGCATCCTGGCGCGCGACCTGGCCGACGTGGAGCTGGCCTTCGAGCTGGCCACCGGCGCCGACCCGTTCGACGCCACCACCTACGACCTGCCGGCGGCGGGCCCGCCGGTGGCCATCGAGGGGCTGCGCGTGGGGCTGCCGCGCGAGCTGCTGAGCGACGGCTTCGGCGCCGCGGCGCTGGCGGCGGTGGAGCGCGCCGCCGCCAGCCTGGAGGAGCAGGGCGCCGAGCTCGTCGAGCTCTCCCTCCCCAGCGCGCCCGCCGCGCCCGCCTGCTACTTCGTGGCCGCCACCGGCGAGGCCTCCAGCGACCTGGCGCGCTTCGACGGCACCCTGTTCGGCGGGCGCGTGGGCGCGGAGGCCGCCGGCCAGGAGGCCGTGATGCGCGCCAGCCGCGGGGCGCTGTTCGGGCCGGAGGTGAAGCGGCGCCTGCTGTTCGGCACCCTGGCGCTGTCGGCGGAGCGGTACGACGAGCTCTACGGGCGCGCCCTCAGGGTGCGGCGCAAGCTCGCCGGCGAGCTGGAGGCCGCGCTCGAGCGGGCCGACGTGCTGCTGCTGCCCACCGCCGCCGGCGTGGCCTTCGAGCTCGGGCGCGAGGAGCCGTTCGAGGCGCGCTTCCAGGGGCCGGCGTTCCACACCGACATGGCCACCGCGCTGGCGAACCTGGCGGGGCTGCCGGCGGTGAGCCTGCCGGGCGGCACGGGCGAGGGCGGCCTGCCGCTGGGCGTGCAGCTGATGGGGCCGGCGCGCGGCGACCGCGCCCTGCTGGGCGTGGCGCGGCACCTCGTCTGAGGCGCGCGGGCCCCTATGGTCAGGCCCCAGCGCATGTGCTATGCTTCTTCGGCTTGACCGTCCGGCCCGGAGGGTCTGCTCGCCGTGGCTCGCAACGCCTCCTCACCGAAGCGAAACCGTGCCCCCAAGGCTGGAAGCCGGCCCCGGGCCTGTTGATATGACACCAGGGAACTGGAAGGAGAGACCATGAAGCGGACCTATCAGCCCAACCGCCGCAAGCGTGCCAAGACGCACGGCTTCCGCGCGCGTATGGCGACCCCGGGTGGCCGCAACGTCATCAAGCGGCGTCGCGCCAAGGGTCGCAAGCGCCTGTCGGTATCGGATCGCTGAGAAGCGCTGCGGTGCTCCGCTCGCTGAGCGGTGACCGCGCCTTCCAACGACTGCGTAAGGGGCAGAGCGGTGGCAGCAAGCACGTCACCATCCGTTGGCGCCCGACCAAGCACGGCGAGGTGCGGGTGGGCATCGTGGTGAGCCGCAAGGTCGGCAAGGCCGTGGTGCGCAACCGCGTGCGCCGGCGCCTGCGGGAGGCGCTGCGCGAGCAGCTCCGCGAGCCGGTGGCCGAGGCGGCCACGTTCGGCTCGCGCCCCTCGTTCGACCTGCTGGTCATCGCGCGCCCCAGCGCCGCCGCCGCCGACTACCACGAGCTGAAGCGGTCGTTGACGACGGCGCTCGGCCGCGCCGCGCTGCTCGCGTGAGGCGCGCGCCGCAGGTCCAGGGCCGCTCCCGGTGGGGCGGCGCGCCGGAGCCGGGCTCCGGCGCCCCCACCGCCGCGCGCCCCGCGAGCTTCGCGGCGCTGGCGCGCGCCGCGGCCGTGTGGCCGCTCCGTATCTATCAGCGGTACCTATCGCCCCTGAAGGGCGCCCCCAGCTGCCGCTTCCACCCCACCTGCAGCGCCTACGCCATCGAGGCCATCGAGACGCACGGGGTGCTGAAGGGCGGCTGGATGGGTTTGCTGCGCGTGCTGCGCTGCCACCCGTTCCACCCCGGCGGCTACGACCCCGTGCCGCCGCGCGGGCACGGGCGGCGCCACGCGCGCCATCACGATCCCCAGGCGTCGCAGAGCGCCGACGCCTCCCCGGAGGCACCTTGAAACCGTTCCGTAACCTGCTGCCGGCCCTCGTGGCGCTGGCCGCGCTGGCGGGGGCGCCCATCGCGCTCGCGCAGCTCGTCATCGAAGCCAGCAGCTTCCCCGTCGCCGACTTCCGCGCCCTCGACAAGGTGCAGGCCACCTGCGACGGCGCGGCGCCCTCCTTCCTCTGCGACCTGCAGGGCGAGGAGCTCACCCTCATCGCCGGCAAGGGCGTCGACTACTTCTTCACGCCCACGGGCGAGCTCGCCGCCGCCTTCGCCAAGCAGCAGCGCGGCCAGAACCTCAACGCCTACAACATCGACGCCAACACCAACCTGGTGCCGTTCGACGCCACCATCCCCGGCCTCGCGCTCCTCGTGGACGGCGAGTACCTGGCGGCGCAGGACGCGAGCGGCGCCTGGGCGCGCAACGGCGACGGCCTCTGGGTCGGCAGCTACACCGTCACCTACGTGGGCGCCGCCGGCGAGTTCGAGGTCGAGCGCCGCGTCACGCTGCGCAACGGCGTCGACACCTTCGACGTCGCGCTCGACGTCACGCGCCTGAGCGGCGACGAGCCGGCCGACGTGCAGCTCGCCACCCCCGGCATCGGGCGCACCGCCAACCCCACCGTCAAGGTGGGCCACGGCACCACCTTCACCCTCAACCCGCCCGAGCAGACGTTCGCCGACCCCAGCTACGTCTCGCTGCAGCAGAACGACAACAACCGCGGCTTCGCCATCGTGATGGCGCCGGGCGCCACCGGCGACGAGCTGCGGGGCGGCTACCTGCGCCCCAACCGCGTGGTGTTCGAGGCGAGCATCCCGGGCGGCGAGGGCGCCACCGCGCACGTGCACGCCAGCCTCTACGCCGGCCACAACGAGCTGGTGCGCTACCACCAGGAGGGCTACCTCGAGCTGCCGGGCCTCTTCCGCCCGAACATCCTCGGGCGCCTGTCTCTGCTGGTGGTGCGGGTGCTGGAGTTCATCCACCAGTACGTGCCCAGCTGGGGCCTGTCGATCATCGTGCTGACGCTGCTGTTCCGCGCGCTGGTGTGGCCGCTGATCACCACCCAGACCAAGTCGATGTTCGGCATGCAGCGGCTGCAGCCCAAGCTCCAGGAGCTGCAGCGCAAGTACAAGGACGACCGCGAGAAGCTCACGCAGGAGACGATGGCGCTCTACCGCGAGGCGGGCGTCAACCCGGCCGGCGGCTGCCTGCCGATCCTGCTGCAGATGCCACTGTTCATCATCCTGTGGCGCGTGTTCGTGAACTTCGAGTTCAACGAGGGCTTCCTGTGGCTCCCCGACCTGGGGCGCCCCGACCCGTTCTTCGTCCTGCCGGTCCTCTACGTGCTGGTGATGCTCGCGACCTCGTACTTCTCCTCGCGCGGCAACCCGCAGATGCTGCGGCAGTCGATGATCATCAACGTCGTGTTCGTCTTCATCATCGTCGGGTTCCCGGCGGGCGTGCTCGTCTACTATGTGGTATCCATGTTGGTGCAGGTCTTCCAGTACTGGCTGCTCAGCCGCGGCCAGCCCGCGCCCGCGCTCGCGGGTGCCGGCGCGCCGGCGGCCCAGGCGCCGGTGAAGACCACCGCGCGGCAGGCCGGCAAGGCTCCGGCCGAACGCCCCGCCAAGGCGACCAGCAAGGCGCCCGCCAAGAGCGACAAGCGCCGTAAGTGAGGCCCACGGATGAGCGACTCTGATCTCGACAAGTACCTAGAGGGCATCGGCATCAACGTCGGCGACGAGGACGCCGAGCAGAGCGAGTTCGAGGCGCTCCTGGCGGCGGAGCCGGAGTACGAGTCGCCGGCCTTCCAGGCCGGGCCCATCGTCTCGGGCACCCCGCTCGAGCGCGCCGAGTCGTTCCTGGTCAACCTGCTGCTCAACCTCGACCCCTCGTACGCCGTGGAGGTGGAGCCGCGCACCGACGACACCATCCACGCCGAGATCTACGGCGGCGACCCCGGCCGCATCATCGGGCGCAACGGCCGCACGCTGGCGGCGCTCGAGTTCGTCACCAACGCCGTCGTGAACCGCGACGAGCAGGAGTGGGTGCGCGTGAACGTCGACGTGGGCGGCTACAAGCGCCGCCGCGACGAGCGCCTGCGCAAGGAGGCCCTGGCGGCCGCGGCGCGCGTGCGCAAGAGCGGCGTCGCCGTCGAGCTCGACCCCATGTCGGCCGCCGAGCGCCGCGTGGTGCACATGGCGCTCGCCGACGAAGCCGGCGTGACCACCGAGTCCACCGGCGAGGGCGCCGACCGGCGCGTGGTGGTGAAGCTCGCCTGAGCCGGGCTTCTTGCGCCTCACGCGCGTCATGAGCGACATCCTCGGAGCCGGCGAGCCCCCGACCGACGTGGCGGAGGCTCGCCGGCTGCTCGTGGGCCGCCTGCGCGACGCCGGGCTGCCGAGCCCCGAGGCCGACGCCCTGCAGCTGCTGGAGGCCGCCCTGGGCGTCGAGCGCGCCACGCTGCTGCTGCGCCCCGACCGCCCCCTGGAGGCGGAGGAGCGCGAGCGCCTCGCCGGGCTGCTCGAGCGCCGCCTGGCGCGCGAACCGCTGCAGCTGATCGTGGGCCACGCGCCCTTCTACGGCCTCGAGCTGGCGGTGGCGCCGGGGGTGCTGATCCCGCGGCCCGAGACCGAGCGCCTGGTGGAGCTGGTGCTCGAGGAGCTGAAGGGGCGCACCGCCTACGGGGCGCGCCCCGCCGACGCCCCGCCGCTGCTGCTCGACGTGGGCTGCGGCACCGGGGCCATCGCGCTGGCGCTCAAGGCCGAGCTGCCGGCCGCCGAGGTGTGGGCCACCGACCTGGCGCCCGAGGCGCTGGCGCTGACGCGCCGCAACGCCGCCGAGCTGGGCCTCGAGGTGACGGTGCGCGCCTCCGACCTGCTCGCCGACCCCGAGGTGGCGCGGGCGGCGGCGCGCTGCGCGGCGCTCGTCTCCAACCCGCCCTACCTGCCGGAGGCCGACCGCGGCCGGCTGGCGCCCGAGGCGGCGGCCGACCCCGACGCGGCGCTGTTCGGCGGCGCCGACGGCCTGGCCGTGGCGCGGCGGCTGGTGGCGCAGGCCGAGCGGCTGCTGCCCCACGGGGCGCTGCTGGCGCTGGAGCTCGACCCGCGCAACGCCCCCGCCTTGGCCGGCGAGCTGACGGCGTGGCGCGACGTGCGCGTGGCGGCGGACCTGGTGGGCCGCGAACGGTTCGTGCTGGCGCGGCGCTGAGCCGGCTACGGCGAGCAGCGGAGGCCTCGTGCAGCGCCGGCGCCTTACCGTGCGAGCGCGGCGCCGGCACCCAGGCGCCCGGCGCGCTGCCGCGCCGGCGTCAGGCGGGGTCGCTCGGCTCGCGCCCGCCCAGCGGCGGGACGTCGGGCATCTCCTCGAGGACATGCTCGCGCGGCGCGGGGCCGCGCTTGACGGGGGCCGCGCTGCCGTCGCGCAGGCTGGCGAGCACCAGCAGGGCGGCGCCGATCACCACGCAGCTGTCGGCGACGTTGAAGACCGGGAAGTCGAACGAGCCCGCCTGGAAGTGGATGAAGTCGATCACGTAGCCGAGGCGGAAGCGGTCGATCATGTTGCCCGCCGCCCCGGCCAGCACCAGCGCCAGCGCGGTGGCGGTGAGCGCCGGCAGGCGGCCGCGGTTGGCCACCAGGTAGACCACCAGCCCGAGCGACACCGCCGCCGACAGCAGCCCCAGCAGGAAGGTGCCGTCGACGACCAGAGGGCCCAGCGGCAGGCTCAGGTCGCGGAGCATGCCGAAGGCCGCGCCCGTGTTGCGCGAGTGGGTGATGGAGAAGCCGAGCGCGAGGGGGATCTCCTCGCCCAGCCGCAGGTTCTGCACGATCAGCGCCTTGCTCAGTTGGTCGAGGCCCACCAGGGCGGCCGCGAGAAGTAGCGTCATCGCCCGGCAGTATACGCGTAGGCGACGTGGCGGCCGTGGCGCACGCGGGTGTTCGGCCGCGCTCGCGTGTGGTACACCGACCGCGCGCGCCGGCGGTATGGTGAGCCGAGTCGATCGATCGCTCCGGGCCTCACCGCCGGCCTCACCCGCGGCGCGCCCGTGGAGGTAGATGGTTATGTCGGCAACCCTCGACACCGTAAGGCGGCGCCTGGCCGAAGTAGGCGACGTCAACCTGGCGCGCTTCGCCGGGACGCTCTTCGAACGGGCGGACGACCCGTTCCTGGCGGCTCACGACGCGGCCGCGCTCGACGGCATGGCGCGCCAGGGGCTGAGCTTCCTGGACGGCCTCGGCCGCAGCGAGCTCCGCGTGCGCGTCTTCGACCCCGGCGAGGCCGACGGCTGGCGCTCGCCCTACACCGTGGTGATGCTCGCGCTCGCCGACCGCCCGTTCATCGTCGACTCGGTGCAGACCGAGCTGCGGCGGCGCGGCAAGGCGCTCTTCCACCAGCTGCACCCGATCCTGAGCGTCACCCGCGACGCCGACGGGCGCATCACCGCCATCGGCGAGCCTGACGGGCGCCTGGAGGCGTTCGAGATCTTCTTCCTGGAACGCGAGGAGGACCCGGCCGAGCACCGGGCGCTCGAGGAGGCGCTGACGCGCGTCCTGCACGACGTCATCCTCGCCACCGACGACTACCGCGAGATGCTGCGGCGCTCCGTCGAGGTCGAGGAGTACCTGCGGCAGCTGGCCGCCGACGGCGTCACGGGGCCGCTGGCGGTGCCGCCGGAGGAGGTGGCAGAGTACGCCGCCTTCATGGAGTGGCTCGACGACGACAACTTCGTGTTCCTCGGCTACCGCGCCTACGAGCTCGTGGAGGTCGGCGACGTGCCGTCGCTGCAGGTCCACGCCGGCAGCGGCCTCGGGCTGCTGCGCAAGCTGGAGAACAGCGCCTACCGCGAGCCGGTGCCGCTCGAGCAGCTGCCCGACGACCTGCGCGAGCGTGTCACGGGCGGGCGCCTGTTCATCGTCACCAAGGCCAACGCCGAGTCCACCGTGCACCGCGCCCGCCGCATGGACTACGTGGGCGTGAAGCAGCTGTCGCCCAGCGGGCAGGTGGTCGGCGAGCGGCGCTTCATCGGGCTCTTCACCACCAAGGCGCTGAGCGCCCCGGTCGAGGAGATCCCCATCCTGCGCCACAAGCTGCGCCAGGTGCTGGAGCTGCACCAGGCCATCCCGGGCTCGCACGACCACAAGGCGATCGTGGCGGCGTTCAACGGCATGCCGCGCGAGGAGCTGTTCTGGTCCGACGCCAGCCAGATCCACGCCGACATCCGCACCATCCTGCGCCTCGAGCGCGAGCAGGCCGTGCGCCTCACGCTGCGCACCGACCCGCTGAAGCGCGGCCTGGCGGTCATGGTGATCATGCCCAAGGGCCACTTCTCCGACGCCGTGCGCCAGAAGGTGCAGGAGCACCTGCGTCGCCGCCTCGACGCGCGCCGCGTCGACTCGCGCCTCGCCATCGGCGAGGACGAGGGCCACGCGCGCTTCCACTTCTTCTTCGCCACCGACGTGCAGGCCACGCCCGAGCTGGCCAGCGAGCTGGAGCGCGAGGTGCAGAGCCTGGCGCGCAGCTGGCACGAGGAGCTCAGGGCGCTGCTGGTCGAGCGCTACGGCGAGGCCGAAGGCGCCGCCCTGGCCGCCCGCTACCTGGGCGCGTTCGACGACCGCTTCCGCGCCGACGTCACGCCGGCGCGCGCGCTGGTCGACGTGGGCCACCTCGAGCGCCTCCGGGCCACCTCGCACGTCATCGACCTGATCGGCCCCGAGCCGGGTGAGGGCGCGGCCGACGCGCCCGCCACCCTCATCGTCTACCACCGCGACCACGGCCTGGCGCTCTCCGACGTGCTGCCGCTGCTCGAGAACCTCGGCTTCCGGGTGCTGGAGCAGAACCCCTACAACCTGACCGTCGAGGGCGAGCACCGCGGCATGGACGTCTACTCGGTGTTCGACACCCAGGGCGCGGCCGTCGACGTGGCGACGCACGGCCCCCGGCTGGTGGCGGCGCTCGAGCGGCTGCTGCGCGGCGAGGCCGAGAACGACCGCCTCAACCGCCTGGTGCTGCACGCCGGCCTCACGGTGCGCCAGGTGGCGCTGGTGCGGCTCTACCAGATGTACTACGCGCAGATCGACCCGGCCACCAGCCGCTCGTTCGTCACCGACGCGCTGCTCGCGCACCCCGAGCTGGCGGCGCTGCTGGTGCTCTACTTCGAGACGCGCTTCGACCCGGCGTTCGACGGCGCCACCACCCCCACCGAGGCGCGCCTGCAGGCGCTGGCCGAGCTCGAGCAGCGCTTCGTCGACGGGCTGGCGAACGTCAAGTCGCTCGCCGAGGACCAGGTGCTGCGCGGCCTCCTCGACCTGATGCGCGCCACCGTGCGCGCCAGCTACTTCCAGGAGCACGAGCGCATCAGCATCAAGATCGACTCGGGGGCGGTGGACAAGATGCCCGAGCCGCGCCCGCTGTACGAGATCGCCGTGGCCAGCCGCGGCGTGGAGGGCACGCACCTGCGCGGCGGCAAGGTGGCGCGCGGCGGCATCCGCTGGTCGGACCGCCCCGACGACTTCCGCACCGAGGTGCTGGGGCTGCTCAAGACCCAGACCACCAAGAACGCCGTCATCGTGCCGGTGGGCTCGAAGGGCGGCTTCGTGGTGAAGCGCGCCCCTGCCGGCGGCGACCTGCGCGAGCACGTGCGCGCCCAGTACCAGACCTACATCCGCGGGCTGCTCGACCTCACCGACAACCTGGTCGACGGGCGCGTGGTGCGCCCCGAGGGGCTCGTGATCTACGACGACGACGACCCCTACCTGGTGGTGGCCGCCGACAAGGGCACCGCCACCTTCTCCGACCTCGCCAACCAGACCGCCGCCGAGTACGGCTTCTGGCTCGGCGACGCCTTCGCCTCGGGCGGCTCGGCCGGCTACGACCACAAGAAGATGGGCATCACGGCGCGCGGCGCCTGGGAGGCCGTCAAGCGCCACTTCGCCGAGGAGGGCGTCGACGTCCACCGCGACACCTTCACGGTGGTGGCCATCGGCGACATGTCGGGCGACGTGTTCGGCAACGGCATGCTCTACACCGACAGGATCCGGCTGCAGGCCGCCTTCAACCACATGCACGTGTTCCTCGACCCCGACCCCGACCCGGTCAGCAGCTACGCCGAGCGCAGGCGCCTCTTCGAGCTGCCGCGCTCCACCTGGGACGACTACGACCGCAGCCTGATCAGCGAGGGCGGCGGGGTGTTCGAGCGCTCCGCCAAGAGCATCCCGCTGTCGCCGCAGGTGCGCGCGATGCTGGGGGTCGAGGACGAGGCGCTCAGCGGCCAGGCGCTCATCCAGGCGGTGCTGCGCATGCCCGTCGACCTGCTGTGGAACGGCGGCATCGGCACCTACGTCAAGGCCGGCGAGGAGCGCCACGGCGAGGTCGGCGACTCGGCCAACGACGGCGTGCGCGTCAACGGCGCCGAGCTGCGCGCGCGCGTGGTCGGCGAGGGCGGCAACCTCGGCTTCACGCAGCTGGGGCGCATCGAGTACGCCCTCAGGGGCGGGCGCATCAACACCGACGCCATCGACAACTCGGCGGGCGTCGACTCCTCGGACCACGAGGTCAACATCAAGATCCTGCTGCAGCCCCTCACGGCCAGCGGTGGCCTGGCGCAGGAGCAGCGCAACGCGCTCCTGGCCGACATGACCGACGAGGTGGCGCGCCTGGTGCTGCGCCACAACCACGACCAGGCGCGCGCCCTGAGCCTGGCGCTGCGCTACAGCCGCAAGGACCCGGCGCTCTACGCCTCGCTGCTCGACTACCTGGTGGAGTCGGCGGGCCTAAACCCGCGCGTGGAGTTCCTGCCCACCGCCCGCCAGCTCGAGGAGCGGCGCCGCAACGGCGAGGGGTTCACGCGCCCCGAGCTCGCCATCATGCTCGCCTACGTGAAGATGGGCCTCTACCGGCGCCTCCTCGAGACCGAGCTGCCCGGCGAGCCGCACCTGCAGCACTACCTCCACGACTACTTCCCGCACCAGCTGCGCGAGCGCTACCCCGAGGCCATCGAGCAGCACCGCCTGAAGCGCGAGATCACCGCCACCGTCATCACCAACACGCTCGTCGACCACCTGGGCATCGCCTTCGTGCACCGCGGCATGCGCGACAACGGCGCCAGCGCCATCGAGGTGGTGCGCGCGGCGCTGATCGCCCTCGAGGTGCTCGAGACGCGCGCGTTCTTCGAGCGTGTCGAGGCCCTCGGCGCCACGGTCGACGCCGAGGCGCAGTACGAGGCCATCGCGCACCTCGTGTCGGCCGTCGAGAGCGTGGTCAGCTGGATGCTGTTCAACAACGTCGGGCTCGGCGACTTCGAGCACGCGGTGGGCAAGTACCGCGCGCCGCTGCAGGCGCTGCGCGCCGAGCTGCGCACCTACCTGACCGAGGGGCAGCGCGAGCGCTTCGACGCCCGCGTGGCCGGCCTGGTGGAGCAGGGGTTCGGCGCCGACCTGGCGGCCGACATCGCCGGCCTCGACCACATGGCCTCGGCGTTCGGCATCATCGAGGTGGCCGGCAGCACCGGCGAGGGCGTCGCCGACGCGGCGCGGCGCTTCTTCGAGCTGGGCCAGCGCCTGACGCTGGGCTGGCTGCGCGAGGAGCTGCAGGCCGTGCCCACCACCGGCCCCTGGGAGAAGGCGGCGCTCACCGACCTGGTGATGGACCTGCGCGAGGTGCAGCAGCGCCTCACCGCCACGTTCGTCAAGGAGCGCCCCGCCCACGAGCTCGAGGAGTTCCTGGCGCCACTGGCGCCGCTGACGCGCTACCAGGACGCGCTCGCCAGCGTGCGCGCCGCCGACGCCCTCGACCTGGCGTCGGGCACGGTGCTGGTGCGGCTCCTGAAGCAGGCCGAGGCCGCGGCCGCCAAGAGCCGGGTGCGGGAGGGGCGCTGAGCTAGGTAGCGAGCGGCGGGCGGGGGCACGCGTTCGCCCCGCCCGCCGCGCCGCGGCCCCGCGGGCCGGTCAGGCCGGCGTCGACGCCCTGCTGCCCACGAAGGCGCGCAGCAGGGCGTCGAGCCGTTCCAGGCCCAGCGGGGTGGCGCGCAGCACGCTGCCCTCGAGGACGAGCAGGCCGTGGCGCGTGGCGTCGCGCAGCCAGGCGGGCGCCACCGCGGCCAGCGCGCGCCCGGTGCGCGCCTCGAGGCGCGCCAGGTCGACGCCCTCGCGTGTGCGCAGGCCGGTCATGAGGCGCTCGAGCACCACGTCGTCGGCGTCGAGCACGTCGCGCTCGGGCGGCGCGCCCAGCAGCCAGGTCTTGATGGGCGGGTTCTTGGTGCGCGTGCCGAAGGCGCCCTCGGGCAGGTAGGCCGAGGCGCCGGGGCCGAGCGCCAGGTAGCGGTCGCCGCGCCAGTAGGCGAGGTTGTGCAGCGACTCCTCGCCGGGGCGCGCGAAGTTGCTGACCTCGTAGCGCTCCAGGCCGTACTCCGCGACGACGTCGCCGGCCAGCTCGAAGGCGTCGGCGTCGACGTCGGGGTCGATCACGATGCCGCGGCGGCCGAACGGCGTGTCCGGCTCGATGGTGAGGCTGTAGACGCTCAGGTGGTTCACGCCCAGGTCGAGCACCGTGCGCAGGTCGTCGGCCAGCCGCTGGCCGGGCACCGCCATGATCACGTCGACGTTCACGCGCATGCCCGACGCCAGCGCCAGGCGCACCGCCTCGAGCCCAGCCTCCGCGTCGTGCGCGCGCCCCAGGTAGGCGAGCACCGCGTCCTGGCTCGACTGCAGCCCGATCGAGAGGCGCGTGACGCCGAGCCGCCGGAACAGCTCGAGGCGCCGCGCGTCGAAGGTGAGGGGGTCGGCCTCGAGCGTGGTCTCCAGGCGCCCCACGCGCCCGTCGGCGTCGGCCCAGCCGCGGCGCAGCGCCGCGAACACGCGCTCGAGCTCCGCGTCGCGCAGGTGCGAGGGGGTGCCACCGCCCAGGTAGACGGTGTCGAGGGGGCCGGGGTACGCGGTCGCCACCTCCGCCGCCTCCGCCTCCAGCCGGTCGAGGTAGCGCGCCACCAGCGGCTCGCTGCGCAGCATCTTGTGGAAGTCGCAGTACGGGCAGACGCTGGGGCAGAACGGGACGTGCAGGTAGAGGGCGGCGACGCGTCCCTCGGTGGGCCTAGGGGCGCTGGCGGCGGTAGCGGCCGGGTGCTCGGCGGGCGGCATCGCTGAAGCGTACGGCATGCGCGGCCGCGCGCCGGTATCGCTGGGGGCGCGTCGCGCCATACAGGGCCCGCCGCGGCTAGCCGGGACGACGGAGCGGCGCCCCCTCGTGCGGGGGCGCCGCTCCGTGCGCCGCGGGCCGCGGCGCCAGCTTCAGCGAGGGCTCAGTCGAGCTGGGCCATCTGGTCGTCGAGGATCAGGTTGGCCTCGCGGTTGGCGAACGTCAGCGTCTCCGCCACGTCGGCGCCGTCCATGATGGCCGCCATCTCGGAGTCGATCAGCGCGCGCACGAAGTCGTAGCCGGGCACGTTCGGCTCGGCGATGCCGTAGTCGAGCAGCTCGAAGGCGGTCTGGTACGGCGGCAGCGACTCGAAGAACTCGGTGAGGCCCGCCGCCACGCTCTCGCGCACGGGGAAGTACTGGCTGGCCGTGGCCCAGGCGGCCTGCGCCTCGGTGCCGGTGTAGTACTTGAGGAAGAGCCAGGCGGCGACGGTCTCCTCGGGGGTGTGCCCGGCCGGGAGGCTGACCGAGGCGCCGTAGACGTTCATGACCGGCTCGGGGGTGGTGTGCGGGATGGCCGCCACGTTCCACTCGAAGCCGGCGCCGGCTTCCACGGCGCTCTGGTAGAACGGCAGGCCCGAGGAGCTGGAGACGGTGAACAGGGTGCGGCCGGCGCCGAAGTTGGTCTGGTCGCCGTACTGCTCGGACACGAACACGGCGCAGCCCTTCTCGAACAGGCCCTGGAGGAACTCCATCGCCGCGATGGCGCCCGGGTCGTCGAGCGTGTAGCGGTTGGTCTCGGCGTCGTAGACGTTGCCGCCGAAGGCGAAGGTCCACGAGGCGAAGCGGCTGGCGTCGATCGACAGCTCGTAGCCGTAGGGGCGGCCGGTGGCGGTGGCGCCGGAGAAGGCGTTCTCGCTGGCGGCGCAGGCGGCGGCCTCGAACTGCTCGGGGGTGGTGGGCGGGCCCTCGAAGTCGATCAGGCCCTGCTCGCGCAGCTCGTCGAGCCAGCTCTGGTTGTAGTAGAGCATCTCCATCGAGCGGTTCGGCGCGATGCCGAGGCGCTGGTTGTCGAAGCTGGGGAAGATGTCCGACTGCCAGAAGCCGGGGAAGAAGTCGTCGATGTCCTCCTGGGTGAGGCCCCAGCGCTCGGACTCGACGAGCGGCGTCATGTCGACGAGGCCATCGACGAGCTGGTAGGTGGCCGCCTGGTTCTGGTAGGCCACCACGATGTTCGGGGTGTCCTGGGTGCCGAGCAGCGCCACCATCTTCTGGAAGATGTCGTCGTAGCCGCCCTGGTACTCGGCCACTACGGTGATGCCGTACTCGTTGGTGGTGTTGAACTCCTCGACGATCTCCAGCAGCGCCGTCTCGCGCTCGCGGCTGTGCTGGTGCCAGAAGGTCACCGTCTGTCCGCTGGGGTCGACGTTCTCGTAGTCCACGGCCTCCTGCGCCATCGCCGGGGAGGCCAGCAGCAGCGCCAGCAGCGCCGCCAGGACGAACCTACCGATCTTCATGCGAACTCCTTCCGAACCTACGTCTCGCTCGAGCGACCGCGCCCGCCGCCCATCGGCGAGCGCGAGAGCTGCGGACCGGGCCCCGGCTCCTGCGGAGCTTCGGGCCTGCGTGCACCAACGGACGCGCGTCCGTGAATGCCGAAGCGGCGTGGGGTGCGCCCGGCTCATCCCTTGAGCCCCGACGTGGCGATCCCCTCGGTGAACTGCTTCTGGGTGAAGAAGTAGACGACGAGCACCGGCAGCACCGTGATGACCGTGCCCGCCATCAGCAGGTGCGTCTCGGGGCCCGCCTCGGAGAGGAAGGTGTAGAGCCCCACCCCCAGCGGGCGCCACTGCGGCGTGGTGGTCACGAGCAGCGGCCACAGGAACTCGTTCCAGGAGGTCACGAAGGTGAGCAGCGTGGCCGTCATCAGCACGGGCTTGCTCATGGGGACGACCACGGCGGTGAGGAAGCGCAGGTGCCCGGCGCCGTCGATGACGGCGGCGTCGTAGAGCTCGTTGGGGATGCTCACGAAGAACTGCCGCAGCAGGAAGATGATGAACGCCGTGGCCATGAACGGCACCGTCAGCGCCGGCAGCGTGTTCATCCAGGAGCCCCAGGGGACGATCTGGCCGCGCACCATCAGCAGGTTGGGGATGAAGGTCACGGTGCCCGGGATCATCAGCGTGGCGAGCAGCACCATGAAGATCGCCTCGCGCCCGGGGAAGCGGATGCGCGCGAAGGCGTAGGCCGCCAGCGTGCAGGTGACGAGCACGCCCAGGATCACGAGCGCCGTGATGATCACCGAGTTGCGGAAGTAGAGCGCGAAGTTGGCCTCGCTCCAGGCGACCTGGTAGTTCGACCACTGCGGCGACGCCGGCAGCGGCACGCGGTTGATGGTCTCGCCGAGCGTCATCAGCGAGGTCGACAGCATGTAGAAGAACGGCGTGACGCTGACGAGCGCGCCCACGATGAGCAGGAAGTAGATGGGCAGGTGCGCGAGGCGCAGCTCGAACGGCTCGCGCGTGCGGCGCGCCGTCCTGGGGGCGGCCTGCGCCTCGACCGCAGCGGCCTCGGCGGTGCGGCGTTCGCGGGCGGTCGTGTCAGCCACCGAGCGCCCTCCGGCCGAAGAAGCGGTTCTGCATCAGCGTGAGGATCAGGATGATCACGAACAGGATCACCGACTGCGCCGCCGCCATGCTGAAGTCGTTGCGCCGGTAGAAGGTGTCGAAGATCACGATGCTGGCCGTGTCGACGGCGTCGCGGGTGGCGCCCGAGCGCATCACGTACAGGTGGGTGAACGCCTGGAAGGTGCCGATGAAGCCCAGCACCGTCAGGTAGAAGGTGACGGGCGCCAGCAGCGGCACGGTGATGAAGCGGAACTGCTGGCGCTTGTCGGCGCCGTCGATGGCGGCGGCGTCGTACAGCTCGGGGGCGATGTTGCCCAGGCCCGCCAGGAAGATCACGGCGTTGTAGCCGGTGTAGGTCCAGATGCCGAACAGGATGACCACCACCAGCGCCAGCGACGGCCCCGCCCAGAAGCCCGTGAAGGAGGCGTCGGGGAACAGCCCGCCGAAGAGCAGCTGGCTCACCGGGCGCGTCTCGAACAGCCAGCGCTGCGGCTCGATGCCCACCCAGCCGAGCACCTGGTTGGCCAGGCGCTCCTCGCGCGGGCTGAAGATGTTGCGGAAGATCGCGGCCCCGGCCACGGCCGGCGTGACGTAGGGCAGGAAGTAGAGCATGCGGAACAGCTGCTGGCCGCGGATCTTCTGGAACAGCAGCGTGGCCAGCACCAGCGCCAGCGCGATCTGGATCGGCACCGAGCCGAAGCCGTAGTAGACGGTGCGCACCAGGCCGTTGAGGTAGACGCGGTTGCCCGCCTCCATCATCAGGCCCCAGCCCAGCGCGATGGCCACGCCCGCGCCCAGCAGCGTGAGCGCCCCGAGCGCCTTGGCGTAGGTGGGGGCGCCCTGGCGGTCGCCCCTGAAGGCGTCGGTCCAGAGCCAGTGCGCCACCAGGATCAGGAGCAGGCCGCCGAAGAAGGCCGCCGCCCCCCACCAGTCGCCGAAGGTGCTGGTGTAGTTGCTGAGGCCGATGAAGTCGCCCTTGCGGATGCGCCAGCGGTGCAGGCTCATGTACACCGAGTAGGCGATGGGGAAGAGCCCGAACACCGCGATGACCAGCGTGGCGGGCAGGACGAAGAGGTAGGCGGTGAGCCACTCGCGCCGCTCGCGCGCCTGGACACGCCTGCGGGTGGGTCGGCGCGTTGGGGTGATCGTCGACATCGGCGTTTCCGGCTTCCCGTCAGGTCCGTTCAGGTCGCGAGCGGTCGTCGCTGGCTCCCTGAGCGTAGCGGCGTCCGGTCATCCTCGGGTCAGGCCTCGGGGGGCCGACGTGCTGCCTCGAAGTCGCATCGCGTCAACTATAGCCAACGCGGCGGGGGGGCGGAACCGCGAGCCGTAACGGCGGGGGAAACCCCGGCGGCGCGCCCGTGCTTTGCGGCGGCGCGCGGGGCTAGAGTTGGCGGGTGGCCAGGCGACGCGACACCACGAGGCAGGAGCAGGGGCGCGCGGCGCCGGCGGGCGAGCGCTGGTTCGCCGAGCTGGTGCCGGGCCTGGAGGCGCCGGCGCGCGCCGAGCTGCAGCGGCTCGGGGCGCGGCGCCTGGAGCCCGTCGCGGACGGGGTGCGCTTCGAGGCCGCGCAGCCGGCGCGGCTCGTGCGCGAGGCGCGGCTGGTGGCGGCCTTCTACCTGGCGCTCGACTTCGCGGTGCCGCGGCCCAAGGCGCTGCTCGGCGACGCCGCCTTCCGGCGCCTGAGCGAGGCGGTGGCGCGCGTGGCGGGGCCCCACGGCCGCGGCACCCCGCTGTCGGGCGGGCCGTTCGACGGGCTGCGGCTGGCGGCCGCCGGCGCCGGTTCGCCGGTGATGCTGCGCCTCGGTGAGGCGCTGGCGGGCGCCGCTGGCCTCGGCTTCGACCCCGAGGCGGGCGAGCTGGTGGTGCGCCTGCGGCCGGGCCGAAGGGGCGGCTGGGAGGTGTTGGTGCGCCTCACGCCGCGGCCGAGCTCGGCGCGCGCTTGGCGCGTGTGCAACCGCGCCGGCGGCCTCAACGCCGTGGTGGCGGCGGCCATGAACGAGCTGGTGGGCGTGCGCCCCGACGACCGCTACCTGAACCTGATGTGCGGCTCCGGCACCCTGCTGGTCGAGCGCGCCCTGGCGGGCCCGGCGCGGCGCCTGGTGGGCGTCGACCTGGACCCGGCCGCGGTGACCTGCGCCGAGCGCAACCTCCAGGCCGCCGGCGCGGCCGAGCGCTGCGAGCTGCTGGCAGCCGACGTGGCCGAGCTCGACGCCGGCCTCGGGCGCTTCGACGTCGTGGTGGCCGACGCCCCCTGGGGCGACGCGGTGGGCGAGCACGACGCCAACCGCCGGCTCTACCCGCTGCTGCTCGAGAGGGCGGCGGCGCTGGCGGCGCCCGGCGCGCGCTTCGCGCTGCTGACGCACGAGGTGAGGCTGGCGCGGCGCCTGCTGCCGGCCGCGCCCGGCTGGGAGCTCGTGCGCGAGCTGCAGGTGGCGCACGGGGGCCACAACCCGCTGCTGCTGCTCCTGGGGCGGCGCTGACCCCCGCCAGGGCGTCCGGGGCGCCGTGATAGACTTCGCCCCGTGATCGACGCACTTCCTGGCTCCGGGACCGGCCGCGTTCGGCGCGCCGGCAGGCCGTGAGGGCCGCCGCCCTGGCGCGGCTCAAGCCGGGCTGGTACCTGCTGATCGCGCTGCTCGTCTACGCCGTGGTCGTCTCGGTCCTGCTGGCGCGCGCCTCCGGGCGGGCGCAGGCGGCGGAGGCGCTCGCCGCGGCGGCGTCCAGCGAGGCGGCCGCGCGCGAGGCGTCTGACCCGCTCCCCAGCGCCGCGTCGCCGGGCCTCTGGTTCCCCATCCCCGGCGCCCGCCTCCCCGCCTCCGACGACAACCTGCCCGGCGCGCCGCGCGCCTACCGCCACGGCGTCAGCCAGGGCTTCGACTTCTACGACGGCGACGCCGGCGTGCCCGTCAGCTACGGCACCCCGGTGGTGGCCGCCGCCGACGGCCAGGTGGTGCGCGCCGACCTGGGCTACACCGAGATGGACCCGCGCGCCTGGGAGGTGCTGATGGCCGACGTCTCCGAGGCCGGGGCCGACGAGGAGCAGCTCGACCGCCTGCGCGGCCGCCAGGTGTGGATCCGCACCCAGGACGGCACCGTGCTCCGCTACGGCCACCTGGCCTCCGTGCGCAGCGGCCTGCGCACCGGCAGCAACGTCTACCGCGGTCAGGTCATCGGCTACGTGGGCAACTCCGGCACCGACCGCGCGGTGGCCGGCGGGCAGGACGGCGCGCGCCTGCGCTTCGAGATCTGGGAAGAGGGCGGCGACTTCTTCGGCGCGGGGCTGGACGCCACCGCGGTGCGCCTGGCCGCGTCGGCGCTGTTCGTGGGGCCATGAGCGAGCGACCCTCCGACCGCCCCCCGGCCGAGGCCACGCCACCCGTCGTGGTCGACGGCTCCGAGCCCACCGCGCTGCAGATCGTGTGGCGCAACGTCTGGGTCCGCGCCCTCACCTACGTGCTGCTCAGCGTGCTGCTGGCGGTGGTGCTGTGGCGCTTCCGCGCCAGCTACGCCTTCGCCCTGCAGGTGGCGGTGATCGGCTTCCTCATCGCCTACATCCTCCACCCGGTGGTGGCGTGGCTGGGGCGCCTGCGGGTAGGGCGCGGCCTGGCGGTGGGCATCACCTACGCGCTGCTCCTGCTGCTCCTGGCCTTCGGCTCGGTGATCGTCAGCCAGGTGGTGCTCGAGACGGGGCGCTTCGTGCAGCTCATCCCCCGCGCCCTCGACGACGTGGGCGCCTGGTTCTCGGCGCTGCAGGCCTGGCTGGTGGGCGTGAGCGACGGCCTGCCCGACTTCCTCTCGAACCGCCTGGGCGTGTCGGAGGACAATGGCGAGCTGGCGCTGCAGGTGCGCGAGCAGTTCCAGAACTTCCTGCAGCAGCTGGTGCGCGGCCTGCAGGGCCTGCTGGAGGACATCGTCACGGGCGGCCCCGGGCTGCTGCTGTCGGGCGCCACGGCGGTGATCTCCACCACCTTCCAGATCTTCCTGATCCTGCTGGCGGGCGTCTACTTCCTCTACGACTTCCCGCGCTTCGGGGCGTCGTTCAAGCGCCTGGTGCCGGTGCGCCACCGCGCGCTCGCCGACGACCTGCTCGCCAAGGCCGACCTGGCGGTGGGCGGCTACCTGCGCGGCCAGCTGTTCATCACCATGCTGCTGGGGGTGATGATCTGGATCGGCCTCAGCCTCCTCGGCATCCCGCTCGCCACCGCCATCAGCTTCCTGGCGGCGGTGTTCAACCTGGTGCCCTACCTGGGGCCGATCCTGGGCGTGGTGCCGGCGGTGCTGCTCGGCTTCACCGTCAGCCCCTGGGCAGCGGTGGGGGCGGCGGTGGTGTTCACCATCGCCAACCAGCTCGAGGCGCACCTGCTGTCGCCCCTGATCCTGTCGCGCAACACCAACCTGCATCCCATCACGGTGATGCTCGCGATCATGGCGGGCGTTGGCATCATGGGGCTGCTGGGCGCCCTGATCGCGGTGCCGCTCGTGGCGCTCGTCAAGGTGGTGATGGAGGACTACCTGCTGACCCGCCCCGCCTTCACGGGCCTGCCGCGCGAGAGCACGGCGCCGCTGATCGGGCCGCCGCCGGTGGCGGACGCGCCCACGGACGCGCCGGCGGAGGAGCTCACGGAGGGGGCGCGGGCGCGCCCGCGCGACGGCGACGACGAGGCCTGAGGCGCGCCGCGGGCCGGCGGGAGCGCGGTACCGCAGCCTGGTCCGACGTGTTCGGCGCCTAGCGCGTCGCGGTCCCTCCGAGCGCGGCGGCGCGCCTCAGCTCGCCTCGGCCTTCGACGAGCGCGTGGCGCGCTGCCGCGCTCCCTTCCACTCGTACATGCGCGAGTCGGCGCGCTGCATCAGCGCCTCGGGCTCGAGGCCGTCGTTGGGGTAGCTGGCCAGGCCCACGCTGGCGCCCAGCCGCACGCCCTGCACCTCGATCTGCGACAGCAGGCCGGCGATGCGCTCCATGGCGCTGTGGGCCGCCTCGGGCCGCACCTCGGGCAGCACCAACACGAACTCGTCGCCGCCCCAGCGGAACACCGAGTCGGTGGAGCGCTTGGCGCGCCGCAGCACGTCGGCCACCTCCACCAGCACCGCGTCGCCCACGGCGTGGCCGAAGCGGTCGTTGAACTGCTTGAAGTTGTCGAGGTCGACCATCACCAGGTTGAGGTGGTGCTCGTAGCGCCGCGCGCGCGAGAGCTCCTGGCGCACGGCGCGCTCGAACCCCTCGCGGTTGCCCAGGCCCGTGAGGGCGTCGGTGATCGCGGAGCGCTCCAGCTCGACCATCTGCTCGGCCTGGCGCACGATCACCGCGATGTGCTGCGCGAACGCCTCGGCGACGCGCAGCGCGTTGCTGCCGAAGGCGTCCTCGGTGGAGAAGTTGTCGATGTTGAGGATGGCCACGATGCCGTCGTGGTCGGCGATCGGGATCATCACCTGGCTGCGCATCTCGCCCAGGCGCCCGCCCTCCAGGTGCAGCGGCGTGCGCTCGGCGGTGGCGCTGTGGCGCGCGATGGCGTCGCCCTTGAGCACGCGCGCCACCCCCTGCTCGAAGCGGTGCACGTCGCCGGCGTACCACTGCACCTGCTCCGCGTAGGTGAAGGGGCCGGCGTTGTTCTGCAGCTCCTCGAGGTCCCAGCCGACGGCGGCCTCGTAGTAGAAGAGCTCGTCGTGCCGGACCAGGATGCTGACGGCCTCGGCGCCCGGCACCAGCTCCAGGGTGGCCTCGGCCGCGCGGCGGTACAGCACGTTCGGCGCCTCCGAGGAGCTCAGCTGGCGGATCACCTCGAGCATCGCCAGCAGCTGGCGGTTCAGGGTGCTGCGCTCCAGCGCCGCCGAGAGCGGGGTGGCGGCCGCCAGCAGCATGCGGCGCTGCTCCTCGGTCCAGGGGCGCGGCGTGCGCAGGCGCGTGAGCGCCAGCACCGACTGCATCCGCTCGGAGGCGTCCACGATCGGCAGCAGCGCCACCGAGCGCGCGTCGGCGGAGGCGGTCCACACGGGGCCCTCGAGGCGGTCCACGAAGACGGGGCGGCGGCTCCGCCACACCTCCGCCAGGTCGCCGTCGAGCGTGAGGCCCGCGGCCAGGCGCTTCTCGAGCGCGGCGGTGAAGTCGCCGCGCACCGCCAGCGGCCGCAGGCGCCCGTGCTGCAGCAGCAGGAAGGCGCCGCAGTCGATGTCGAGCGCCGGCAGCAGCACCTCGAGGGCGGCCCCGGCGGCGTCACCGACGTCGTCGGTGAGGAGCAGGCGCTGACTGAGGTCGGCGAGCGTCTTCTGCTCGGCCTTGTTGCGCTCCAGCGCGGCGGTGGCCTCGAGGCGGTAGAGGACCTCCTCCATCATGCGCACGAAGGCGTCGAGCGAGTCCTGCACGTGCGCGCCGAAGGCGTCGAGGCGCTCGTGCTCGAGGTTGAGCACCGCGCGCACGGTGCCGTCGACCACGATGGGCAGCGCCAGCTCGCTGCTGGTGGGCTCGGCGCCGGGCGCCACCATGTAGTCGGGGTCCACGGAGGTGTCGGGCACGTACTGCCGCAGGCCGCTCAGGTAGGCGCGCCCGGTGACGGTCTCGAACGGGATCGAGAAGTCGGGCTCCACCTGCCAGCGCCAGGTGGTGTGCACGCGCAGCCCCTCGCCCTCGGGCACGAAGACCTCGGCGTGGGTGAAGGGCAGGATGTCGGAGAGCAGCCGGGGCGCGTTGCGGAACAGGTCGTCCTCGCTGACCGACTGGTTCAGCTCCACCGCCGCCTGCTGCAGCAGCTGCGCGCGGCGCTCGGAGCGGCGGGCGCGGCGCTCGGCGGCGCGCCACAGCATGTAGATCTGGTTCCCCGCCAGCGTGCCCAGCGCCAGCGCGACCAGCAGGCCCGCGTAGTCGAGCAGGCTGGCCGGTACGCCCGTGACCTGCGCGCGCAGCCACAACAGCACCAGGCCCAGGGGCGAGAGCGCCGCGGCCGAGCGCCAGCCCATGCCCGTGGCGATCATCAGCACCGGGATGGCGATCAGGAAGCCCTGCCAGATGCCGGCCTCCCGGAGGGGGAAGCTGAGCAAGAACAGCACGGTCGACAGCGAGGCCAGCAGGGCGGGCCCCGCCTTGATGCGGACCCGCGACGGGCGGCGCGACGGCTCGTGCGACAGGCGTTCCACGACCGCATCATTCCAGGGGGCGTATGACAGAGGTCTTAAGGGGTTCTGACGGGTTCGTCACGCTGGCAGCGGGGCGAGCGATGGTGGCCCGGGTCCCGGTCGGGCGCCCGGGGCCGCGCGATAGACTGTCCCCCGTGAAGAAGAAACGCCCCCAGCGCCCCGCGGACCGACCCACGCGCTTCGACCTCGAGGCCCTTGGGCTCGTCGTCCTGGCGCTCGGGATCTTCATGGCGGGGGTGCTGCTGCCGGCGGTGCCCACCGGCGAGCTGGGCGCCAGCGTGCGCGACGCCCAGGTCAGCCGCCTCGGCTGGGCCGCCTACGGCCTGCCGCTGCCGCCGCTGGTGCTGGGCGCGCTGTTCCTGATGCGTCGCAACCCGCGCTGGTGGCCGCGCGCGCTGCTCGGCTACCTGCTCCTCACGGCCGGCCTGTGGGGCATCACCGTGGGCGTGGCCCCGGCCGCCACGGGCGCCTGGGGCGCCGGCCTGCGCCTGGGGCTGGGCAGCCTCTGGGGCACGCTGGCGGCGCTGCCGGCGGTGGTGGTGGCCACGGTGGGCGTCGACCTGCTGCTCGGCTGGCCGCCCACGCGCCTGCTGCGCTCCGCCCTGCGCGCCACCTTCGGCGCCATCAAGCGGGCGTGGCGCTGGCTCACCGCCACGCGCCGCGAGCTGCGCCGCCGCGCCGCCTTCCAGGCCGACGTGGCGCAGGCCAGGCGTGCCCTCGCCGACCTCGACCGCGACCTGCAGGCGCTGAGCAGCCTCTACCCGGGCAGCGCCGAGCTGGAGGGCTGGCGCGCCGACGTGCAGCGGAGCCGCCAGCTGCTCGCCGACCCCGACGAGGCCGCCCTCAAGGAGGCGCGCGCCGACCTCAAGGCGTGGCAGGGGGCGGTCGCCGGCTTCACCAAGGACCGCGCCGGCGAGCTCGGCTACCAGCTCGACGCCGAGGAGGCGCGCCCGCCCGAGCCCGAGGCCAACACCTTCGAGGCGTGGGCGACGGTCCTCAAGCGCGGCCTCGACGACCCGCTGCCCGAGCGCGGCCTGGCCGCCGAGGCGCTCGAGCGCGTGCGCAAGGCGCTGGCGCTCGACCTGGTGGCGCTGATGGAGCGCCAGCGGCGCCTGGCGCGCGAGCGCGACCAGGACAAGCGCGAGCTGAGGCGCATGACCCCGCGGCAGCTGGCTCAGGCCTACCAGGCGCACCAGCAGCGCGTGGCGGAGCTGCGCCGCACGGAGGACGACGCCGCCGAGCTGGCCACGCACGCCGCCGAGCTGGAGGCGTGGCGCCCCCTCATGGCGCGTCTGGCCCAGGGCCTCGCCGGCTACCCCGACTACGACGAGCTCGACGACTACCACCGCACGCTGGCCGCCGAGCTGAACGACAAGGGCCGCGAGCTCCTGCTGCAGGACGTGGGCTGGAGCGAGGCGCTGGAGGCGGTGCTGCGGCGCGCCGAGGCGCACCGCCTGGAGCTGGAGCGCGTCGCCGCCGAGCGCGAGCTGCAGGAGCGGCTCGCGTCCGAGCGCGCCGCCGTCGAGGCCGAGGCCGCCCGCGCCGCCGAGCTGGCGGAGGCCGAGCGCCTCGAGCTGGAGGCGCTGACCCTGAGCGAGGCCGAGCTGGAGCACCTCGCGCCGGCCGAGGCCGACCGCGTGCCGGTCGCGGCGGAGGCCGGCACGGTC
>Ga0123332_1001115_pt1 | contig 26591 bp, 22 predicted proteins | sample BioC12SIPDNA_4_FD_89958 | JGI IMG/M metagenome (GOLD analysis project Ga0123332, IMG submission 89958) | Anaerobic biogas reactor microbial communites from Washington, USA - Biogas_R2_A C12 SIP DNA | ecosystem: Engineered > Bioreactor > Anaerobic > Unclassified | place: Washington, USA... | reverse complement strand
CGTGGCGTACCCATGGGCGCGTGGACCCCGCAGCAGCTCTTGGCCCAACCGGGCGAGCTGCTCCTCCGACAGCCGACTCCGCCGTCCTCGCGGCCCTTGGCAGCGCAGAGACTCCATGCCTCCTTCACGCCACCGACGCTTCCACCGGTTGGCGGACGACACGCTGACCCCAAGTCGGCCAGCGACCTCGGTCGGACCGAGGCCCTCCTCGAATAGCGCCCCCGCCCGAAGACGCTGCTTCTCCAACTCCGACTGGCTCGATAGCTTCCGTGCCTCTGCTTGTCCCATGAACACTATTGCGAACCAGACCACCATTCCCCCTCTGTGTGTGTGGGCCGTCTCATTTGAGAAGGACTCATTAGTGGGCGGGGCTTAGGTGACGACCTGCCTCAGTAGCATGAAGGCTTCAGCCGCGCGGAGCCCCACGGTAGCACCGCGGAGTCGAGCCAAGGCCTCGAGGGCCTCAACGGAGCGTTCATGCGGGAATGGCTGTACCTGCATTTCGAACGCACGGAAGGCATCCAGTTTGGTATCAAGGTGTTCGGTAATGTCGACGAAGACGTTAGGCTGAAACGCCGGCGTGATGCCCGGCGCGTTCCAGTTGGTCTCGGACAGTGTCTCATAGGCGTAGACTGCGGAGGGCGTGGACGCGCGGCAGGGCCGGGCGGCAACCATGGCCGACAGCGCAGCTAGCTGATGGTCCAGGTGGATGTCTCCCGCGAAGGGCAGGTACACCCGCTGAGGCCGAAGCTCGAGCATTAGCGCACCAAGGGCGGAGTTCACCTCCGCGTGTGCAACCGTGTCGAGTCGCGCGGCAGGGAAGTCGAGGAACCGTGTCTCGGCCACGCCCAGGATCTGGTGCGCACGGAGGTTGTGCTCGCGGTTCCTGAGCGTGCCTTCCTCCGCGAAGTCGGGGGGATACCCGCGAGTAAGCACCGCCACAATGACGGGACGCCCCTCATCAGCCAGACGGGCGATGGTCCCCCCCACGCCGAGAACCTCGTCGTCGGGATGGGGGGCGAGGACAAGAACCGAGTCAGGTGGCATAGAGGCGTTCACTTTCCCAGACCCCTGCGGACGGAGCGGACGGTGGGGCCGTGGAGTTCGGCACGTTCAGCAACCCCGACGTGCCTGGTTCCAGCGAACCAGCGCCGCACTCCACGAGTACCCCACGCCGAAGCCAACCAGCATTACGCGCATTCCGTCATTGAGCTGACCGCGCGCGGCGGCACGAGCCAAGACTATGGGGATCGTTGAGGATACCGTATTCCCGCAGTCCTCCATATCCACAACGAAGCGGTCAGCGGGGATCTGGCACTTGCGGCGGAGGTGGGACAGCATGTATTCGTTGGCCTGGTGGAACACGAAGAGATCCACGGCGTCCATTGGCAGGTCCGCGGCCGCGAGGCAATCGGCTACGGCTTGGTGCACGGCCCTGAGGGTGAAGCCAAAGATCTCGGCGCCATCCATGTACAGGTCGTTGATGGTTCGCGCATTCCCTCGCTCGTCGACGACAGTCTGAGGCGAGGGGTCTCGCGGCGAACGCATGCCGCCCGTGCGGACGATGAGCCTCTCGCCGCCGGAGCCATCTGTGCCGAAGACGAAGGGGCCGAGCCCCTCTCGGCTGTCATCCCTAGCCTCGATGACAACGGCGGCGGCAGCATCCCCGAAGAGCGTGCGAACGTTCAGGTCGCCAGGGTGCATGTGCTTGCTGTACGTCTCCGCTGTAAGGAGCAGTACCCGGCGTCCTTGTCCCGTCTCAACGAGGCCCTTGGCCAGGCCAAGGCCGTAGACGAACCCGGAACAGCCGAGGTTGAAGTCCAGAGCCCCGATACTCGTGCGTAGACCGAGTCTGTCCTGGATCAAGCATGCCGTCGTCGGGAGGAAGTAGTCGGGGCTCTGGGTGCAGAACAGGAGGTAGTCGATGTCTTCGCGCATGCACAGCCCCGAGTCAAAGAGCTGAGTGGCGGCAGCAACGGCGAGGTCGGACGCGCACTCGTCAGGAGCGGCGACGTGTCTCGTGCGGATGCCCGTCTTCTCGTGGATGCGATCGGCTGACCACCCCCCCTGGCTGGCGCTGGCAAGCGTCTCGTTATCGACAATCTCACGAGGGAGGTAGTAGGCGAGCGGGCCCATCCAGGCTGAAGCCATGGCGACAAGTCCTTTCGAAAGGCGGAGACCGCTAGTGAGCCGTGTACCCGCCGTCGACAACAAGCGTGGTACCGGTCACCCATCGGGCGTCCTCGGAGAGAAGGAAAGCTATGGCGGAGGCTACATCCTCGGGCCGCCCCAGACCCAGCGGGTGCATCGCCTCGATGTGAGCGAGTTGGTCGGGTCCGACTGTCTGGGCAAGGGCGTCCCACATGGGTGTACGCACGAAGCCAGGGGCGACGCAGTTCACTCGAATCCTCTCCGGCGCTAGTTCCAGGGCAGCTGCCCGCACAAAGGCACTCAGGGCACCCTTGGAGGCGCAGTAAGCGGAGCGCCCCGCAGCCCCTACCTGAGACATGACTGAGCCCACCAAGACGATAGAAGCGTCAGGGGTGTGACTGGACCTCTGACGGAAGCCCTTGGTCAGCATCATGGGGACCACCGCGTTCAGCCCCAGCATGCTAAGGGTCGTGTCCGCCTCGAGGAAGCGGATCGGGCGCAGTTCCTGCACACCTGCGCAGTGGGCAAGACCATCGAGCGGGCCTAGGTCGCGAGCCAGGGTCGACACCCATTCGGGTATCACTGCCGCGTCACTCAGGTCGAAGGCGGCTGCGTGGTGGTTACTGCCCGCCACTTCCGCCAGGCACTGAGCGAGCCTTCCTTCGTCGCGACCTGAGATGATGAGCTGGGCTCCGAGGCGGCTCAGATGGGCCGCTGTAGCTCGCCCGATCCCGGACGATGCCCCGGTGACTAGGAACCGCTTGCCCTGGAACGGCGTGGAGCCGTCAGCCATCACGTTGTGCCCTTCTTAGAGCGCCAGAGCATTGGCTCAGCCCCCGGTCACGGTCTCCCCGAGCAGTCGGGCTAGGTCGCTAACCGATTCACACTGGTCGATCTCCGTGCCCGATAGTTGAGCGCCCGCGACTTCATCGGCGAGCGCCATGAAGCCGAGCCTGGACACGGAATCCCATGTGGGCAGTTCGCTCAGCATCGTTGCGGGCTGCACTGATCCAGGGTCAAGCTCCATCAGAGCCTCAAGTCGTGTGCAGAAGTCACTCATGGTCATCGCTAGCCGGCCTCTCCTTCAGTCTTCGGCGCACTGGATATTCGCTCCAGTGCTCTCATGCGGCGCGCGTACGCGCGGATCTCATAGGCTGGTGCACCCATCACAGAGCAGCCGTCTGGAATGTCTCTGGTGACCACGCTACCCAGGCCAATGAACACGTCCGAACCGATCCGCAGCCTCTCCCGGATCACAGCCCCTGCGCCGACCCATACCCGGTCGCCGATGTGGGTGCTTCCGCAGACGATCGATGGAGTTATGAAGCAATCCTCGCCAATCTGCACGTTGTGGGCGATGTGAGCGAGGTTGTCGATCTTCGTGCCCCTGCGGATAAGTGTGGACCCCATTGTACCTCGATCGATGCGCGTGCCAGAGCCGATCTCAACATCATCCTCGACTAGTACGTCTCCTACATGCGGCCACTTGACCAGTCGCCCCGACTCCTCGCGTGCGTAGCCAAAGCCATCGGTGCCCAGCACTGCCCCGGAGTGCAGCGTCACTCCGCGACCCAGCCGTGTGCCGCGGTGCAGTTGCACGTAGCTGGTGAGTGTTGTTTGGGGGCCGACGGAACAGCCCGGTGCAACACAGCAGAAGGGACCCACCCACGCATCGGGCGCGATGGTCGCATCAGGATCAACGAGGGCGGTTGGGTGCACGCCTGTTGGCCGTGGGTTCCCATCGGCGAATAGCTCCAGTACGGCGATGAACGCGCGCCTGGGATCGGTAACCACAAGGAGCGCTGGCTTGGCGGTCTCCCCGACGTCGAGAGCGAGTTTGTCGCCGCATAGGACGGCACCCGATCCACTGGACTGCACGCGAGCGGGGCCCTGGGGATCGCCCGCGTCACAGAACGTAATGGTATGGTGGTCGCCATTGCCGGCCCCCAGAGGGACCGGTCGCGTGATCCAGTCAGGGGGACGCCCAGTGACCCGCAGAAGCCAAGGCGCCAAGGCGCCAAGCACACGCTCCAATGGCACTGCAACTTGGTCGGCTGCGCTACTCACGCGGCCCCCTCTCGTGCAAGCTGTCGCTCGCGGGCGTCGTGCTCGCGCCGTGGGCGGTAAGGATGACCCACAGTGTGCGCCACGCGATCCAGAGGTCAAGACTCAGGCTCCACTTACGGACGTATTCCACATCGAGGGCAAGCCGATCATCCCATCTGAGGAGATTGCGGCCCAGAACACCAGGAAGGGAGGTCATGCCGGGGCGCATCGAGAGCCGCAGGGACTCGTCCCCACGGTAGTACCGCAGGTGCTCAAGGGGATGCGGACGCGGGCCGACCAGCGACATCTCGCCTCGAAGAACGTTCCACAACTGCGGCAGTTCGTCCAGGCTCGTGTTCCGCAGGATGCGGCCGACAGCGGTCGTCCGTGCCGAGTCTGGCAGCAGATCCCCCTGCTCGTTGCGGGCGTCACTCATGGTGCGGAACTTCAGAAGCGTAAACGGCTCGCCGTTCTCGCCTGCCCGCTCCTGACGGAAGAGGATCGGTGCCCCCATGGAAAGCCGCACGGCGAGTGCTAGCAGCATGAAGACGGGGGACCCCAGGATTAGCGCTGCTGCGGATGTTGTACGGTCTGCTAGGTGCTTCGCGCGACGCGCTGTGGAACACACGGGATGGGTCACCTCGACGGGCGGCAGTCCGAAAGCCGAACGAGCGTGTCGGCGAACAACTGGGCTTGTTCTCGCCGCTCGAAATGCCTTTTTACGTAGTCACGCGCCGACCGCCCCATGTTTGAGGATAGCTCGGGGTGGGCACGGAGACGAAGCACGGCCTCGGCTAGCGCTTGCGGATCACCCGGGGGCACATAAACGCCGCCATCTGCCTCTTCTAGAACGGCACGGATGACGCCGTCGATAGTGTATACCGTGGGGCGACCGGCGGCCATATAGTCGAAGACCTTGTTCGGGTACACCGTACAGTAGTTGGGGTTTGGTTTGAGGGTAGCCAAGCACACATCGGCCGCCGCCAGGACCTCCGGCATGGCGGATTTCGGCTGGGCGCCTGCGAAGACGATGTTGGTGAGTTTCCGCTCGGCGACCATGGACTCGCACATCTCCCGCCTGTTCCCGTCTCCCACCAAGACGAAGGCTAGGCTGTCATCGTGTCGAAGTATGTCTGCTGCGTCGACGATGACGGGTATGTCATTCGCCTCGCCCAGCGCTCCCGCGTAGAGCGCGATGAACCTGTCCTGCAGGGTGTGACGCCGGCGGAAGCCCTCGCCACGGGCGCAGGGGTGAAACTGCTTCGTCTCGACTCCGTTCGGCACAACCGTGATGCGATCGAGATCCACGCCCTTGTGTTCGCCAAGGTAGCCTTTGTACGCTGGGGAGTTGACGATGATGTGGCTGGCCCGTCGATAGAGGAACCGCTCCAGGGCAAGGAACGCGCTGATCGCCAAACGGTTGCGGAGTACCCCGCCCTGAACCAGGGTATCTGGCCATAGGTCTCTGACCTCCAGCACGAAGGGGCGCCGCCGTAGCGCTGACGCCACCCAGGCCGACGCGGCCTGAAACATGGGCGGCGAGGTACCCATGAACACATCCACGTCGCGCGCTCGCAGTGCGGCCATGAGAGAGGACAGGGTAAAGCGCACGAACGCATACAGACGCCACGCAACGCTCCGATGGAGCGTTGCCGGCGTCCGGACACGCACCACCCTGACTCCCGGCGTAGGGTCGTCGAGCTTGGGTGACCCTACCTTCCGGCCGGTTGCGTAGCTGACATCGCTAGCAACCAGCGTGAACTGGAAGCCCTCATCAACGCAATGTGACGCTAACTCGTAATGCCTTGTGCCACCAGGATCGTCCGGACCAGCGTAGGCCTGATGGATGAGCAAGACATGCATGGAGGTCAGTACCCCTTCCCGCTGATGGGGGAAGTGTGCATCCGCGCGGTACGGATCAGCGGCCTCGCGGCAGGATCGACGCTCCAGCGAACGATGGCAGACCGGTCCACGAGATGGACGTGCATCTCGTTTCGCTCGAACGACACATGCGCCTCTGTCGGCCCGAGAAGCGACCAGAAGGTGCAGCCGGAGGCCCTTACTGTGGCCGACAGGCCAAGGGCCGGCCGCGTGTCGAGGTAGTGTGGGGCGCGCCACCCTTGGGCGGACTCTTCCTCAGCCCGTACGAGCTGGAGTTCGGGCGTGGCAGACAGGCACCCTAGCCGAACCTGGTACGGGCCGGAGGGCGTGTGCAGCAGCACCCGGCCCTCGTCCGGGAGCCACTCATAGGGCCAGTCCCCCAGAAGCCAGTGGAGTCGGTAGCTGTGCTTGTCGGTTCCTCTGAGGCGGTCTAGTACGAGCCAGTGCTCCGGCCCGATCCGGACCACGGCGCGGCGGTACCAAACCGGGTCCACCAGTCGTCGGTACGCATCTAACTCGCCCTCGAGGTACGCGAGACCCCCGTGGCTGGATCGGAGGTTGGCGACGAGACGGCCCTTCGCCCATGGGAGTGAGAGGAAACCGGACACCCGGTCGCTCTGGCCGCGCCCATCGACGTCGACCGTGTTGTGCATGGCTGCCAGAGCGAAGTCGCGCCCCCATGGCTGCGGTGGGTTGTAGCTGTAGGTGCCCCCATCGACGGCTATGTTCTGCCCTCGCCACCAGACGTCGACGTGTAACTGATCCTGCTGCCCAGGCCTATGCCCAGGCGCATGGTCTCCGCAGCGCATGAAGGCGAATCCGGCGTCGGTGCGCAGCGTGAAGTAGCCACGCGTGGCTGCGCGCAGGTCGGTTCTGGGGGTGCGGTTAGCGGTGGGTTGCCGGAGAGGTAAGGGTTCGGTGGAGTGCTCGGCGGCGGCCGAGCACAAGTGCCCCCCTCCCGGCCTTCGGCCACCCTCCCCCGCGGCTTCGCACGCAGGAGAGGGCAAAGAACTGGGCATGGGGGGAATGCCAGAGGGTGGGTCGGTGGTGGCGGAAGGTAAGAGCCCCCCTCCCGGCCTGCGGGCACCCTCCCCCGCGGCTTCGCACGCAGGAGAGGGTAAAGAACTGGGCATGGCGGGGGGGGCGGTTGAAGGCTGATCGGGGCCGGCTGAAGGTAAATGCCCTCCTCCCGGCCTTCGGCCACCCTCCCCCGCGGCTGCGCACGCAGGAGAGGGTAAAGAACTGGGCATGGTGGGGGTAGGCGAAGGCTGATCGGTGATGGCGGAACACAAGTGCCCCCCTCCCGCCCTTCGGGCACCCTCCCCCGCGGCTTCGCACGCAGGAGAGGGTAAAGAACTGGGCATGGCGGGGGGGGCGGTTGAAGGCTGGTCGGTGACGGAGGGAGGTAAGTGCCCCCCTCCCGGCCTTCGGCCACCCTCCCCCGCGGCTTCGCACGCAGGAGAGGGAGTGAGCGAGCAAGCTGGCGGGTATGGCATGAGGTTGGGCTCGGCTAAGGCTTGTTCAGTGCCCCCCTCCCGGCCTTCGGCCACCCTCCCCCGCGGCTGCGCACGCGAGGGAGGGGCGGAACTGGGCATGGTGGGGGTAGGCGAAGGCTGCTCGGTGGTGGCGGAAGGTAAGTGGCCCGCTGGCTCCAGGACGGAAGGTCCACACAACCACAGTGACTCCTCATCCCAAGGCCCGGGCGGCAGCAGACGCTCGCCTCGAGTGAGGAACGCGGTAGACTGGACGACCGGCCGGAAGTCGCGGTATCCCGCGTTGCTGAGGGGCAGGATCAGGGCTCCGTCGGAGGAGCCGTACAGGGGGAGCTCGCCCGACTCGTCGTCCTGAAGCTGGTAGAGCAACTCACCGGCGCGGCAAACGCGCTCCTGGAGCGCGAGGCTCAGCGGGTGACCGTTCGCCGCGCCGAGGGCGATGCTCCAGAGACAGTCGTGCAGCATGAGCCGTTGGTAGATGACGGAGTGCTGGGAGCAACTGCCGTCGTCGTAGATCAGGCGCAAGACCTCGCGCTCAAGCAGCCGCCTCCCCAGGCTGCACCATGAGGCCGCCTCGGAGAACTCGGGGAACAGGAGCCCCGCCGTCCAGAGCCCCATCGCCTCACTGATGCCGTGGTTGTTCCGTTGGCTCAGGGCGTAACCGATGTTCGCACGGATCCTACGTGCCGACACCGCGGCGAACTGGCCGAACATGGCCACGCGCTCGGGTGTGGTTGCGGGGCTGTCCAGGAAGCCATAGAGCGCGAAGCAGGAGGCCATTAGGCGCAGGGCGACCTCCTGGCCACACATCCAGTTGGGGCCGGCGTTGGGTGGGTTGTGCGCGCGCCAGTCCTCGAAGAGCCGCCAGAAGACCTCGGGGTACTGCTCATCGCCCGTCCGCCAGTAGGCGCGTACGAGGGTGTAGGCCCAGGAGAAGCGGCTGAGCTCCCAGATGCACTTGATGTCGCCGTAACTGGTGGTGCTGATGCGGCTCCAGTGGGTTGCGGTGGGGGCACGCTCGCCCGTGGAATGGTTCCGATGCCAGTCGGGCGGGAACCCAACCTCCAGCCGATGGCACGAGAAGAAGCGGAATCGACCACCGATGATGGCCTCCGCTTCGTCGATCGGGTTGGCGCCGCCATCGTCGAAGCCAGCGAGCAGCGGCTGGTAGCGCTGCCGGTCGGTGGGCCTGAACAGGAACGCGGGAGCCGCCGGCGAGCGACGGTAGTCAAGGTACTGCTCCGGTTCGGCGAGTGACCCCTCCGCCAGGAACCGCTGGAGCGGCACCGCCTCCCACGCTGTGGCGGGGGTACGGCGCGCCAGAGCCCCCGAACGTCCGGCGACAGCGTAGTACACCCGGTAGGCACACCACCCAGGTCCCATATGGCGGAGGATCTGCCACGCCAGGCTCACCGATCGCACGCGGGCGGAAACCCCCTCAGCGCAAGCCCGACCTCGATGGTCGCGTGGCTGACCTCGAGCAACTCTTCCATCTCGATCGGCGGGCCCAGACCCTCAGTGATGCGCCGGACGAACTCGGCGGCCCACGCCGCCTGGCCCTTGTCCTGTCGGAACGCTGGCAGTCGCGGCAGGCCCTTCCAGCCATAGCCTTGCAGCCGCCGGTAGTTGTCCATCACCAATACGCGTCCGCCGCAGAAGACTTCGATGCGCTCCTTGGGGTAGGCCTTGTGCCCATTCGCGAAGTAGTGGACCGTCCCGAGAGACCCATCCTCGAAGGTCAGGGTGATGGTCGCCTTGTCATCTCGCACGGGGGCGCCGGGATCCCGGCCAACGCACCGACCGTCGATCGAGGCGATGGGGGAACCGGCGAGGTGGCGCAAGAGGTCGATGAAGTGGCAGCCCTCGCCGATGATCCGTCCTCCCCCTACCTCGGGATCCTGAGTCCAATGGCCTGGGGGTATGGCGCCCGCGTTAACGGTCATCACCATGCACTTGGGGCCGGTGAGGGGAGCCAGGAGCTCCTTCATCCGCACGACGTGGGGCGCCAACCGCCGGTTGAAGCCCACGGTCAGGAGGGGAGCCACACCGTCACGAGCCGCCGACTCGAGGACCGTCTCGATCTCGCGCAGCTCCTCAAGGGTCAACGCGAGGGGCTTCTCGACGAATACATGCTTCCCCGCCTGTAGGGCGCGAACGACCAACCGGGCGTGGCTGTTGTGGCGCGTCGCGATGACGATGGCGTTCACGCGGTCGTCAGCAAGGACGGCATCGGTGTCCGTCGTCGTCTCGTGAGCGCCGAACTTCCGCGCGGCGTAGCTTCCGCTGACTCCCCCGCTGGAGGCGATGGTGACGATCTGCGCCCCGGCCTTAGCGAGGGCGGGCAGGAGCACGCGACTCGCGTAGTTCCCGGCACCGATCACGCCCAGCCGCACGGGGCCCTGGGGTGCGGACTGCGTGTAGCGGATGCGCCGCGCCCGGAGGCGCTTCTCCGGCCTCGACGCTTCATCGGGGTAATCGAGCACGATCCCGAGGGATGTAGCGCCCGAAGTCAGGAGTTCGTAGGCCGCCGGGGCCTCGTCGAGGCCGAACCGGTGGCTGATGAGTGGCTGCACATCGAGCCGCCCCGTTGCGAGCATATCGAGGACCGCTTCGAAGTTGCGTTGCTCGGTCCAGCGGACGAACCCGAGTGGGTAGTCGTGCCCCTGCTCCTCGTAGGCGGGGTCGTAGCGGCCCGGGCCGTAGGAGCAAGAGACCTGGAAGCTGAGCTCCTTCTCGTAGAAGTCAGCCCGAGACAACTCGAGCCCGACAACCCCTACGAGCACCACCCGGCCACGCTTCCGGCACATCTGGGCTGCTTGATGGACGGGCTCATTGCTCTTGGTGGAGGCGGTGATGATGACGCCATCGACGCCCTGCCCACGAGACAAGGCCAGAGCCTTCGCGACCGGGTCCTCCCCCGCGGAGAGGTCTACCGTGTCGGCCCCGAAGCGGCGAGCCAGCTCCAGCTTGGCGAAGTCCATGTCGATGCCGAGCACGCGGCACCCGTGGGCGCGCAGCAGCTGGACGGTGACCAGGCCGATGAGGCCGAGGCCGGTGACGACGAAGCACTCCCCGAGGGTGGGCTGGGCGAGTCGGATCCCCTGTAGGCCGATCGAGGCGAGGACGGTGAAGGCCGCGGCCTCGTCGTCGACCTCGTCGGGGATCGTCGCGCAGAGGTTTCGGGGCACGCAGACGACTTCGGCGTGGGAGCCGTTGGAGACGACTCGGTCGCCGACCTCCAGGTCATCGACGCCGGGGCCCACCTCCAGAACCCGTCCCGCGTTGCAGTAGCCTAGGGCGAGGGGGGCATCTAGCTTGCTCTTGACCGCGTCGAGGGTGGTGAGTAGCCCGTCGGCTCGGACTTTGTTGAGGACATCCCTCACCTTGTCGGGTTGCTGCCGCGCCTTATCCAGCAGGCCTGATCTCCCGAACTCGACAAGCATGCGTTCGGTGCCCGCGGAGACGAGGCTGCGGCTAGTTCGGATCAGCACATGCCCCGGCCGCACCGCGGGACACGGCACCTCGGCGACGCTGGTCATACCATCCGAGAGGGACTGAAGGACTTGCTTCATGGCCACTATCTCCCGCTGGTGCTGATCGCACTGGAGTCTACGAAGCTCTTCATCGCGCGGAACTTGCCGTTGGCCTCACGTTCGATCTGGTCGACGTACTCGAACTCCACGGCGAGGCTGGGGCTTATCCAGAGCGCGATCTCCTTGCGAATCTCGTCCTCATCGGCGGCTGTAAAGCCCGGTCGACGAACCACCCGTATGACGATGGAGCCGACCTCGTGCTGGACAACCTGCGCCTCGCTGACGACGTGCTCGGTGTTCTCGAAGACGTAGGTGAAGAGCATGGTGCGCCGGCCCTCGGGAGTGATGATGTAGTCGTCCTGTCGGCCTTCGACATCGGCGAGCACGCGACTCTCCCGACCGCATGCACAGCTGTACCCATCGGGCTCCCACACGCCGATATCGCCTATGTCATAGCGTATCAGCGGGAACTCGGGGCACGAGAAGCCTGTGCAGACGATCCGGCCCCGGGTGCGTCCGCCGTCCAAGGGCTCCGGGTCGACGCACTCCAGGATCCCGAACTCGAAGTCCTCATGGTACGGCCCATCTGGGCACCTGGAAGCATTCCCGCAGCCCTCGGCGAAACCGTACTGGTCGGTGATCGTGGCACCTGTGAAACGTTCTATGGCACGGCGCTGGAACCCGTAGAGGTTCTCTGCTCCCAGGGCTATCACACGAGGGCGCCTCGTGAGTTCGCAGCCGAAATCCAGAGCCGACTCGGCGAGTGGATGGATAACCGAGGGATACCCTCCGTAGTAGACGAACTGCCTGGAGTTGAGGAAGCGCACGATGTCGGGGACCTTGGCTGGAGTTACCTGCTGCATCGGTACATAGGCGCGACGGTTCAGCCACTCCCATCGCCAGTATGGTGGCCGTTCCTGATTCGGAGGCACTGCTGGACGCCCGGAGAACCCGACCGACCAGTCGGACAGCCTCAGGCCGAACCGCGACCTATGACGCCACCACACCGCCCACTGGAATGCGAGGGCTGACCTGGTCGTGTAGAAGTGCAGGCTCTTGCCGGTCGTGCCGCCTGTGTGACTCTGAACGACGTCCCGCCGCCTGGTTCCCGCGGCCCGCAGGCTATCAAGGTTAGTGCGTACGGCATCCTTGTTGATGATGGGCAGTTTCGGCAGATCGTGGCGAGTGCGTATGTCATCCGGCACGAGTCCCCTCTCCTGCATGGCCTGCTTGTAGAACGGGACGTTCTCGTACGCGTGAGCGATGAGGAGCCGCAGTTGCTCGTCCTGGTACGACTCGACGCGCTCACGCGGCCAGTGCTCGGACCGCCGAAGCCACTGCAGCTTCTCGTGGAACACGCGGCTGTACCGGATGCGTGACTCGCGCCAACCGCGGTAGGTACAGGCAAGGTTCTGAAGGGGGGTGGGCATGGTATAGTAGGTGTTCACATGCTTCATTTCGTCGAGTCACTCCCGGTGAGGACAGGCATCAGACCGAGGTCGGCGGCGGTCGTGCCGGCCTCGGAAGCGTCCGCGAAACGGCCCGGGTAGGCGCGCCATCTATCCCAGAAGTGACCGAACTGGCGCCAGACGCGGTCGTCGGGCAGGAGGAGGAATGGATACCGGCAGAGCGTCCGGTTCGGCCATACCAGCCACGCACACATGATGGCTGCTTGTTTCAGCCCGCCTTTGCGGATCCTGGGGAGGAAGCCCCCAACAAGGTTGTTGCGAATGTGACGCCGAGCTGAGTGACGCCAGTACCGCAGGTACGGCACCAGCTTGCCATGGCCCTGTCGAACGGCCATCTCATCAAGGGTCTGCCAGTAATCGGACGTGGCTTCGGGGGGTATGGGCCGGGGCCTTGCCGAACTGTCGATGAGGTATGACAGGCGTTCCACGTGGTCTATACCGGACTCGCCGTATGTTATGGAGAGACCATAGCCGAGGCTGTTGTAGGGACTATGCGCTATGTCCGGCTGCACCATGTTGAGGTTGCCAAGGGAGTATGCGGTTGCGTTGGCGCCATCGAGATCGATGCCCTGCGCCGTGTGGGAGTGGTGGCCCACCACGGTGGATATACCCCATGAGTGCCACTTCCGTGCAAGTATCACCTGCCAAGGAGCAGGGAAGAGAACGTGCTCGTCCCCCCAATGGACGAAAACGATGTGCTCGTGCGCGTCTGGAAGAAGAACGCCGTCCGCTCGGCTTTGGTGGAACATCGTGCGGTGTAGTGAGTTCCGAAAGCGTTGATACAGAGCGTAGACGGCGAAGCGCCGCGCCCCAGCCTGCACGACACGCGGGGCTTCGTGCGTCACTACGCGGAGCCCCCGGTCAGCTAGGTGCCTAAGGGTCGCAGCGTAGCCATCAGGGCCGCAGTCATGGACGTGATTGTTCGCGAGGCATACGACCATGTTGGAGCGGTACGGTTCGAGCACCGCCAGGTCCGCGGGGGCAAGGCGCAAGTGGATGGACTTAACGGGTCCGGATCCTGTCGGATCCGATACTGCAGTCTCCAGATTGAGGAGGACCAAGTCATGGTCTAGGACGCTGTCATGGAGGTGCTCGAGCGGCGGCGCTCCGCCAACCGAGCGCAGGATGGCGTCACCTAAGAACAGGACCCTGGTGGTTCCAGCTGCTATAGGATTTGCCTCCTAACTGTTCAGAGAATGCCATCTACGGGCAGGCCTCAGAGTGACCGATGGATCGCGGACAACTCGTGACGGTGGAACGGGTTGAAAGGGTCAAGTCGGAGCAACCTGAATAAAGCATAGGACAATCACGAACGGAGGTCAGGATGGGGCGCCGAAATCGTGAGTGGAAGCTGTTCCTGGACTTATGCGCGCCGCTGTCCCATGAGATCGAGGAGTTGCCCACTGATGATGAGTGGCGGCGGATACTCAGTCGACTCGAACAGACACGCTTCGGGGCACTGGCCTATTATAACCTACGGGCACGGGGGTTCGAGGACGCTGTGCCGGCACAGGTAATGGCGCACCTCCGGACCGAGCATGCCCGGGCTCTCGCACACTACCACCTGCTGGGTGAGATGGTCTCGCCCCACCTCGAGGCGCTTGCCCACGAGGTTGACTTCCTCGTCCTAAAGGGCACCGCCTGGGCCCATACCGTCTACCCCGAGCCCCATCTGCGACAGTCTGGCGACATCGATCTGTTGGTCAAGGAGGCGGACCAGGCAGCGGCCGGGCGGGAGCTGGAGTGCCGGGGAGCGGAGGTGTCATGGCCATTGTACCGGGATCACGGACCGACGTACAGGCTGCGTGGGTTGGGGGGGGGTAGCGTGTTCCTCGAGTTGCACCCAGATCTCAGTATGCCGTCCATGTTCCCGTATCTCAGGGGAGGGACAGCAGAGGAAGGAGCGACTTCCGAGCGCCTGTGGGGTACGCCAACCAGACTGACCTCCCCGTCGGTTGGCTACATCCAGGTGTGGTGTCAGCTGGCGAGGGATCTGCGCCACGGTGGGTACGCACGGTACCTGATTGACATTATGCACCTCGCAGCCGCCGAGGCGTACGACGCTGTGTGGGTGCGCGAGGTCATGGCTGCGTCAGGACTCAGGGGGCTTGAGTTCTGCGGGCTTACGCTGCTCGGGCCGAGTAGGCCACCAGCCTCGCCACAGCGCCTAGCCGCTGTCGCGACAGCAGCTTTCCGGATGGGCCTGACCTCGCGCTGGGTCAGGAGCAGCCGGATCCGCGCCAATGCAGCAGCCATCGCGTCGCTGCTCCTATGGGATCACGCCGATGATCGTCGGCGCTACGCGCTGGGTGTGGCTGGGAGCCTGGTACCGCGCCTCCAAGGGAGGCTGCGGAGCCTTCTCGGCTCGCGAGCCTAGCTGGACACCTGCCTCAGAAACATCTGCCGGTTGGCCTCAACGGCCCCAGTAACCAGTGGGTGGCCGGTGATGTAGGTCCGCGCCCCTTCGCGCCATTCGAGGTGCTCGTCCTCGTTCATGTCGACAACCCTGTGGATCGCCTCCGTGAAGGCTGCGGGATGGTCGAGTGGTAGATCCCAGCCTGCCTTCGCCTCCTCCAGGCCCCTCCAGGGCGTCTGATCGCTGATCAACACGGGGCAGCCCGCAGCGAACGCCTCGGCCGCCGCGTGGCAGAAGTTCTCCCCGAGTGTGGGCAGCACGAAGAGGTCGCTCTGCGCAAGAACCTCCGGCACCTGGGTATGCTCGATTGGCCCATGGTACGTGACGGAGACGTTGTCAGGTAGATGCGCAAATGTCTCCTGGCACTTGGCCCAGTAGGCCGCGTCGTCAATGACGCCGTAGAGGTCGAGGGTTACGCAGCCCCTGACGTGGCGCAGCACTGCGGCGAGGGCGTGGAGGTTCTTTACCGGGCTTATGCGGCAGACCGTGACGGCGCGTACCGATCCTCGCAACCGCGTGAGTCGGCGCACCGGCTCTGGAGGCGGAATGTACACATCCGGCCCAACGTGCAGGGTGATGTCATGCCCCATCTCGTGGCGGATGTGTTGCGCCTCGGCTTCACTGGAGGCCTGCCAGTCGAGGCCACGGTACAGGCTCAGAGCCTGCGCAGCTACGCGGTACATGCGCTTCTTCGACGACTTCAGGGCCAATGCACCGCAGGCGAGTTCGCCCCGTGGAGCCAGCAGGACGGGCACCTGTGGCGTCCTGCGGAGTTGGCGCAGCAGGAGAGGCTTCACGGTGAAGTCCGGGTTGTGGAAACTATTGAGATACAGCAGGTCGTGGGGAGTGGCTCGTAACACCCCGCCAAGGTTGGAGAGGCTGCGGGCACGTGGGCTTAGGTACATTACTTGCGCGTTGCCGACCCGCAACCATGTGTCGCGTTGTGTGTGTGCGAACGGGCTGGCATCGCCAGAGTCGCGGTCCGACGTGACGATGCGGAAGTCGAACTCGTCACCCAAGCATGCCACGAGATTCGATATCGAGCGTATCGGCCCCCCCGACTTGTAGGCGGGGAGGTAGCGTGCGACGAAGGTGAGGATTGTCATGGAGCTGCCACCAGCCTACTGGCCACCCCCAGTGGAACGTCCACCGCAAGACTCATGACGTGCTGAAGCCGCAGCAGGAAGGTATGCATGGCATCATCCGAGACGGACTTGATCTCCTTGGCGCACCTGACCGTACGTCCGGGCCTGTTGACTGGCCTACGACGGGGACTAGCTCCATAGGGGCGTGGGCTGGCTGACGCGGTGACTGGACCCAGGATAGGAGCAGGCCGTGAGTCACACACGCGAAGCGCCCTGGCGCGGGCCCTCGCGGGCTGACGCCTTGGCGCGGTCCAGGGGAGTGAGCCGCGCCAGGTCAGGTCTGGAAACAAGCAGGCCCATCACCGCCCACGCCACCACCGCTGGAGGGAACGCCGCAGACGTGAGGCCATCCTCAAATGCACAACCGAGCATGTAGGCAGGGATGAACGCGGCCAGATATGCTGACGCAGGTGATGTGCGGCGCGACGCAATGTGTGACCCGATCCTGCTCAGTACGGACACAAGAAACCAAAGAAACAGGAGGCTACCCACGACGCCGGTTCCACTAAGGACGCCAACGTATGTGCTGTGCCCCCCGATCCCATACCCTCTGCCCGTGAGTGGGCTGACGCTCATGGTACCAGTAACTGCATTCTGCCAGATCTCGTCGCGGCTGTTCAGCCCCCCACTGGCGCCAAGATCGAGAGCGCGGTGCTTTCTCACGGCCCCTGTGGTGAAGGCTAGTGCCGTGGCACCCAGGACCAACATGGCGAGGGCGAGAGATCCAAAGCGCTGCGCGGGGGAGCGGCTAATGCGCCTGTGGCTCAGGGCGGCGAGCGATATGAGGTAGCCAAGTGACAGGGTCACGCCTAGGAGCAGCGCGCCTGCGCGACTGCCTGTTCGCAGGACGGCGAAGCCGGCCAAGACCAGAACCGTGGAACCCAGCACTTTGCCGTACGTCGACCGAGCGCCCGCCGCCTGGGAGACCGCCAGCACCCCTGCCGTTGCGCTTACCCAAGCAGCGCTGTTCGCATTCGTCAGGGTCCCGCTGCTACGCACTTCGCCGCTGCTGCCGAAGGCTGTCGCGAGGGTCGTCGGGACCAGAGCGATCAGCAGCCAGTTCGCGAGGATCTCCCAGTCACGTGGAGCCCGGAGCGAGCGGGGAACGAGCCAGAAGGCGACCGCGAACAAGAGCCCTAGCGATACCAGGCGCAGAGTGACTGTCAGGGGGTCGTACGACTCCCACGCGAAGGCGAGAGTCCAGAACAGGAAACACCCCAGGGGCAGTAGGGCGCGTCTGAAGGCGCCATGAAGCGGAGCCGCAGCGGGGTTCCCGACAAGGTGCAAGGTCACCGCCAGCACCAGTGGCGCGAACTTCAGCATTCCGACACTGCCGCCTGACTCAGTCAGCCCGACCTGGGCGCCCGCCAGGCAGAGAGCTAGACTGGCGCCGGAACGGTGCGCGCCTGTCGGAGCCGCTAGGAGGAACGCAAGGAGAACAGTGCCACCCAGTTCAACCAGTAGCCACTGCGGCCAGAACAGTAAGGGAAGCTGCAGCGCCGTGAGCCCGACGGCCAGCAGGAGCCAGTAGAAGGCCGATGCAGGCCCATTGCGCGTCCGCACGCGCTGCCCTAGTACGGGACTCGCAGGCGTCCTCAATCCCACCAGGGCACCTCAGGCCGTGGGCCTTCGGCTCGGGCGTGCCGCACCACAGCCAGCAGATAGGCCGCTGCGGACTCCCCCGTGATGCACTGGGACCAGTCGATGATTCGCTGGCTCTCCCCCGGTGCCCGTGGACCGTGGTCGATCCAGCGCTCTAGGGCGTGGCGCAGTGCGGACACGGACCCAGCCCTGAGAACGTCGCCGCGCCAGGTGTCCCTCAGCAGGGCGGCAGCGCCACACTCATCTGTGCATACCGCAGGAACGCCGCGCATGAGGGCTTCACTGACCACGGCGCCCCAGCCGTCGAAGCGGCTTGGGAGGACCAGCACGTCGGCACGGGACAGCTTCTCCATGCACTCCGCGCTCAAGAGCGGCGGAGTGAACCGGACCCGCCCAGCCAAGCGGTTGCGCTCTGTGAGCTGCCGCCATGCGGCCTCTTCTGCCCCGCCTCCCACGAGCTCGCAGACCCAATCGATCGTCGAGACCTGGGCTAAGGCCCTGAGCAGAATGTCACCGCCTTTGCGCGGGATGAACTGGCCTACGAAGATCAAGCGGACGGGGCCGCCGTGGGGCCGCTCGGCACTGGGCACCGACTCCGGTGGTTCCATGAAGTAGCCGTACGGGTAGATACGCTCCGCGGGGCAACCGCATCGCCGGTACCACTCCGGCGCGCCATCGCCGATCGCAAGTAGGAAGCGGATGCGCTCTCGCAGCCGGCGCCAGTCGTGGCGTGCGCGTATGAGCCGGCCCAGGCCTCTCAGCCCCCGTCCATCCTGCCGTTCGCCGAGGACCCCGATGGTGGCAGTAGTCGGGGTACAGGCGGCTAGGCCTCTCGCGACGACCCGACAGGCCCGATGCCCCGAGAAGATGTGGACGCTCTCCTCTTGGCGTTCACGTGCCAGATCGCCCACTGCCGCGTCGTCGGGGTTCACAACCACCCTCGCGCGGCCTGCATCGGGCACCGGCCACCCTAGAGCAACGCGCTCGGGTGGTGCTATCTCCTGAACAACCCACGTGACCTCGCAGCCAGGCGTCGCCGCCAGTGCCCTGATGTGCGCGGACTGGTGGAAAGACAGCATGTTCTGCCAGAAGACGATGCGCATCTGAGTCTCCGGTCAGGCGGGACCAATGGGGCACGCCTCGGGATTAGGTCTGCGCGCGACCTACCTTCCCTCATACAGGTCAAGGAACTTCGCGAAGACGCGATCAACGTCGAATTGCTGAGCCCACACTGCCGCCTCCTCGCCGAGCGTGAGGCGCCGCGTCGGGTCATTGAGAAGGGACTCGATAGCCCCCGCTAGCGCATCGATGTTGTTGACAGGTACGACAAGGTCCCTACGTCGCACCGCCTCATCCAGGCCCGGGTTGTCGCACCCAACGGCTGAGACCCACGGCGAGTGTAGCTGCTGCGATTGAACGCCCCGGAGCAGCCATGCTGGCCTGGAGGCTTCGGAAGAGAGGCAGATCGACTACCGCCACTCGAGCATCGCAGAGGTGCAACAGAACCGAGATACCCAGGTGGAAGTAGACATTGCCCATCACGAGCAAGTCGAAGTGCTTGTCGATCAGGTGTGTCCTGACGTTGTAGATCGGCGCGATACCCCCGGCTGGGCCAAGGACGAGCAGGGTGTATACGGGCCAGGCCAGGGTGGCAAGGGCGAAGGACGATACTCCCATCCTGAAGTAGCGGAGGTCGCTGACGAACAGGACAGTGAACGCCGCCTGCACGATCAACCAAGTTCGAGCGGCCACAGGCGGCAGGTCCGGCGCCGCCACTACCAGCCCACACGAGAGAAGGGCACCCAGTTTCAGGAGAACAAGGGGCCACGTACCCCCGAATCGGTAGAGCAGGAACCTGGCGCGTGGCTGGTCTGCGTTCGTGACTACTGCTGTACTGCTGGTGCGCTGACCTATAGGATCTCACTCCATCCTTCGCGTCAACAGTGCCTCCAAGGTGGACATGGTGCGCAGCGGGTGCAACCAGGACTGGTTCTCGTGTTAGCGAAGCTGTGCCCCGTAGCGAGTGCAGCGCCGTACGGAAGCAAGCGGACGCTCTCGTCAGAGCACGAGGGCCGGCTTCGAGGGTCCGGTGTGCGCGGGCGCGCAGGGCGTAGGCCGCAGGCGACCAGCTCACCGTAGGCTAGATCATGAGGCGGCAGATCACCGAGAGGCCTCCTAGGCCGCTCGTTCCTGGAGCCAAGCTTCAACACCGCCTCTGCTACGACACATTCCACGACTGGGGAAGACAGTCCGCCGTGGGGGGCAAGCATGGCATTGCCCGATCACTCCGCGCCGCTGAGACACCGAGTACCAGTCGCACTCCCAGACAGGCAGTCCAACTTGTCTGTGTGAGTCCATCCTGCGACCACGGGATGCGCTCGTCGGGTGAGGCTAGCAACCGGCGCATGGGTACCCGGCCCGAGACGTGGCGATGAGAAGGGTGATGGACCCCATCAGGAGTTTGGACCTGCCGGTCTCACGACTAGCGAACGTATGGCAGAGCGGTCCTCCTCTGATAGAACGAGAAGCCAAGACACGGGCAGGTAGACAGCAAGGACGGCGCACGCCACTGCAGCGAGCCCCCACCACCCGTGCGGAGCCACGATGCGCCCTGCCAGCCACGCGACCAGAGCCACGGTTCCTGCAGCCAGGAGGGCGAGAGCTTGGCTGGTGACGATTGCACGCAGTTGGGTGTTGAGTATGCGGGCCGCATAGATGGCGGGGATTACTGCGAGTCCTAGACTGTACGTCAGAGCCTGGGACACAGCCACCCCTTGGGCACCCATGCTCCCGTGGCGGACGAGCACCCAGGCTAGCGCGAGGTGGAGGGCACCCATGGACACGAGGGCCACTGTGGGAGTGGCGAGTCGGTTGTGGGCCTGGAAGACGGCATCAAGTGGGCCCTTGGCATAGACCGGTGCGAGCGGCGCTATCAGGGTACAGAGCAGGGGCCAGAGGCCGGCAAAGCGTGGACCTAGCCAGAGATGGAGGAGCCACGGGCCGAGCCCGCAGATGAGCCCAATGGGCGCGGCGAGGGCAAGACCGGGAAGCAGACCAGCGATCCGAGTCAGGCGGATGACTCGCGCGCCATCGCTGTTGCAGTGACTCGCGATGACCGTTGGGGACAGTGCGCCCAGTGCCATGCCATGGACCGCGCCTATCACGACCACAAGCTGGGTGATCGCGGCGTAACCGCCCGCGACCGATGCACCAACGAGTACATTAACGAGCAGGAGGTCGAGTTGGCGCTGCAAGACCCAGCCTGACTGCCCAGCTACCAACCACCCACCCATGCCCAGGATCTCCCGCAGCCGGGTGCGGTCGAAACTGGCCAGGCGCATCGAGAGTTCGGGCGTCAGTCTGCGCCAGGAGACCTGGTAGCCGATCTGCCGTACCACGGCCGAAGCCGCGATGCCCGCGCCCACATACCACAGGTCGCCCTCGGCCCAGGTGAACAAGGCTAGGATGACGCCCACCTGGGTGATGAACCCCAGGGCGTCGATCACTCTCTGCACATCGAAACGGTTCTTGGCGAAAGTGGAGCAGGCGAAGTTGCTGCCGACCGCGTTCAGCAGGAAGGCGAAGCAGGTGCACATCAGGAGGAAACGAGTGCCCATCTCCTCGCCTGCGGGTATATCCAAAAACGATGGCGCGAACCATGACAGAGCACCTGCCACCGGCAAGAGCGCGACGGCGAGCACGATGGAGGCGAACAGCGAGGTGTTGAAGGTGCGGTTCGCGGTCGCGAGGTCGCCACGGGCTAGGTCGATGGTGAGGAAGCGGCCCACGGACCCCGAGAGGGCGACCGTGATGATCGCCATGTAGTTCGTGATGTTGGTCGCGAGGGGCACCAGCCCGTAGGTCGCGACGCCGAGGTTGTCGATCAGGTAGCGGACGAACCATAGCTGGATGCCGGCATTGAAGACGAAGTAGATCAGGTTGGCAAGGACATTGCGCTTGAACCGGCCGCGGGAGGTGTCGATGGGGGTGAAGGTGGGGGCGGGGTCCAGGCTCGCGTCCAAGGCATCAGGAGTGCCCCTCTCCCGGTCTTCGGGCTTCGCTGTGCTACGCCCTGACGAGTCGGCCATCGCCCGGCTCTGTTCCGCTTCGCTGTGACATGCGCGTGAGCGAGGAGCGAGGCTAGGTAAGGAGGGGTCCGGGGCAGCCGAGGAGGCATCGCCGGGTTCGGATGTGGGCTGGGCTTCAGGGGTCGTCATGGATGCATAGCGCAGCAAGGAGCTGAGCAGAACGCGCCACTAGCTGCCGAAGAAGTCGCCTCGCCTGTTGGTTCTGATGTCGCCTTTGCCGGCAAAGGACCGAGCCGGCTTGTCGGGCGGGCTCAGCATGACAATGCGGTCCATCTGGCCGAAGAGGGTCAGTTCAGGCGCGACAAAGAGCCTGCGGCGGGTGTGCTTCAGTATTTTGATCATGATGCATCCATAATCCGACACTTGCGCCGGGACTCCTTCGCGCGGAGAACAGAGTAGCAGGACAGGGGCGCGAAGGCAAGGGGACGGAAGACCGAGAGTTGGACTAGCGGGTGATTGTGTAGCGCTGCACATGGCCTGAGGTCGTTGTGCCACCAGCGACATATAGGTGTTGGCCATCGGGCGAGATATCGACGTCGTAGGGGGCGTAGCCGGGCGCGAGGGACCGCACGAATGCACCAGCAGCATTGAAGACGACGACCTTCGACGCTCCCTGGTCGGCTACGTACACATAGCCCGCGTAGTCTACACAGATGCCGCGTGGCGTGGTGAGCGCGCCAGAGCCGACGGGAGACCACGTGCTGACGTGGGCCAATTCGTTGATGGCACCGAACTCGTTGCGGACGATGCAGAGCTTGATGATCTTCTTGGAGACGCGGTCCGAAATGTATAGCAGGCCGTCCGGCCCCACAGTGACGCCGGCGGGCTGGCTGAAGTCAGCATGGGAAGAGCTACCCGTCGCGAAGGGCTCGAGAGTGACCCAGGCGGCTCGGCTGTTTCCGTTATCAGCTACGAAGATGTCGCCCGTTCGGGTCGCTGCTACATCCAGGGGCGAGGACAGTGTCACGCTGTTGGTAGCGAACCAAGTGCTCGCACCCGGTGCGTAGCGCACCGCAATGTTGGCACCGGTGTTCGCAACGACGATGTGGCCGTTGTAGTCTGGGTTGGTCTCGGGGATGACGGCGAGGCCGTACGGACTGTTCAGCGAGTCGCTATCCACTTGCGCCAGGCCGTCGGCGTAAGTGGAGATGTGGACACCGGCCGCGTCGAACTCGACCAACTGGTGGTGCTTGGTGTCCGAGACGAAGAGGTGGCCGTTGTCCGCGAGAGCCACACCGCTCGGCTGGGACCATGTGCTGACGGCGCCGGTCCGGGAGTAGGTGGCATCGAGGCTGAAGGCAGTGGGTGGCGGCGCGACCCATGCTTCAAGCGTGAAGGTCCAGGGTAGGAAGGCGCTCTCCTGGCCCGCGTCGATTGATCCATAGTTCCAGTCGCCGTCGTTTGATGAGAAGTCGCCGTGTTGGCCCGTACCAGCGTCGTAGACAGGGTCGCCCGCCGGATCCTCGGCATACCACGAGACCTCTACCTCGAAGGTGAAGACATCGGTCGCGCCGTCGATGGCAGAGATGCTCACGATGCGGGCCTGGGTGTCATACATCGTGGCCGTGCTCCCGGTCGATCGGTTGCGGACCTTGACGTAGCCCGTGAGTTCCTTGGTGACCGGGTCGAAGGCACCAGGGGCGCTCTCGAGCTGGACCGTGTAGCCGCCTATGGTCTTCTCGGGCGAGAGACTGCGGCTCGAGGCGCCTGCGGACTGGCCCATGTCGAAGATCACCGAGAGGCGCTGGGGCTGCTCGGGCGGATTCGATGCACCGCCGCTGGCGCAGCCGAGGAGAGCGATGAGCAGGACCGTGCCGACGAGGGCGAGCAGGATGCGGAAGGTCATGGCGTGGGGCCTCCAGCTCATGGAGTGGTCTGGCTGAGTTCGGTCAGGAACGGGGGTGGGACCTGCAAGGGGGGAGATGGTGGGCCGGGCCTGTTGCTCGTGGCCGGTACCGAGGCCAAGCCGAAGTGTCCCTCCTGGCCTTCGGTCGTCTTCCTCTGCGGCTTCGCATGCAGGAGAAGGATGAGCCCGGGAGGGCCATAGGCGCGGGCACCGGGCGGGTCTAGCGGCGGATGGCGTTGGAGACGAACCCGATGGGGCGGCGGCCTGCCCATTCGAGCTTGCGGACCTCGGCTTGGGCGATGCGCAGGGGTGAGCGGCCGATGAGGATGACCAGGAGGGTGGCATCGCAGGTCGGCGCGAGGACGATAGGGTCCGAGTACTCCTCGGGCGAGGGGCTGTCGATCACGATCGCGTCGAACTGGTCCATGAGGGACCGCATCGTGTTCTTCATGGCCTCGGAGTCGAGCAGGTCCACGGGGCTCGGAGCCTGGCTCCCCGCCGCTAGGAACCATAGGTTGCGCTCCTGGGTGGCGACGATGGCGGAGGTGGCGGGCGCCGCACCTGCAAGGACATCGACGAGGCCGTCGCCGGGGACGATGCCTAGCTTCTCGTGCAATTGGGGGTCCCGCAGGTTCGCATCCACGGCGACGACCCGATGGCCGCTGCGGGCCAACGCGACGGCGAGGTTCGCGGCCGTCGTCGTGGCCCCTGCGCCCAACTGAGCGCCCGTTACCATGATCGACCGCGGCATGCCGCCCGCGGTCGCAAGACGCAGATTGGTGCGGAGCGCCCCGTAAGCGTCCACCACCCCCGCGTGGACGCTCTTGCCGATGAGCAACTCGCTGCCCGGCCGAACCTTGGGCACATCGGCGAGGCAGGAGAGGCCCAGGGCGTCCTGAGCCTGCCAGGAGGTACGCGGCGCGTCATCCAGGGTCTCGACCAGCCCGATCGCGAGGGCCGCGAGGATGAGGCCAAGGACGACGCCAATGGCTAGGTTCAGGGACCGCCGCGGCCGCACGGGCGCCCGGGGCCGCTCGGCGGCGGAGATGACCTCGGCGACAGGCGGCGTCGCCTCTTCCTGAATGGAGAACTCCTGCTTACGCTCCAGGAGGATGGTGTACATTCGTTCGAGACCGATGGAGTCCATGGTGAGGGCGGCCAACTCGGCCTCGAACCCGGGGAGCTGCGCCAGCCGCTCCTTTTCGCCGGATAGAGCGGCATTGAGGGCGCTCTCGCGCGCTCCCGCAGCGAGGGCCGCTGCCTCGGCGTCGGCAATGGCCTCATAGAACTCACTGTGGACCGGGTTGATGATCTCCTGCTCACCGGAGACGATCGTGTCGACGGCATCGGCAAGTTCGGCGCGGGCCGCAGCAATCTGCTCATCGAGCTTCTTGATCTCAGCGTGCTCGGGGCCACGGGTGGTGGCTTGCTGGGCGCGCTCTAACTCCAGCTCCGAGATGCGGCCTTCGATGCTGCCGATGATGGGGTTGCGAGCGATGCTTGTGGACTGGATGACCCGATCCTCAACCTTGCCTAGCTCGCTCCGGTAGTGGGCAGCCTGGCTGCTCGCGGCGGCGCGCTCGGCGGCCGCCGAAGCAGCGCTCGATCTGAGGGTATTGACGGCCGTCGTCCGAGCGCTCACCTCGCTCGGCAGGTCGACGATGCCGTGCTCTTGGCGGTAGTCGCGGAGCTGGCTCTCGGTGCTGAGGATCTGCTTTCGGGTCTCAGCGAGCTGCTTATCGATGAACTCGATGGCGCGCCGAGCGGCGTTGCGGGTGCCCGTCTCGTTCTCCTTGATGAAGATCTCGGCGACCTTGTTCGCGAAGTCGGCGGCGCGCTGGGGGTTCGTATCGGAGACGGTAAGGATGAGCATGTCGGCGAACTCCGGCGCCTCGACCTTGACGCCGAACTCATCGGGGAACTCGGCGGTGTCGATCTCGAGGGCCTCGGCGGCCTTCTTATAGAGGGCGGGGTTCGCGAGCATCACGCGCTGTGTCTCGACGCTACGGAGGCCGCTCCCCATGAACTGCTCGAGAGCGGCGAAGTCGGAGGCGCCGCGAGCCCGCTGCTCGGTGCCGATCATCAGGGTGACCTCGGCCTCGTAGACGCGCTCCTGCATGGAGGTGTAGACGGAGACCGCGACGACGATGGAGACGAAGGCCAGAAGCCCCAAGGGCCAGCGACGACGGAGCATGCGGCCCAGGGCGGCAACGTCTATGCCGCCGGGCTGGCCGTAGGCCTCTTGGTTGTAGGCGCCTGCATCCACGAGGTGTTGCGCTCCTCTGCGTCGCTGCCGTCCCCTGCTCGCAGGGCGGGGGCAGATCTAGAAGATCGAGTCGATGATCCTGAACAGGCCGAAGCCTTGGGTGAGGGTGCTCAGCCAGCCATCGTAGTCGGTATGGTCGGACTCGGGAATCAAGATGATATCGCCCGGCTCCAGTGGGATGTTGTCCTCCTGGACGCCGTGGTCGTAGAGGGGACCGAGGTCGAGCTTGATGAGTTGCTCCTCGCCCTCCGCAGTGCGCCGGATCACGGCCGCGTGGAAGAAGTCGCCCTCGATGCCCTCGCTGATGATGGCCCCGCCCGCCCGGTAGAGCAAATCGAGCAGCCGGTCCCCCTCATGCCACTCGTAGACGCCCGGGGACCTGACGTAGCCCGTCACGAGGACGCGGTACCGGGCATAGGGCACGCGGATGTGGTCACCGGGACGTAGCTCCAGGTCGGACTCCAGGATGTCCACGACCTCGACGGCGCCGTCCGCGTGCCTGACCTCGACGCTGGAGGTGGAGCCCTCATTGCGGATCACGTCGCCCGCCGCGGCGATGGCCTCGCGCAGGGTGAGCCCGAGGCCGAACTCGTAGTAGCCGGGCACCTGGACGTAGCCCGAGATGATGATCGTGTTCTCGGTGGCGGGGACGATG
>Ga0123332_1001094_pt1 | contig 26878 bp, 27 predicted proteins | sample BioC12SIPDNA_4_FD_89958 | JGI IMG/M metagenome (GOLD analysis project Ga0123332, IMG submission 89958) | Anaerobic biogas reactor microbial communites from Washington, USA - Biogas_R2_A C12 SIP DNA | ecosystem: Engineered > Bioreactor > Anaerobic > Unclassified | place: Washington, USA... | reverse complement strand
TGGTCAGCGCCGGCTGGGATGGCACGATCCGCGGGTGGGACTTGGGGCGTTTGGACCAAGCATGGTCCGTGCAGGCGCACGGCGACGTAATCGATGATGTCGTGTGGAACCCGACCGGTATGACATTTGCCACCGCCGGTTGGGATGGCACGGTCCGGCTGTGGTACACGCGCGACATGCAAGAAGTGGGCCGCTTCGAGGAGCACACGGGTCCGGTGCACGACCTGGCCTGGAACCCGGACGGGACGGCGCTGGTCTCGCTGGGCTGGGACGATACGGCCATGATCTGGGAAGTCTCGCGCGGGGGGCCGGGCACGCGCTGGGATCAGCACATGGGCTGGATCGGGGCGGTCGGCTGGACGGCGGACGGACACGTCACCAGCGCCAGCCTGGATCGCCGCGTGCGCACCTGGGATCCGGCGACCGGCGCCCTGCTCAGTGTGGTCCCTGGCACGATCGCGCCCGCCTCGCTCCCGGCGGCCAGCCCGGATGGTGCGCGCGAAGTCGATATCGACGAGGGAGGCATTGTGCGGGTCACGGCGGCGGAGGGCGGCGCGGTGATCGCCACCCTGCCGGGTCGCGCCAATGCCGCCGCGTGGAGTCCGGACGGCGGGCAGTTGGCGGTTGCCGCGCGGGACGGTACGATCGTCGTCTGGTCGGAATGAGCGTGTCGGCTGGTCTGTCACTCAAGGGAGTGGACATGAAAACCCGGTTTCTGTTCGTTGGGGTGATCGCGGTGTGGATCCTGGCGCTGGGGAGCCGCGCGGCGGCACAGGATGCGGGCCCGTATGTCGAAGGCGCGGTGCTGGGGCGCGGGAGCGCGCTGGCGGTGGCGTGGAGCCCGTCCGGTGAGAGCCTCGCGGTGGGCAGCACGAGGGGGCTCTGGCTGTATGGCCCCGATCCGGGCTACCAGGGCGAGCTGGTCATGCCGTCGAACGGCGCCGTGGACGTGGCATTCAGCCCGGACGGGAGCCTGATCGCCATGGCCGGTGCCGATGGCGCTGTGATCCTCTGGGACGTGGCCAAGGAGAAGCAGGTTTGCGTGTGCGAAGGACACACCGACCGCGTGACAGCCGTCGCCTTCAGCCCCGACGGGACCCCGTTCGCCGGGCTGCTCGCCAGCGCTGCGGACGATGGCACGCTGCGCATCTGGAACGCGGCCAACGGCGTCGAATGGGCGGCGCTCCAGGGACACAGCGGCTGGGTGCTGGCCCTGGCGTGGAGCGCGGATGGCTCGGTGGTAATTAGCGCGGGGGCCGATGGGACGCTCCAGCGCTGGGACACGGCCACTGGCGACCCGCTGCCGGGATTTGACGATCACGCGGGGATCGTGCTCGATCTCGCGCTGAGCCCGGATGGGACGCGGCTGGCGGGCGTGGGGCCGGATGGCCGCGCCTGGCTGTGGGATGCCAGGACGGGTGACGAGCTGATCGCGCTGGCGGGCACGCCAGGCGTGGTGTACGAGGCGGTCGCCTGGAGCCCCGACGGGATGCGGCTGGCCGTCGGCTACCGGAACTACGCGGGCGGCGGCGGCCTGACGTTCTGGGACGCGGGAACGCTCGACAGCCTGGGCGTGGCGCTGCAGGGCGCGTGGCACGGCGTCCGGCAGGCGGCCTTCAGCCCGGACGGAAAGCGGCTGGCGACCGCCGGCTGGGATCATGCGCTGGGCGTGTGGGATGCCGCGACCGGCGTGTCGCTGGTGGCCCAGCAGGGCGAATACAGCGGGTCGATCAGCGCCCTGGCGTGGAGTCCGGATGGCGCGCATCTGGCCGCGCTCACCGCCGACGCGGTGCTGGAAGTATGGGCGCCGGCTGGTGGTACGCTCCAGGCGGCGGTGCCGGTCCGCGCTGACGCCGTCGCGATGGGCTGGAGCGCGGCGGGCGAGCTTGCAGTATCTCGCTTCGGGCAGGCCAACGGCTACTGCGGCATCATGGTCTGGGACAGCACCGCCCCGCCCGAGTCGGTCGTGCCGTTCCGCCCCCTGTGGAGCGAGCAGGGCGCGTGCAGCGCCGCCCCGCGGCCCGACCTGGTGCAGATCGCCGCCGCGCGCGACGACGGGACGCTGGCCCTGATCAACGTGGCGAGCGGCAGCGTGGACCTGACCTGGGACGCGGGCCAGACGGCCCTGCTGCAAGAGGCGCTGTTCTGGAGCCCGGACGGGCGCAAGCTGGCGACGGAAGAGGAAACCGGCGCGGTGCGCGTGTGGGACGCGGTCACGGGCAAGCTGATCAGCCAACTGGACGGCGCGCTCAACCCGCTGGAGCCGCGCCTGGCCTGGAACGCGGACGGCACCCGGCTGGCCGGCATCACCGCGGACGGGAGCGTCCGGGTGTGGGACGCGGCCATGGGCACGGCGCTGCAGACCGTCGAGAGGCGCTGGCGGGCGCTGGCGTGGGGGCCAGACGGCGCGGCCCTGGCGATGGGCGGCGACGAGGGGGTGCGGATTCTCGATCCGGCGACCGGCGCCGTGATCGCGACGCTGCCGGACCCGGCCACGGCGCTGGCCTGGCGGCCCGATGGTCGCGCGCTGGCCGTAGCCGTGCGCGAGCAAAACGTCATCCGCCTGTGGGAGACGCCATGAACGGGCTGAAGCTGGGGGGGCGGTCGATAGGGCCACTGGAAGCGGTGGCGCTGATCGGCATTGGCCTGGTGCTGGCGCTGGTGGTGACCGGTGCAATCGACGGCGTGGCGCTGATCATCCTGCTGGTGGTGGGCTATTTCGGCTACATGGCGCAGGGCGTGATCGCCCAGGCGCAGCGCTTCCGCCCGGTGGAGCCGCCGCGCACCTGGGCCATCACCATGATCGCCAACCTCGTGCTGATGGCGCTGGGCATTGGCGCCTTCGGCTGGTATCTGGCCGGCGGCGGCGCGCGCGCCTGGGTCCCCCTGCTGATCTTCATCGCCGGGTTCATGGCGCTGCGTATGTGGCGGCGCGGTGTCGTGGCGAATCTGTACGCGTGGCGCACGCCCGCGTTGGCGCTGCTCCAACAGGGAGAATACCGCAAGCTGATCCGCGAGCTGGAAGACGAGGCCACTGCCGGGCGCGGGCACCCGGACAAGCTGGCGATGGTGGCCCTGGCTTATATCGAGCTGAACAAGTGGGAGCGCGCCGATCAACTGCTAGCCCGCGCGCGCCAGCTCGCGCCCGAGTTCGCCTCAGTCAACGGCGCGCTCGGCTCGCTGCGGCGTCACCAGGCCCGCTACGCCGAAGCGGCCGAGGCTATCCGCCAGGCGCTGCAGTTCGAGGACAACATCAACTCGGGCTATTACCTTGGCCTGTGCCAGTTTCTGGCTGGCGATCGTGCCGCCGCCGAGGGGACCCTGCGCGACATCATCGACAGCCCGGAGTTGATCCGCCAGGGGCAGGTCTACGGCGCCTATATCCTGGGCCAGATTGCCGAGGGCCGGGGCGATGTGGCGGCGAGCGAGTGGTATACCCGCATGGCCGAGGGCGCGCCGAAGGTGCTCCCCGCGCTGCACGAAGAGGCGCGACGCCACAAACAGACTCCCTACGGCGAGACGCTCAAAGAGCATGTGCGCAGCATGGAGCAGATCATCGCCCGGCGCCCGCTGGCGCGCGGTAATAAGTTGGACTAGAATGGTCGCTATAGCGACTTAGGCAGCTTCGCGTCAGCACCGTGAAATCGATCGCGGCTTGTATTTCGTCGCCCGGAACGGCAGCCCCGCTGCCGGCCGAGACTGTTGTTAGCGAGTGCGAAAGAAGCGGAAGCATGGCGGGTTCGCCCCCGATCGATCGTTGGCATGGCCGGGCATTCTCCTCCTGGGGAGTGGCTGCCGGGGCGACGCTGCTGCTCCTGCGCCTGGCCCGGCTCGCTGTCTCTCGCCCCGAATGGAACGATCTCCCCCCTCTAACGCGCGCCAATCCCATCCTGCTCACCGATGACGACGCCCACATGCTGACTCTGCTGCGGATCATGCTGGAGCGCTGCAATCTCAACGTGGTGAGCACGCAGTATGGCGACGACGCGCTGGCGTTGTGCCACACCATGCCGATCTCGCTCGTGATCTCGGATGTGATGAAGCCCGGCATGAGCGGGTTCGATCTGCTCAGGCAACTCCGCGCGGACCCGGCGACGCGCGACATCCCGCTGATGTTCGTGTCGGCGGGGAGCAGCGTGCAGCGCATCATGGCTGCCAAAGAATTGGGCGCTGACGACTATCTGGTGAAGCCCGTCTCGTTTCAGGAGCTGGGGAAGCGGGTGTGCGCGCTGCTCGCCGAGCGCGGGCGGTGGACCGTATGGCCGGGCGGCGCGTCCCGCGAGCTGGCCCACTTCAGCGATTGACCCGGCGCTGGATCAAGCCTCCTGCCGCGCTTCAATCCCTACATCGATGGCGTAGCGCAGCGCGCGCACGAGATCGGGATGCGCGCGCGCCAGTCGTGTCTGGGCGGCGCGCACGGCCTGGCTCTCCTCGGCCATCCACCCGGCGTGCGTGGGCGCGATGTCGTAGGCGGCGCGCCCGCCAGCCCGGCGCGGAGGCGTGTTGCACAGCCCGCGGGCGATGGTGTCCTCTTCGACCAGCATCACCAGCCATTCGTACGGATCGTGCTGGTTGTCGTCGAAGATCGCGGCCACCAGCTTGTCGACCTCCACGCCCTGGTCGGGCGGGATCTGCCAGCTCGCCGCCAGCCGCTGGATCGAGAGGGCGTTCTCCGGCGTGCGTTCCAGCCACTGGATCGCCTCGACCATCAGCCGCCCTTCCAATTCGCCGTCTATCTCGGTCAGCTCGGCCAGCGGACCGGGCTCCAGCGCGTATTTCACCGAATCGAGCTTCAGCGGGCGGCCCCAATAGCGGGTATAGCGGCGGCTCACCCGCACGGCGAGCAGCCCGCGCGCTATCAGCGCGATCAAGGTGTGCAGGACGATGTCGATGGCCACCTGGCGGTCGTTAGCGCCCTGGACGCTGCTTTCCGGTTGGCACAGCGTGGACACGCTCGCCGGATAGGCCGGCGTGAAGCCCAGCGACAGGTTGACGGGCAGCGGCTCGATGGGCAGCGTGATCTGGTCCGAGATGGTCCATCCGGCCAGGGTGAGCCGGTGCCACACCGCGCCGGTGGCGCGGTTCACCAGCAGGTACGATGGCTCGGAAAACAGGCTCAGCACCGCCAGCGATCCGGCGACCCCGAACACCAGCGCGATCAGCACGACGACCAGCCGTGTCAGGTCGTCGCCCGCCTGCCGGGCGAGCCACAGCGCGCCGAGCACCAGCGCCCAACAGGCCGCCGCGGCTACCAGCCGAGTCAGGCGGCTGCCCCCCACGTTTTCCAGCAGGAAAGGGCAGGCCCCTTCGCGGCGCTGCGGGCAGGCGAACAGAGCATCCCAGGTGTGGCGCCCGCACTGCTCGCACCGGAAGATCGGCCCTGGCGAAGGGGAAGTGGGTCTCATGCGCGCCTCCGTGATCGTTGAGCCGGCGATCAGCCGGTCGCGAGATCGTCACTGGCAGGGGCGCTGTCGGATGGCTCGTCTCCCTGCTCGTAGTCGTCGAGCATGTCCAGCAGCGGCCGGTCGGTGAAGGCGAAGGTGCGCTCGCTGGCGCTGAGAATGCCGCGAAACTGGCCCTGGTTGACCACGACCAGCACGCGGCCCGGGCTGTCGCGCATGGTCTGGATCGCGCGCGCCGTGCCCATGGCGTCCTGCTCGACGACCACCGGCGTCACCACGCCCGGCAGCGGGTTGCCCCAGCCGGCAGGGTTCTCGCGCTGGCGGGGCAGGTCGCCCAGCCGGGTCTGCATCGTGACACGCTGCTCCGGATCGCGCAGCAGGTCGCGCACGGTTTCGAAGCGCAGGGCGGTGAAGTCCCCGTCTCCGTGATCGACGATCAGCCACCACCATTCGTAGCTGCCGGGGGTGCCGCGCCAGACCTGCAGCGCCGAGTAGACGGTATCCCCGGCGGGACGCAGCAGGTGCGCATTCACGGTTTTGTCGAGTTCGCTGTCAGCGATTGGCATGGGTGCTCTCTCCGGACTGCTCGGACGAAGACTCTGCTTGCATAATAGCACGCTTGTCCGGGGTGACAAATGCGGCCTGGTGCGGCGGAGCGCGCCGCGCGCCAAGCGCCCGGCTGCAACTTGCCGCCGGGGGATGCGTATACGAGGATAAATGCCAGTGCGCGGTACGCGACAATTGGCGCGCCGCTGGCGCCTTGCTATAATCCGCCCGCTATCTCATGCTACTGCGAGTCGCCCACCATATGACCGATAGCTCGCCCAACTCCCTACCTCCACACCGCCCCACACGGCAGCCCCATCCCGCGGTGACCTGGCTCAAGCAGCATCAATCGCGCGCGCTGCTGTGGCTGCGGTTGATCGTGTCCGTTATTCTGATGGCGCTGGTGATGTCGCTGGTGCTCGACGATCGTGAAAAGCTCCGGGACGTCAACTGGGACTGGATTCCCCTGGCGTGGCTGCTCATGCTGACCAGCACGGTGGTCAAGGCGCTGCGCTGGAGCCTGCTGGTCCGGCTGAGCAACATGGACCTGCCGTATCGCCGCCTGCTGGGCACGTATCTCGTCGGGGCCTTCTTCAGCACCGTGCTGCCGACGTCCATTGGCGGCGACGCGGTGCGGGCAGTCGATACCGCGGCCAAGACGGGCCGGGTCGCCGATGCCACCTCGTCGGTCTTGATCGAGCGCGGGATCGGTCTCCTGGTCGTGATCGGATCCGGCAGCATCTTCGGGCTGTTCATCGAGCCGGGCAAGGTTCCCGGGGTGTTCATGCTGGTGGTCCACGGCATGTTCATCGCCGGGGTGATCGGCCTGCTGTTCCTGCGCCAGGGCTGGTTTATCGAGCCTATCGCTGCGCTGATGTCCCGCGCCAAAATGGGCAAAATGGTCGACAAAGTGAGCCACCTGCAGGCGGCGCTGTCGGGCCACCTGGGGCACCCGCGCGTGCTGGTCCAGATGCTGCTGCTCTCGATTGTGGCCAATATGCTGACGATGGGCGCCACCTATCTGGTATTGAGCGCGGTTACCGAGCCGGTGCCGCTGGCGTCGTTTGTGCCGATGATCACGCTGATCACCGTCGCCGAGCTGATTCCGATCTCGATCGCGGCGTTGGGCGTCAAAGAGAGCGCCTACATCTTCTTCCTCGGGCTGGTGGGCGTGGGCAGCGTCGAAGCCGGCGTGACGGCGATCATCATGCGCGCTCTGACCTGGGCGCTGGCGCTGCTGGGTGGCGCGGTCTATATTGGACGGACGTTCAGCGCGTCGCCTAAGGACAAGGCGGCTGAGATTTAGCGGCCAGCGGCGCCGCAGGGACGATTATCGTATCAGGTGCTGTCGGGACGAGGATGACCACTATGCTGTCATTGCCGATCAAAGCCATCCGCATCGTGATTCACCGGCTGCGCACCCAGGGCCTGCGCACGACGCTGCTGTGGCTCTATGCCCGCGGAATCCCCAAACTGACCGGCGTACCGCTGCTGCGCTTCAGCGCGATCACCCCTCAGATCGCCGTGGGGCCGCAGTACGGGCGGCGCGGCAAACGCCACCTCGAGGCCAACGGCTACACCGGGAGCGTCAACCTGCGGGCCGAGTTCGACGACGCGGTACACGGGCTGGCCCTCGCGGCGTACTGCCATCTGCCCACCGTCGACGACGCCGCGATCTCGCTGGATCACCTCGAGCAGGGGGTCGCCTTCATCCGCGATGTGGTGGAGCGCGGCGGCAAGGTCTACATTCACTGCGCGGGCGGCGTGGGGCGCGCGCCCACCATGGCCGCCGCCTATTTCATCGACCAGGGCATGACGCTCGACGAGGCACTGGCGCTCATCCGGCGGGCGCGGCCTTTCATCAACGTCATGCCGCCGCAAATGGCCCGCCTGCGCGAGTTCGAGGCGCTCCGCCAGCGCCAGCCGGACCCGGCATTCTAACGCGTTTCTTAAACGCTCACCCTTCATTACGGACCAGAGTCTGGTATAATATGAGCACAGGGGGTGACTGGCTTCGACAGGGGAAGTTGGTCACAGACTGCAAGCCGAGGCGCTCTACCCTCGTTAATCCAGAGCAAAACGATAAGTGCCAACAACAGCACTGCTCGTCTCGCTATGGCTGCGTAAAGTAGCCTAGCAGACAAAGGTTACCCGAGGGTAACCCGTCTGCCCCGACCGTGTCCTGTTCGGGCGGCAAGCAGGCGTCACAAACAACAGGATGCTCGGTGATGGTGCTGGTACGTCGCCGCTAAGACTCACCAGCTAGCGCGTGGCCCGCCTTTGGCCGGTGTAGGTTCCCACAGCGCGAAACACAAACACCGACTATGCTTGTAGACGTTTGTGGTCGAATCTTCTGGACGCGGGTTCGACTCCCGCCACCTCCACCATAGGGAATAAGAAGAAACCAGCGCAATCCAGGCTGGTTTCTTCGTGTTTATGGGGGCGGCTACTGCCGCGCGTCACTCGCCGGGCGGAGCCGCCGCCGGCGCGCGCCGTGGCTCAGATCCAGCAGGGTGTGCGTGACCTGCTGCTCGGCGAAGACAAACACGAAGATCGCCGTCGCCGTCAGCACGATGGCCGGGCCGGTGGCGATATCCTGGTGGTAGGAGATGTAGAACCCGATGATGCTCGATGCCGCGCCGATCAGCGCCGAGACGAGCATCATCGGCAGCAGGCGCTGCGTCATCAGGTTGGCGGTGGCGGCGGGTGTGACCAGCAGCGCCACCATCAGCGCGATTCCCACCGTTTGCAGCGACACGACAATCGTCACCGCGATCAGGACCAGCAGCAGCAGCCGGAACAGCTCGCTCGGCATGCGCAGCGTGCGCGCCAGAGTGGGATCGAACGAGATGATCATGAATTCCTTGTAGCACAGCGCCACCACGGCCAGCACGCCCAGCCCGAACAGGCGGATCAGGTTCAGGTCGCCAGGCGACACGCCCAGGATCTGCCCGAACAGGATGTGCGTCAGGTCGCCGGCATAATTGTCGATGCGCGAGATCATGGCGATGCCTAGCGCGAACGACGCCGCGAACACGACCCCAATGGCCGTGTCTTCCTTGATCTTCTCGTGGCGTGTCAGCACGCCGATGCCCAGCGCGCTAAGGATCCCTGCGACCAGCCCGCCCCAGAACAGGTCGTCCGTCCGTCCGTTCGTCCGCTGGTACATGAAGGCCACGCCGGGCAGGATGGCGTGGGCCAGCGCGTCACCGAAAAACGCCATGCCGCGCACGACGACATACGTCCCCAGCACGCCGCTGATGATCCCGACGATGATCGCGGCCTCCATACTGCGCGCCAGCAGAGGATAGCTCAGCGGCTCCAGGATCAACACGTCGATATTGTGCATCAAGACGGCCCAACCGTCTTTGAGCAGCGTTCCCAGGCTGGCGGCCAACACGACCATAGCGCTTCTCCCTAGCGTGCTGCCTGGTCGCGGCGGAGGGGCTCGCCCGCGCCCGCGCGGTCCAGGATGCGGTGGAGCACGTCCGGGCCGATCCGCGACGTGAAGTCCAGGGTCAGCGGCGTGACCGAGATCATGCCGCGCAGCAGCACACTCGCATCCGAGTCCTGGTCGTCGGTCAGGTCGGGGTTCAGCTCATAACCGATATGGCCTTCGCCGTCAAGGGTGCTGCGCGCCGGGCGCAGCGGGCGGTAATAGTTGCGCCGCTCCAGCCGGGTGATCCGCCAGGGCGTGTCCGGCGTGGCGTCCTGCGGGATGTCGATTTTGAGCACATCGACGTCGGGCAAAGGCTCGGTATTCAGCCAGCGCGCGGCGAACAGCCGCGTGAAATAAGCCGCCACGCGAAAGTCAACCGATGCGTCGTTGGTCATGTGGTGCGCGGGATCGGTCTGGAGCGATACGGCCAGCGCCGGGACGCCGAACGCGGCAGCTTCGAGCGCGGCGCCCACCGTGCCCGACACCGTGACCGCGACGCCGATGTTCTCGCCGTAGTTGATGCCCGAAACGACCAGCGCCGGGTGGCGATCGATCAGCTCGAGCAGGGCATGTTGGACGGCCTGGGCGGGCGAGGCATTGGCGCGATACGCGCGCCACGTCTGGCCGTTCGCGCTGATCGTGGTCTCGGTCAGGCGCCCGTCGTTCCAGGGGGGCATGCTGCGCCCCATGCCGGACTGCTGTACATTGGGCGCCACGATCAGCAGGTCGCCCAGCGGATCGAGCGCGGCGGCTGAAGCGGCCAGCCCTGGCGAGTCGATGCCGTCGTCGTTGGTCAGGATAATGAGCGGTCGTGTCATGAATCGATCTGTCCTTAGAATGGTTGCGCATGGGAATGCGCGTGCTGGTAGTCGTCGTGATTGTGGCAGGGTTTGTCGGCGACCATGACGTACTGGTCGCCGTCTTGCCACAGCGCGATCCGGTCGCCGAAAGTAGCCGCGAGGTTGGCGGGCGTATAGATTTCCTGAGGCGGGCCAAAGGCCAGCATGCGGCCCCCGTTGATCATCATGAGCTTGTCGTAGTGCGTGGCGGCCTGGGCGAGATTGTGCGTCGCCAGCAGCACGGCCACGCCTTCGTCGCGCAGCACGTCCAGTACCTCGAAGATCTCGGATTCGGCCTGAGCGTCCACGCCGCTGAACGGCTCGTCCAGCAGTAGGACGCTCGCTTGCTGGGCCAGGGCGCGCGCCACGAACACGCGCCGCCGCTGCCCGCCGGACAGTTCCCCAATCTGGCGCCGGCGCAGCTCCCACATGCCCACGCGCTCCAGCGCCGCGCGCACCGCGTGCCGGTCGCGCTTGCGCGGCGGCAGGATGTAGCCGATCTGCCGGGCGCGGCCCATCATGACCACGTCCCACACCGTCGCCGGGAACTTCCAGTCGATCGCCTCGTGCTGCGGCACGTACCCGACCATCGTGTGACTCTGGCGGCAGGACGCGCCCTGGATCGAGATCGAGCCGTGGTGGGGCAGCAGGCCGACAATGGCCTTGAACAGCGTCGATTTGCCCGCGCCATTCGGCCCCACGATGCCCACACGCTCGCCCTGGTACACGTTGAACGAGATATCGTGCAGCGCCGGCGTCCCGTTGTAGCTCGCCGTCAGGTGATCGACGATCATCACCAGCGCGGGATCGGCGCAGTGGTCATGACCGTTGCGCGACGGGATGCTCAGTCTATAGGCCATTATGAAAGGACCTCCCTCTCGGTCGAAGCCAGATGATCGGCGGTCGATGAATGCGGCTAATCGGCTTGCCGGCTCTGGCAGGCCGGGCAAATCCCGGCAATCTCCAGCCAGTGCCCGGTGATCGTGTAGCCAGTCGCTTCGGCGACGCGATCCAGGAAGTGGCCCAGGTCGCACCCGACGATCTCCACGACGCCATGGCAGCATTCGCACACGACATGGTGCGTGTGCCCCGGCGTCGCCAGGGCATAGCCGTGGCAACCGTCGGCCAGGTGCACCGCGCGCAGCACGCCCATCGTTTCCATCAGCTCCAGCGTGCGGTAGACGGTCACCAGACCCAGGTCACCGTACAGCTTCTGGCCCCGCTCCTGGATTTCGGCGGGCGAGAGCGGCTTGGGCGTCGCCAGCAGCGTGCGCAGGATCGCGCGGCGCGGCTGGGTGAGCTTGTGTCCCTGGACGCGGAACTGCTGGGCCAGGGTTTCGAACGAGGTCGCCATGCGGTGTAAACCCCTCGCAATTGAAAAAGATTTTCAGTAACAGATTCTAATGATCCGGGCGAGGCATGTCAAGGGCGAGTGTAACCGGGGCGGGAATCCGGCGCCCTCAGGCGGCGATCAGAGGGATGGCTGCGATGGCGGCGGCGATCCCGGCAGTTTGCAGGCGCGTGACGTGCTCCTGCAGCACCAGCCGGGCGAGGAGCACCGTGACCATCGGGTAAAGCGACGACATCACCGACGCGACATCCAAACGGCCCGCCTGTGCTGCCAGCAGGAAGAACGTGTTGCCGCCCACGTCCAGCACCCCGGCCACGATCACCAACGGCAGCGCGCTCCGGTCGGGTCGCCACGCGACCGAGTTGGCCATGACGATCAGCGCCAGCACGACGAAGGACATCCCGCGCGCGGCGACCAGCGGCCAGAACACGGCGCCCTCGCTCACCTGGTCGATCAGGATGAAGAACGCGCCGAAGCCCAGCCCGGCCAGGACCGCCAGCCCCAACCCGTCGGGCCGCCCGCCGGACACATCGGGCCGCGCGATGATCCACACGCCCGCGATCGCCAGCGCGAAGCCGGCGAGCTGGCCCGCGCCGGGCAGCCCCTCGCTGATCGCGGCGAACAGCACCGGGATGCTGGTGCCCAGGACCGCGGCCACCGGCGCCACGATGCCCATGCGCCCCACGGCCAGCGCGCGGTACTGCGCCGTCAGCCCGGTGACTCCGGCCAGGCCGGCGGCGGCGCCCCACACCAGATCGCTCCCCTTGGGGATCGGCTCCGAGCGGGCCAGGGCGAGCGCTACCAGCAGGGCCAGCCCGACGGCATACGACACGGTGATGACGCCGAACACGTGCACCCGCCGCGCCGACAGGCCGCCGCTGAAATCGCTGGCGCCCCACGACAGCGAGGCCAGCAGCCCAAACGTCACGGCGCCCAGGCCGGCGCCGTCAATCACGCGCGCCTTCCGCCAACCGGTCGAGGTAGGTGGCGATATCGTCCGGCTCGAGCTCGCCAATATGCCGAAAGCGCACGATCCCCGCGCGATCGATGACGAGCGTCATCGGGATCTGCAGCACGTTGAAGCGCTGGTACAGCGCCAGGTCGGACGAGAGCGCCACCGTCAGCGACAGGTCGTACAAGTCCACGAAGGCGCGAATGTCGTCTTCGGTCTGCCCCGAGGCTGGATCGGTAATCCCGATCACGCGCACGTCGCCGCCGCGCTCGTCCAGCAGAGTCTGGAGTGCGGGCATCTCGCGCTGGCATGGCTCGCACCACGTGGCCCAGAAGTTGAGGAAGACGATCTTCCCGGCCAGGTCGGGCAAATGGATGGTCTCCCCATCGAGCGTGGTCAGCGTGAAGTCCGGCACCGGCTCGTCGATCAGGTTGTCGGCGGCGGCCACGACGGTCGGCGGGAGGGTGGGCCGGGGCGTGGGCGGCACGAAGGTCACCGGCGGCGGGGAGGGGAAGCTGGCGGCGGGCGCGCCGGAGTCGCTCTCGCCGTTACGCGTGCTGAGGATGATCAGCGCCGCGGCCAGGATCGCGGCCAGCGGCAGGATCGCCAGCGGCAGCCACTGCGGCGCCCCCTGCCGCGCCCCGCGCATGGCGCGGCGGGTGTGGCGGATCACGCGTATGTAGTGCACCAGATGGTGCCAGGGGTGGATGTGGCTCTTCTCGTCGCCGTAAATGGTGCGGATCGGCACGCCCTCCAACGCCATGCCCCCCCGGACGCAGATCACGATCATCTCGACTTCGAACTCGAAGCCTTCTTCGCGGCTGGCGAGGGTCGCTTCCATTAGGCGGCGGCTGATCAGCCGGTAACCCGACTGGTTATCGTGGACGCGCTGGCCGAGCGCCCAGGAGAACAGCCAGCGCCCGATCGTGTTGGTGAGGTTGCGCGGGAAGGGCATCTGGGTGAAGCGGCGCTCGCCGATGATCAGATCGGGCTGGCGAGCGCCGAATGCGTCCAGATACAGTGGGATCTCCGCCGGGTCGTGCTGGCCGTCGGCGTCGAGCGTGATCACGGCGTCGTAACCGTGATCAAGCGCCCAGCGGAACCCCGCCCGCAGCGCCGCGCCCTTGCCCTGGTTGGGAACCTGGTGGATGACGGTCGCCCCGGCGTGCTCGGCGTGAGCCGGGGTGTCGTCGGTCGAGCCGTCGTTGACGACCAGTACCGGCAGAAATGCCTGAGCGCCGCGCACCACATCGGCAACGCGCGCTCCTTCGTTGTAGGCTGGAATCAGGGCCAGCACGCGCGGTGGCTCTGCAACGCTCATCACGGCACCTCGTACCCCGGCTTGGGGCGGCGGTTTACCTCACTTGGCAGAGCCGGTCCGGCGCGTGCGCATGCCAATGGTCCGATCCACGGGCAGCACGAACGCGACGCCATCGCCTTCCGAGTCCAGGCTGTCGGTCCCCAACACGCGGCACGCCTCATCGATCATCTTGTCGACCAGATCGTCATCGACCACGGCCAGGATGGTCTGGTTGGTCTGCTCGATCTGGCGCATCAAGCGGGCCATGGAGACAAACAGCGGGATTTCGAGCGATTTGCTTCTCTCACGCAGGTGGTGCAGGCCGTAACTGTCGATCAGGGTGACGCCGGGCGCACCCGCCGCCTCCCAGGCTTCAGCCACGGCCAGTCCTTTTTCGACGTGCGTGGTGATGAGCATCACGAGTTTCGACATATCCTCCTCCTTAGGGGGCGTCGGTCGAGTATTGGAGTTCGGCTTCTTCGGCCTTGTGGCGGAAGGCCAACCGCACCAGCGGCGGCGTCAGGACGGTGGTGAGCAAAATCACCACGAAGAGCGGCTCGAACAGTCTCTGACTCAGCAGCCCCATCGACAGCAGCAGCGACGCGATGATCAGGCCGACTTCGCCGCGCGAAATCATGGACACGCCCAGCCGGAACGATTCACCGTTGTCGAAGCCGCCCAGCCGCGCGCCAAAGCCGGCACCCGCCACCTTAGTGACCACAGCCACGACCAACAGCACGAGTACCAGCGGGATCAAGTCGGTCCCGATGCTCAGCAGGTCGATATGAAGCCCGACATTCACGAAGAAGACCGGCACCAGGAAGGCGTAGGAAATATGCTGGACGGCGCTCTCGATCTCTTCCCGGATCGATTCGTGGGTCTGGCTGAGGCCCATCCCGGCGATGAACGCGCCGGTGATGGCCGCGATGCCGCCCAGATAGTCCGCCGACCAGCCGAAGATCATGGCGGCGACCAGGCCGAACGACGCGACACTGCGAGCCAGCTCGCGCTGGTGATGCAGCCAGTTGAACAGGCGCGGCAGCACGGTCCAGGCAATCGCCAGCGCGCCGCCCAGGTACAGCATCATGCGCACGAGAATCCAGGCCAGGTCCAATGCCGAGGCGTTCTCCGCGCTGGATCCCAGCGTCGCAATCGCGATCGACAGCAGCAGGATCGCCAGCACATCGTCGACGACCGCGGCCGCCAGCAGGCCGATGCCCTCCTTGGTGCGCAGGACGCCCAACTCCAGCAGTGTCTGGGCGGAAATGCTCACCGATGTGGCTGCCAGCGCCACTCCAACAAAGACCCCGGTTTCGGCGGAGTAATCGAAGAGCATCATGGTGGGGATGCCAATCAGCAGAGGCAGCATTCCCCCGATAACACCACCCCAGACCGCCACCTTGCCCACCGAGAGCAGCTCGCGCAGGTGCACTTCGAGCCCCACGGTGAACATCAAGAACAACACGCCCAGCTCAGCCAGGTCGGCGATGATGTGTTCGAGTTGTTCGGGGTCGTCGAACACGCTCCACCCGAGCATGTCCAGCAGCGTGGGGCCCAGAACGACTCCGGCGAGCAGCTCGCCGAAGACGCGCGGCTGGCCGATGGCGCGAGCCGCCGCGCCTGATAGTTGGGCGCCAGCGATGATGACGCCGAGCGCCAGAAAAAGTTGTATAACGAATGCACTTTCCACGGCTTATCCTTACATTGACACGCGCAGCTTATAGAGGGCCGGCCAGCCCACCGGTGCACAGACGGGTCGATCAGCCCTCGGGCGTACCGCTGTTCACAGGTTCCAGCCGGAATTCCTGTTTGTATCCGAAGCGCCGGGCATTATCCAGCCAGCGAATCCAACGCGGGCGCAGGACATAGATCACACTCTGGTCCATCAGCGGCTCGAACCGGTCGTTGACGAACGGGAACTTGGCCTTGTACAGCGCCAGGGCGCGCTGGCGCTCGCCGTCCTCATCCGTGACCGGCAGCGCGTCGCCTTCGATCTGCACGCCTTTGATCCCGGCCCATTCCCAGGTGTGAGCGTAAATCGTGGCCGCCACGTCGTTCCAGTCGGCGATATTCCGGCTGTGACGGCTGTCAGGACTGGAGATCCAGTACAGGTTGAAACCGTCATCGCTGGCGAAAAAGAGCGGGGCAACCTGCGGGCGTCCATCCTTTTCCCCGGCGGTCGCCAGCGCCATGGTCGACTGCTCGTTCAGAAAATCCCGCAGCACCGGACGCATATCGTCAGGCAGCAGGGGAAGCTCGTTCATGGCGTTCTGCCTCTCAGTCCCAGCCATTCGGAATAGAGATCGTTGGCGATTCCCAACCGCAGCAAGATCCGGCCCACGATGCCATTGATCATATCATCGAGTGACTGCGGCTCGCTATAAAACGCGGGCATCGGCGGCAGGATCACGGCGCCGATCTCGGCGGCCTGGACCATCAGGCGCAGATGGCCCAGGTGCAGCGGCGATTCGCGCACGACCAGCACCAGCGGGCGCCCTTCCTTGAGCTGGACATCAGCGGCGCGCGCCAGCAGATCGTCCGCGTAGCTGTGCGCGATCGCCGACAGGCTCTTGATGCTGCACGGCACCACCACCATGCCCTTCGTCTGGAACGAGCCGCTGGCGATGCTCGCGCCGATGTTGCCCGCCTTGTGGACTTCGTCGGCCAGGGCTTCCACATCGCTGATCTTCCAGCCGGTTTCCTGCGCGATGGTGATCTTGGCCGCGTCGGTCAGGATCAGGTGCGTTTCGATCGAATCGTCCTGCCGGAGCGCTTCCAGCAAGCGGATTCCCAGAATGGCGCCGCTGGCGCCGGAAATGCCCACGATCAGGCGGTTGGAGTGGGATGGCATCGAATGGACGGGATTAGGGTGATGGCGCTTAGTGATCGATGCCGATCATCACGTTCGAAGCCTTGATCACGGCGTAGGCTTCTTTGCCCACCGTCAGGCCCAGGTTCTCGGCGGACTCCTTGGTGATCACGGACACGATCTCAAGGCCGCCCGGCAGGGCGATGACGACTTCGGTGTTCACCGCGCCGGGGGTGATCTTTTTGACCGTGCCTTTGAGCGTGTTGCGTGCGCTGATCTTCATCGGTTTTTCTCCTTGTGAACCAAACGGGGGTACAAGGATGAATATAACACAAATCCGCCCCAGGTCGGCAGTCTAGCGCGGTTTGGTGCCCCAATGGACCGCCATCGTGTCCAGCATAAAGCGCCGGAAGCCCACCTCGACCAGCCCGGCGGCGCGCATCAGCCCGGCGAGCTCCTCGGCGGACTTGAAGCTGAGCGTGCTCTCCGGCAGGTAGCGGTACGCGTCGGCCTGCCCGCTGATCATCCGGCCCAGCGCGGGGATCACGAACTTCAGGTGGAACTGGATGAAGGGGCGCAGCGGGCCGCCTGGGGGCGGAGTCGTGTCCAGCGTGACCAGCCGCCCGCCGGGCCGCAGCACGCGGATCTGCTCGGCCAGCGCGCCGGGGATGTCGGTCACGTTGCGGAACAGGTAGCCGCTGGTCACGGCGTCGAAGGCGGCGCCCGCATACGGCAGGTGCAGCGTGTCGGCAGCCTGCCACGCGATGGCGTGCGCGCCGTCCCGCCGCTGGCCGACGCGCATCATCGGCAGCGTGAAATCCGCCGCCACGATGTGCAGGCCGGGCGCCTGCTGCCGGGCTTCGAACGCGATATCGCCCGTTCCGGTGGCGATGTCCAGCAGCCACCCGCCGCGCGGCAGGTCCGCCTGCTGGACGACGAAGCGCCGCCAGCGCCGGTCCTGCCCGAAGGTCATCAAGCGGTTCATCAGGTCGTAGCGCCGCGCGATGCGCCCGAACATGTCCTGCACGTAGGCGGCGTGATCGGTGGTGGGGTCCATGCGGGATCCTCATCCTGCGGCCCGGTCAGGGCCAGGGGCAGAGCCTATTCTCCGGCCATCGGTTTCAGTTCCAACGCTGCCGAGTTGATGCAGTAGCGCTGGCCGGTCTTGTCGCGCGGGCCGTCGTCGAAGAGGTGCCCCAGGTGCCCGCCGCACCGGCCGCAGACCACTTCGGTGCGGATCATGCCATGGCTGTAGTCCCGCTTCAGCTCGACGCTGCCCTCCTGGATGACATCCCAAAAGCTCGGCCAGCCGCTGCCCGAGTCGAACTTGGTGTCGGACGAAAACAGCGCCTGCCCGCAGGCGGCACAGTGATAAGCGCCCGCCGTCTTTTCGTGGACGTACTTGCCGGTGAAGGGACGCTCGGTCGCCGCCTGGCGCAGCACGGCGTACTGCTCGGGCGTCAGCTCTTCGCGCCACTCCGCGTCGGTCTTGTGGATCTTATCGGTCATGGTGTTGCTCTCCTGTTGTTATCTGCGATCAGAGTGCCGGCCCGGTCCCGCGCCCCCTAGTCAAGCTCCCCGGCGCGGCGCCAGCGCCCGACGATCCGCTCCAGCACATCGACCACCATGTACAGCGTCAGGCCGAGCAAACTCATCGCCAGGATGCCAGCGTACATCTCCTCGAAGCGCAGCCGCTGCCACGTCAGCGTGACGATATAATACCCCAGCCCCTCGCGCGTGCTGTACTGCTCCGCGATGAACAGCACCGCGATGGCCGTGCCCACCGAGACGCGCAGCGCCGTCAGCACGGCGGGCAGCGAGGCCGGCAGGTACACGTAGCGGAACAGCGCGCGCCGCCCCGCGCCCAGTGACCGCACCGACTGGATCAGCTCCGGGCGCAGGCTGGCCGCCTCGTCGCGCACCACCACCAGGATCTGGAAGAACAGGATCAGCGCGATCAGGAACACCTTCGACGTCTCGCCAATGCCCATGATTACCAGGATCACGGGCAAAAACACGACCTTGGGGATCGGGTGCACCAGCCCGATCAGCGGCGAGAAAACCCGGTTCAGCACGCGAATCTGGCCCAGGCCCATGCCGATCGGCGTGGCGAGCAGCACCGCCAGCGCGATCGCCTGCAGTACGCGCTGGGCGCTGATCAGCGTGTGATCCCACAGATCGCCGCTGCGCATCTCCTCGACGAAAACCGGCAGCACCTCCCAGGGATAGGGCATGATCTCGCGATCCAGCAAGGCCGCCAGCGCAATCCAGCACGCGATGAAGATCGCCAGCGCCAGCGCCAGATTGCCCAGCCGGGCGAGCGCCGTCCTGGCAGCGCGGCGCGCCGTTCCCGTGTCGGCGTCCCACAGGGTCGGCGGGGCGGGCAGGGGCCGCGTGTCGGCGGCGCGGGCGGTATCGGTGAAGGGAGTCGCTTTGTCGTTCATGCCTTCAGCCCCAACAGCTCGCGCAGCTCGTTGCACTTGTCGAGAAAGGCCGGCGTGCTGCGGTAACCGGGCGCGCCTGCGCCGGGATTCGACACGATCACCGCCTCGGTGTTGGGTGGCTCGCCCAGCACCAGGATGTGCTGGCCCAGGATCGCGGCCTCCTCGATGGCGTGCGTGACGATGACGCTGGTCAGCTCCATCTCGCGCTGAAGCTGGATCACCAGGTTCTGCAGGTCTTCGCGGGTGGGCGCGTCCAGGCTGCTGAACGGCTCGTCCATCAGCAGCAGGTCCGGCTGGAGCGCGAGCGTGCGAGCGATGGCGGTGCGCTGGCGCTGGCCCCCGCTGATCGCGCCGGGGTACTTGTTGCGCTGGTCGGCGATGTTCAGCCGCCGCAGCCACTGCTCGACCATGCGCCGCGCTTCCTGGCGCGACGGGGGCGGGGCGGTGCGCGGCGCGTGGGTGCCGTCCGGCCCGTAGAAGCGGTGCACGCGCAGCCCCAGCGCGACGTTATCCCACACCGTCGCCCAGGGCAGCAGGCCGTAATCCTGCAAGATCAGCCCCGTCTCCGGGCGCGGGCGGCGGATCACGGTGTCGCCCACGCGGATCGTCCCGGCGGTGGCGCGGCGCAGCCCGGCGATCAGCGTGAGCAGCGTCGTCTTGCCGCAGCCCGACGCGCCGATGATCGACCACGTCTCGCCGGGCGCGACCTGCCAGTTGAAGCGGTCGAACACCGGAGCGCTGCGCGGCCCGTAGCGGAAGGTCAGATCGGTGATGGCGATCATGACCTGGGTGTTGGTGGTGGCGCTCATGTGAACCATCCGGCGGGGCGCCGGGGCAGGCCAGCCGCGCTCATGCGCCGGCCCGCCCCGCGCCCGCAGCCCTTATTCCAGCGTCAGCAGGTAGGCGACCAGGTCGTTCAGATCGCTCTCGGACAGGTCGGTATAGGCGGGCATGATGCCGTCGGCAAAACCCTCGACGACGAACGCGCCCGGCTGCACGATCGACTCATGCAGGTAGGCCGCCGGATCGACGCCCTCGAACTCCTCGGCGACTTCCTCGGCGATGCCCTGCATCGTCGGCCCGGTGGCGGGCGTCCCGTCCAGCGAGTGGCAGCCGATGCAGCCCAGGTTGACGAACAGCGTTTCGCCGTTGGCCGGGTCGCCAGCCGCCGCCTCGGCGGGCGCAATGGCTTCCAGGAAGGCGGGGTTCACGCTGCTCTCATAGCTGGGCGCCTCATCGATGATGCCCTGCTCGACCAGCCAGGCCATCGTGTCGTCCCAGGCCAGCGGCTGGGTGATGGTGTAGGTTGGGAAGGGCGGCAGCACGTAGGAATCGCGCACGCTGTCCGGCACGTTGGTGTTCTCGATCCACAGATCGCGATAGGCTTCCGGGTCGGCGTTCACGTCTTCGGCGGCGCGCATCCACGCCCGCAGGAAGGCTTCGACCGCCTCGGGGTTGTCTTCGATGATCTCGGTGCGGAAGGTGAGCACGCTCTGGCTGAACTCCGTATCGACCAGCGACGTATCATCCGCGATCAGGATCGCGCCGCCCTCGATGGCCGCCTGGGCCAGCGGGTCCGGCAGGCAGACGGCCTTCATCGTGCCTTCCATCAGCAACTGGTAGCGCACCGGGATATTCGGCTCGGTGATCCAGCTCAGCTCTTCGGCGCTGACCCCGGCCTCTTCCAGGATGCGCTGGGCGATGTAGTGGATCACCGAGTTCTCGCTGATTCCGATCTCGACGTTCGTCAGGTCGTTGGGGATGGTGATGTTGCTGCGCGGCGCGGCCAGGATGCGGAACTGGGGCGCGTCCTCGTAGGCGCGGCGGGCCAGGGCCACGATCTGGATGCGGGCCTCGTCCTGGTTGAAGATGCCCGTGCTGATCAGGTCGTTGAGCATGCCGTCGATCTCGCCCGCCAGCAGCAGTTGGTCGCGCTCCAGCGCGCTGCTGACCGGCACCAGCTCGATCTCCAGCCCTTCGTCGGCGAAGTAGCCCGCCTGGTCGGCCACGTAAAACGGCAGCACGTCCAGGATCGGCAGCAGCCCCATCTTGAGCTCCGTCTGCGCCTGGGCGTCCGGCTGGCCCAGCGGCAGCGCCGCCACGGCCAGAGCCAATACGAGCATGAGGGAAAACAGGTTTTTGCGCATGAAACAGCTTTCTCCTTGTGTGTTGTGCTTGTGTTACGCGATTGCCACCGCCAGCAGCGCCCCGATCAAGAGCGTCACGGCGATGATCGAATTCATGTTGAAGAACGCGACGTTCACCCGGCTGAGATCGTCCGGCGATACCAGCCGGTGCTCGTAGACCAGCAGCAGCGCGGTGATCGCCGCCGCCGCGTAGTACGGCCATGCCATGTCCAGCGCCAGCCCGGCCAGCAGCAGGAACAGCAGGAAGGCCACGTGATTCAGCCGCGCCAGCCCCAGCGCGCTGGCGACGCCGTGCCGCGCGGGCCACGCGTGCAGCCCTTCGGCGCGGTCGTGTTCGACGTCCTGGCAGGCGTAGATCAGGTCGAACCCGGCGATCCAGAACATCACCGCCGCGATCAACAGCCACGCGGGCAGGTCGTCCGCGCCGAAGAACGAGCCGCGCACCGCGATCCAGCCGCCGCCCACCGCCAGCGCGTCCGTGAAGCCGAGCACCCAGTGGGCCATCACCGTAAAGCGCTTGGTGAAGCTGTAGCCCACCAGGAACAGCACCGCCAGCGGCGCCAGCGCCAGCGCCAGCGGGTCCAGCAGCGCGGCGGCGACCAGCAGCAGAACCAGCGCCACGCCCGCGTACATAAGCACCGTCCGCGCGTCGATGGCGCCGGTCACGGTGGGGCGCTTATTGGTGCGCGGGTTGCGGGCGTCGTAGGCGCGATCGGCCAGCCGGTTGACGGCGAAGGCCAGCGTGCGCGCCGCGGCCATCGCCACCGTCACCCAGACGAACTCCCACAGCGCCGGCAGGCCGCCCGCCGCCAGCACCATGCCGATATAGGCGAACGGCAGCGCGAAAATGGTGTGCTCGAAGCGCACCAGGTCCAGGAACACGCGCAGCTTGTAGGCGGCGCTGCCGGGTGCCAGCCCGCGCGCGCGGGCGGAGTCTTTGGCGCGTTGTGTGGATGAGCCCATGCGTTATATCCCGTACTCCGGCCACTTCTCGTCCACGCGGCGCCGGACCTCCTCGCTCATGACGATCTCGACCGGCCAGCCGCGCGGATGCCCATCTTCGGCGGTTTTGATCGTGGCGTCGATCCCGATCTGCCCCCGCGGGCCATCGTCCCCGGCGAAGTGATCGATCGGGCCACCCCGGATGGCGATGTCGCGCCGCCAGTCGACGTTGCCCAGCGCCCGCCAGGCCGCGTCGGAGAGGTTCTGCACGTCAACGAAGCTGTCCAGCGCCACGATGTTCACTTCCGGCGCGGCGTCCCAGATCGCGTCGAAGACCTCCCGCACCGGGCGTTGCGCCTTGTCCACCGCCACCAGCACCACGCCGTCGCGCGGGCTGTGCCAGCTCTCGCCCACCGCCGCCGTGATCGCCTCGGCGGGGGGCGGCGCGATCTCGACCGGCGCGCGGTCGGGCTTGCGGGTGGCGTCGACGCCGATTTTACCACCATACGAGTCGCGGATCGCGGCATGGTCGAGCTGGTCCACCGGGCCGTCGATCACCGTCACGTCGCGCCGCCAGTCCACGTTGGCCAGCACGGCGGCGGCCACGGCGTCCAGGTCGTGGACGTTCACATCGGCGTCGACCACGACGAAGCCCTTGCTCAGCATCATCAGGCCCAGGCCCCACAGCCCGTACATGACCTTTTGCGCGTGGCCGGGAAAGCGTGGCTTGAGGCCCACGACCACCAGGTTGTGGAAGACCCCCTCGGCGGGCATATTGACATCGGCGATCTCGCCCTGGAACAACTTCATCAGCGGCAGGAAAAGGCGCTCGGTAGCCTTGCCCATCCAGTAATCTTCCATCGGCGGCTTGCCGACCACCGTCGTCGGGTAGATCGCGCCGCGCTTGTGCGTGATCGCCGTCACGTGGAACACCGGGAACGGGTCCGGCGGCGTGTAAAAGCCGGTGTGGTCGCCAAACGGCCCTTCCAGCCGGTGCTCGTTGGGATCGACGTAGCCTTCGATCACGATCTCGGCGTTGGCCGGGGCCTCGATGTCTTGCGTGATGCACTTGACGAACGGCACGGGCTGGCCGCGCAGCCACCCGGCCAGCAGGTACTCGTCGATGTTGGGCGGCAGCGGGGCGGACCCGCACCATGTCTGCGCCGGGTCGCCGCCCAGGGCGATCGCGCACGGAATGCGGTCCTTCTGGACGGCGCGCGCCTCGCGCTCGTGCTCCGCGCCGCCTTTGTGGCGCTGCCAGTGCATGCCCAGCGTGCGGCTGTCGTATTTCTGCAGGCGGTACATGCCCACGTTGCGCGCCCCCGTGACCGGATCGCGCGTGATGACCTGCGGCAGGGTGATGTACGGGCCCCCGTCCTCCGGCCAGCAGGTGGGGATCGGCAGCAGGTCCAGCGAGGGATCGTCGGTGATGATCACCTCCTGGCAGGGCGCTTTGCCCTGGCGGACGCGGCTCGGTCCCAGGCCAACGCTGCGCAGCGCGCCCAGGAGATCGATCCCGCGCCCGGCCATGCCGCGCAGATCCTGCGGCAGCCGGAGATCGATCAGCTTGCCCAGATTGCGGCGCAGGTCTTCGAGTTCGTCGACGCCCAGCGCCAGCGCCATCCGCCGCGCCGAGCCGTAGGCGTTGATCAGCACCGGCATGGTCGAGCCTTCGACGTTTTCGAACAGCAGCGCCTTGTTCTGCGCGGCAGGCCCCTTGCTCACCCGGTCGGTGATCTCGGTGATCTCCAGGTGCGGGCTGACGGGCGCCGTGATGCGCACCAGCTCGCCTTCGGTTTCCAGCCGGGTGATAAACGCGCGCAGATCGGCGTAGGCCATGGGATCTCTCCTCGGTGTTCAGTTCGTTTAGAATATTCTAAAACTTTGTAGATTTTATCACGAGCGGGGATGGGTTCCCAACGTCCCCGGTCCGGCAGGACCATTTGCCTATTTAACCCCGTCTGGCGCGTCTTTACAATGAAGATGAGAGGTTCGCGAGGCGGTACGATGAAACAGCGTGTCATGCTCAAAGGGGGAATCAAGGCGCTGGTCCTGGTCACCGGCGCCGTGTTTGCTGTGACGATGTTCCTGGCCGCGTTCTTCGATCCGGGCGGTCTGTCGCCCTCGCTCGCCGCCGGGAACCTGCTCAGCGCTGCCGCCATCGCTGCCAGCGCGCTGGGCTGCCTGGCGATTCTGCGCCTGGCGAACGGCGCGCTGCGCCACCTGGATGCCCCGCCCGCGCTGCGCCAGCGGGACCCCTCGCCCGAACGACCTGCCTACCCCGTCGATTCGATCTTGAACGATTGACTCAGCCGCTCGCCGGGTCGTCAACCGGGATCCATCGCGGCGCCGCCAGGACCTCTTCGACGGTCAGCTCCTCGTCGTCGTGATACCACTCTTCGTGATCGGACCACGCGCCGCAGCCGATGAACGGGCTGCACTGCGTCATGGTCCAGACTCGCCCACAGGCCGGGCAGACTCCATGCGTGTCGAACGTGTGCCAGGTGTGGCCGCACGAGCAGCGCCAGACGTAGCTGTGCGTGGGCTGCCAGTCACAACGGGGACAGGCAATATACACGGGACACCTCCCGGTGTCATTGGTACCGCAAGATCCGCGCGACCGTCTTGCGTGCGGCGATGATGGATGGGTAGAGCGTGGCGCTGGTGGTGATCAGCACCATGCCGATCAGGCCCACCACGGGCGCCCGCAGCGTATACCGGAACGCGATCACGCCGCTGAACGGGACCGAGGCGATCAGGATCTTGCCGAGCAGGTAGCTGAGCGGCAGTCCGGCGAGCCACGCCGCCAGCCCGACCAGGATGCCCTCCAGCCAGAACTGGATCAGAATCGCGCCGGATGACGCCCCAATCGAGCGCATGACACCGATCTCGCGCTGGCGCTCGAACACGCCGATCGAGGCAATGGTCAACAGGCCGATCCCGCCCACCAGGGCCATCAACGTCGAGGCCGCGCCCATCACCACGCCGACGCTGAGCAGGATCTGCGTGACGCGGTTGGTGAACTCTTCCTGGTTGCGAAAAACGGGCTCCGGTGCGGCGAATGAGGAGTTAATCGCCGGGTTCGCCAGATCAATGTAGATCGTTCGCGGCTTGATCTCGGTGTAATCGAGCTGGGTGAAGGAGGCCAGCTCGTACCAGTACATCGCGATCACCGCCGGTTGGTCCTGTTCCAGCAGATCGGGCGGGACCTGGCGCGCGACGAGGCGCAGCTCCTGCGCATCGACGTCGACGATCTCCAGGATCGGGTAGGTCTGGGTCTGGTCTTCGAGCAGGGTGTCGAGCAGCGATCCGCCGTTGGTCTGCAGTGTGATATCGCCGCCTTTGGTGAAGCCGCCCGCATCGGCTACCGCCCGGCTGATAATGACTCCGGGCGTTTCCGGTTGAAATTTCGAGAACAGAAAGCGCCCGAAGCGCTCGTCGATCCCGATCGTCCAGACCCCGCCTTCCTCGTAAGGGTGGTTCTCCTGGCTCTCGATGTCGACTTTGATCCGCTCCCAGTACGCATTCGGCACGGGCGAATCGCCCAGATCGCCCACGAAGGCCGCCAGTTGGCTCCACTCCATGAAGGCCGTTTCGATCGGGAAGTCCGAAATGCCGATGATCTCGACCTCCTCTGCCCCCACCGGCGAGACGAGGCGCAGCGTGTCGCCCACCGTTTTCTCGAACTGCCCGGCCATCTTGGGCGTGATGACGATGCCGGGGCGGGTCGGGTCGCCGGTCCAGCCGGTGCCCTCGGCCAGCGTCAGGTCGAGCAGATCGCTGGTGGTGTCGATTCCGGTGACATAGAGCTGGGCTGTTGTATCACCCGAATCGGCCTGTGCGGCCTCGCCGGATTCCTCGGGCGGGGCGTCGCTCAGCGGCCCGGCGTCGACCAGCTCCTCAACCGGCGGCGCCACCTCGGCAGTCAGCTCCACCGCGACGCCGGGCCGGATTTCCTGGATCGGCTCCTCGGTGAGCAGGCTCTGCATCAGATCGATCACCTCGATGTTGCCGGGGTTGAACGAGACCGGTTGGTCCAGCTTGTGTTCCACGTAGCCGATCACGTCATTGAGCATGTTGAAGACGGCGAACATGCCCATGAACGCGGCCACCGCCAGCGTGAGCGTCAGCACCGTCAGCGCCAGCCGCGCCTTATGGCGGAAAATGTTGTTGAGTGCCTGCACCGTGGGCAGCGGCAGGCGCGAGACCCGCACCAGGTAGGGCAGCGGCCCGCGGCCATAGGTGGCCTCGATCCCCTGGTCGGTCATGGCTTCCAGAATGGAGATGCGCGAGGCATGGTAGACGGGCACGATCGCGGCCAGCACCGGGACCACCAGCCCCAGCACAACGCCCAGCCCCAGCGCCAGGGGCGGCGGGGACGTGCTCTCGAGGATGGTGTTGGCGAGCGGCGCGGCGGCCAGGGCAGCTTGCCGCCCCAGGATGACCCCCAGGATGGTCCCCGGCACGGAGCCCATCAGCCCGTAGAGGAACGCCATCCCCAGGTAGATGCGCAGAATATCCGTCTGGGTGCCCCCGAGCGCTTTCATCGCGCCGATCTGCTTGCGCTGCTCGGAGACCATCGTGCTGATCATGTTCGTCACGAGGAAGCTGGACACGATCATGGCGACGACCGCCAGGATCACCAGCACGCGCGAGAACTGCTGCACGGCGACGAGCAGCACGTTGTCCTCTGGATCGCTCAGCAGG
>Ga0123332_1001093_pt1 | contig 26903 bp, 22 predicted proteins | sample BioC12SIPDNA_4_FD_89958 | JGI IMG/M metagenome (GOLD analysis project Ga0123332, IMG submission 89958) | Anaerobic biogas reactor microbial communites from Washington, USA - Biogas_R2_A C12 SIP DNA | ecosystem: Engineered > Bioreactor > Anaerobic > Unclassified | place: Washington, USA... | reverse complement strand
GGCCAGGCGCTGGCGGTCGTAGGGAAGGTCGCTCATGCGCCGATTCTAGGCGATCCGGCGCGCGTTCAGGGGCTGCTGGCGGTGTCCGCGACCGGCGCCCCGGGCGCCAGGGCCGCGGCCGGGCCTTCGTCGGGCTGCCGCGGCAGGATCCGGAAGCCGACCGCGGCCGCCAGGAAGGCCAGCGCGAAGTTGACCAGATTGAAGAACACGAACGGCAGGTAGTCCAGCGTCGCCACGCCCAGGGTGGCGGCCATGAACGCGGCACAGGTGTTCCAGGGCACCAGCGGCGAGGTGATCGTGCCGCCGTCCTCCAGCGCGCGCGACAGGTTCAGCGGCGACAGCCCGCGACGCGCGTACTCGGACTGGTAAAGCTTGCCCGGCAGCACCAGCGACATGTACTGATCGGCGGTCACCACGTTGGTGCCGAACGCGGTTACCAGGGTCGCGGCGATCAGCGATCGGGCCGTGGTCGCCCAGCCTAGCACGCCCCGCACCATGCGCTCCAGCAGGCCGGTGCGCTCCATCACCGAGCCGAAGCACATGGCGCAGATCACCAGCCACACGGTGTTGAGCATGTTGGACATGCCGCCGCCGCTGAGCAGCTCGTCGACCGCGGCATTGCCGGTCTGGGCGTTGTAACCGTCAAACAGCGCGGTCCAGGCGCCGGCCACCAGCGCCATCGGCCGCGACAGCGCCTCGTTGCCCGCCAGCGCCACCACACGGTCGGGGTTGAACACGACCGCGAACGCCAGTCCCACCAGGGCGCCGACGAGGATCGTCGGATACGCCGGGAAGCGGCGGAACGCCAGCGTGAACACCAGCACCATCGGCAGCAGCAGGTACCAGGCCGGGTTGAACTGCGCTTCCAGCGTGGCGGCCATGCCGGCCGAGGTCGCCTCGCCGGACGGCGCCTGTCCCAGCAGGCCGGCCGCCGTGAACATGCCCAGTGCGATCAGCAGCGAGGGCAAGGTGGTCCAGGCCATGTTGCGGATGTGGGAGAACAGCTCCGATCCGCTGACCGCGGGTGCGAGGATCGTGGTATCCGACAGTGGCGAAAGCTTGTCGCCGAAGTACGCGCCGGAGATCACCGCGCCGGCGGTGATCGGCAGCGACATGTCCATCCCCTGGCCGATCCCCACCAGGGCCACGCCGACGGTTCCGGCCGTGGTCCAGGAGCTGCCGATGACCAGCGAGGTCACGGCGCAGACCAGGCACGCGGCCGGGTAGAAGTAGGCCGGGTGCAGCAGCTTCATGCCGTACACGATCAGGGTCGGCACGGTGCCGCTGAGCAGCCAGCTGCCGATCAGGGCGCCGACCGAGAGCAGGATCAGGATCGCGCCGACCGAGTGGGCGACGCCCTGGACCATCGCGTCCTCGATCTCCTTCCAGCGCATCCCGTTGCGCAGGCCGACCAGGGCGGCCACCCCGCTGGCGAGCAGCAGCGCAATCTGGCTGGCGCCGTACACCGCGTCGTCGGCGAACAGCATGATGCCCAGCACCAGCAGCGCGACCAGGAACAGCAGCGGGGTCAGCGCCTGCAGCAGGCTGGGCGCTCGGGGGGCGGGAGAACTCATGGCGTGCGCTGGCTGGATCGATACGTCTGCGTGGAGCGGGCCGGCGTCGCCGGCCCGCGGCGGTCAGGCGGTAGCGGCGCCCGCGGCGCGGTTGAGCCGGCTGTGGCGATAGCCGTAGGCGAAGTAGATCACCTGGCCCAGCAGGGTCCACAACACAAAGATCAGCCAGTGCTCCATGAACGACTGCAGGAACAGGAACAGGCAGGCGAGCACGCCGAGCGGGCAGACCAGCCAGAACAGCGGTACCCGGAACGGACGTGGCAAGTCGGGGCGGGTGAAGCGCAGCACCAGTACGCCCAGGCAGACCGTGGCGAATGCGATCAGGGTGCCCATCGACACCAGTTCGCCCAGGACGCTCAGCGGCATGAACCCGGCCAGGAGGCAGGCGACCACGCCGACCAGGATCGTGCCCACGTGCGGGGTCTGGTATTTCGGGTGCACCTTGCCCAGCACGCGGGGCAGCAGGCCGTCGCGCGACATCGAGTAGAAGATGCGCGGCTGCGCCATCAGCATCACCAGGATCACCGAGGACAGGCCGGCGATGGCCCCCACCTCGACCGCGGTCTTGAGCCATCCCAGGTTGGCGCCCGGGTCGGCGCGCATGGCCAGTTCGATCGCGGTGGCCACCGGCTTGGCGGTGTCGAGTTCGCGGAACGGCGCCATGCCCACCAGCACCGCGCACACCGAGATGTAGATCAGCGTGCATACCACCAGCGAACCGAGGATGCCGATCGGCATGTCGCGCTGCGGGTTCTTGGCCTCGCCGGCGGCCGTGGAAACCGCGTCGAAGCCGATGTAGGCGAAGAACACGATGGTCGCGGCGCGGAACACCCCGTCCATGCCGAACTGGCCCGGCCCCTCGTTGGCGGGGATGAACGGGGTCCAGTTGGCCGGATCGACGTACATCACGCCGAAGCCCAGGAACGCGGCGATCACCGCCACCTTGATCGCCACCACCACTGCGTTGGCGAACGCCGACTGGGTGATGCCGACGTAGCACAGACCGCTGACGGCGGCCACGATCAGGATCGCCGGCAGGTTGACGATGCCGGCGGTGCGCACGAATTCGCCGTTGGACCAGGTGATCGGGGCCGTGGCCAGCTCGGCGGGGAAGGGCACGCCGAGGGTGGTGGTCAGGAAGCTCACCATGTACCCCGACCAGCCCACCGCCACGGTGGAGGACGCGAACAGGTATTCGAGGACCAGGCACCAGCCGATGAACCAGGCGGTGAACTCGCCCAGGGTGGCGTAGGAGTACGAATACGCACTGCCGGAGACCGGCATCATTGCCGCGAACTCGGCGTAGCACAGCCCGGCCAGGGCGCAGGCCATCCCCGCGAACACGAAGCTGAGCATGATCGCCGGGCCGGCATGGTTGGCCGCTGCCTGGCCGGTGAGGACGAAGATCCCCGCGCCGATCACCGCGCCGACGCCCAGCAGTACCAGGTGGCGCGCGGTCAGGGTCCGCTTGAGCGTCGCCTCGCCGTGCAGGGAGCCCTCGACCGGTTCGCCCGCATCCACGTGCGGCGCCGGCTCGACCGGCTTGACCCTGAACAGACTCTTCGACATTGGCGTTTCCCCTGGAGAATGGACCTGGCGCGATGCGCGAGGACGAAAGGTTACCGTCGCGACCTTACCGGGCGGTGATGCGTCGCACAACATTCCCCTCCGCATGGGCGAGAATGCGGGGCCTGGACCGGGGAGGGGATGCGGTGGACGTGGACGCACGGGCGCGGCTGGCGCGGGCATTGTCGGGGTTTGCACGCCGCCACCCCGCCCAGGCCACGGAGGCGGCCGGGTTCGCGCGGCTGCTGGAGGACCGGGCCGATCCGTTCGTGCGCGAGCGCCTGGAGGGGCACTTCACCGCCTCGGCCTGGCTGGTGGACCGCACCGGATCGCGCACGCTCCTCACCCACCATCGCAAGCTCGGCCGCTGGCTGCAGCCGGGCGGGCATGCCGACGGCGACCGCGATCTCGCCCGCGTGGCGCTGCGCGAGGCGCAGGAGGAGTCGGGACTGCACGGCCTGCGGGTGGAGCCGGCCATCTTCGACCTCGACCGGCACTGGATCCCCGAGCATCGCGGGGTGCCGGGCCACTGGCACTACGACGTGCGCTACGTGGTCCGGGCGGGGGACGACGAGGACTTCGTGGTCGGCGAGGAATCGCTGGCGCTGGCGTGGCGCGGGATCCAGGCGGTGGCCGCGGACGCCGGTGCCGATCCCTCGCTGCGGCGGATGGCGCGGCGCTGGCTGGTGGAACGGTCGCCGGCGCCGGCCTGAGCCGGCCGCCGCGGCGGCCGCGTCAGCGCCGCGCCGCGACTTCGTCCACGTGGCGGAGCAGGTCGGCCGGGTCGTCGTACACCCGGAACGCGCCCGAGCGCTCGAGCTCCTCGCGGCCGTAGCCGCCCGAGAGCAGGCCCACGCCCAGGGCGCGGGCGCGCTGCGCGGCCAGCATGTCCCAGATGCTGTCGCCGATCACCAGCGAATGCGCGATGTCCACGCCCAGGCGTTCGGCGGCGGCGATGAACAGGTCCGGGTCGGGCTTGGCGTAGCGCACCTGGTCGCGGGTGATCACCGGCACCTTTGCCGGATCGACCCCGAGCGCGGCGATGTTCGGCGCCGCGGTCTCCATCCGGCCGCTGGTCGCGATCGCCCAGGGGATGCCTTCGGCGCTGAGGTAGGCGAGCAGTTCGGGCGCGCCGGGCAGCGGACGGATCGCGCCGGCCGCGGCCTGGCGGTTGTAGGCCTCTGCGTGCCAGGCGCGCAGGCGCTCGAGCCGGTCTTCGGTGATCTCCAGCCCGGTCTCGCGCAGCAGGATGTTGGTGAACAGGCCGCCGCTCATGCCGATCTTGCGGTGGATGCGCCAGACCGACAGGTCCACGCCTTCGCGGTCGAGCGCTTCCTTCCAGGCCAGCACGTGCTGGTAGACGCTGTCGACGAGGGTGCCGTCGAGGTCGAACAGGAACGCGGTGGGAACTCGGGGCATTGCGGACTCCTCTGCGATGGGCGCCGTTACTGCCTGCATCGGCGCGGGCGGTCCGGCGTGCGGCGGACCCGCCCAGCATAGCCACGGCCGATGAAGGCGCGATGGCGGCCCGCCGACGCCACGGTTCCGTGCCGGCCGCCGCGTCTCCGCCGGCCGCGCGGACGACGCCGGCTTGCGCGGCCGCTCAGTACAGGACGCGGGTGCGCAGCGTGCCTTCGATGGCGTTGAGCGCGGCGCGCAGGCGCGAGGTGATCTCCGGCGTGGACGCGATGTCCATCACCACGTAGCCGACCTTGGCGTCGGTGCGCAGGAACTGGCCGTTGATGTTCACGCCCTCGCGCGAGAACAGCTCGTTGATCCGCGACAGCACGCCCGGCACGTTGCGGTGGATGTGCAGGATGCGGTGGCTGCCGGCGTGCTCGGGGAGGGTGACCTCGGGGAAGTTCACCGCCGACAGGGTGGAGCCGTTGTCGCTGTAGCGCACCAGCTTGGCCGCGACCTCGGCGCCGATGTTGTCCTGGGCCTCGAGCGTGCTGCCGCCCACGTGCGGGGTCAGGATCACGTTGTCGAAGCGGGTGAGCGGCGACTCGAAGGGCTCGCCGTTGCCCTTGGGCTCGACCGGAAACACGTCCACCGCCGCGCCGCCGATGTGGCCCGATTCGAGCGCCGCGGCCAGCGCGTCGATATCGACCACCGTGCCGCGCGAAGCATTGATCAGGTGTGCACCGGACTTCATCCGCGCGATCTGCGCGGCGCCGAACATCATCCGGGTGGCCGGGGTCTCGGGCACGTGCAGGGTCACCACGTCCGAGCGCTCGAGCAGGTCGTCGAGGCTGGCCGCGGCGCGCGCGTTGCCCAGCGACAGCTTGGCCTCGATGTCGTGGAACAGCACGTGCATGCCCAGCGCCTCGGCCAGCACGCCGACCTGGGTGCCGATGTGGCCGTAGCCGATGATGCCCAGGGTCTTGCCGCGCACTTCGTGGCTGCCGGCGGCCGACTTGCTCCAGCCGCCGCGGTGGCACTCGGCGTTCTTCTGCGGGATGCCGCGCATCAGCATGATCGCCTCGGCCACCACCAGCTCGGCCACGCTGCGGGTGTTGGAGTAGGGCGCATTGAACACCGGGATGCCGGCCAGCTGCGCCGCTTCCAGGTCGACCTGGTTGGTGCCGATGCAGAAGCAGCCGATCGTGATCAGCTTGCGCGCATGCGCGATCACCTCGGCGGTGACCTGGGTGCGCGAGCGGATGCCGATGATGTGCGCGCCCGACACCTTCCCGATCAGCTCGTCGCCGGTGAGCGACTTGGGCAGCAGCTCCACCTGCCGGTAGCCGGCGTCATGGAACACCTCCACCGCCCTCTGGCTGATGCCCTCGAACAGCACCACGCGGATGTCCTGCTTGGGGAACGAGGTGAGGGGGGTCATGCGCGTGGGAGTCCCGTGCTGTGTGGATGGGCTTGGCATTATCCCAGAAGCGACGGGGTTTTCCGCGCTGCACAAGGACATTTTTGGCGCGGCATGCGGAACAACGGCCGCGATGGACGGAACACTGCGCGCGGGGTTCGTTGCGCCGGAAACGAACCGCGTCGAGCGCAGTGTCGCGCGCCGGGTCGACCGGTTCCCCAGGCGATGGCGAATGCGCCTGCGCTGGACGCCCGACATCGCGACTGGCACGCTTGCGCTCCCGCCGCACGCACTCCCGACGATGACCGACCCGCGCCTGGCCGGGCTCGTGCAGACGCTGCCCGACCTGCGCCTGCTCACCGATCCCGCCGACCTCGAGCACTACGGCCGCGACTGGACCCGGCGCTGGACGCCCGCGCCGCTGGCGGTCGCGTTGCCGTCCTCGGTGGCGCAGGTGCAGGCCATCGTGCGCTGGGCACGTGGGGCCGGGGTGGCCATCGTGCCCTCCGGCGGACGCACCGGCCTGTCCGGTGGCGCGGTCGCGGCCAACGGCGAGCTGGTCGTCAGCCTGGAACGGATGAACCGGGTGCTGGGTTTCGACCCGGTCGACCGCACGCTCACCGTCCAGGCCGGGACGCCGCTGGAGGCGGTGCAGAACGCCGCCCGCGAACGCGGACTCGCGTACCCGGTGGACTTCGCCGCGCGCGGCTCGTGCAGCATCGGCGGCAACATCGCCACCAACGCCGGCGGCATCCGCGTGATCCGCTACGGCAACACCCGCGAGTGGGTGGCCGGGCTGAAGCTGGTGGACGGGCGCGGCGAACTGCTCGACGTCGGCCGTGGCCTGGTCAAGAACTCCAGCGGCTACGACCTGCGCCACCTGACCGTGGCCTCGGAGGGCACGCTCGGCATCATCGTCGAGGCCACCCTGCGCCTGGCCGACCCGCCGCCGCCGACCAGCGTGATGCTGCTGGCACTGCCGGATTTCGAGGCGCTCATGCAGGTGTTCTCCACCCTGCGCGCGCGGCTGCGGCTGGAGGCCTTCGAGTTCCTCACCGACCGCGCCCTGCACCACGTGGTCGCGCACGGCGCGCAGCCGCCGTTCGCCGAGACGTACCCGTTCTACGTGGTCACCGAATTCGCCGCCGGCGAAGCGGAGGAGGCCGCGGCGCTGGAGGCCTTCGAGCACTGCGTGGGCGAGGGCTGGGTGGTGGACGGCGTGATCAGCCAGAGCGAGGCCCAGGCCGCGCAGCTGTGGCGGCTGCGCGAAGGGATTACCGAGAGCGTGGCCCGCTACGTGCCCTACAAGAACGACGTCTCGGTCCGGATCTCGGCGATGCCGGCCTTCCTCGCCGAGACCCAGGCCCTGCTGGCGCGCGAGTACCCGCACTTCGACGTGGTCTGGTTCGGCCACATCGGCGACGGCAACCTGCACATCAATGTGCTAAAGCCCGACGACATGGCCCAGGACGCATTCGTGGCCGACTGCGAACGGGTGACCAGGCTGCTGGCCGGCGCGCTCCAGCGCCACGGCGGCAGCATCTCGGCCGAGCATGGCATCGGCCTGGTCAAGAAGCCCTACCTGTCCTCGACCCGCAGCGCGGCGGAGATCGAGGTGATGCGCGGCATCCGCCGCGTGCTCGATCCGGACGGGCTGATGAACCCGGGCAAGCTGTTCGATCCCTGAGGCCCGCCGCCAGAGTGCTGTTCAGCCGCTGCCGCAGAGGCCGCGATATGCTTCCGCCACGTTTTCCCTCAGGACATCCGCGATGAAGCGACTGCTGTTGGCCGCCGCCCTGCTGGCCTGCACCGCGCCGGCCTGGGCCGGGAGTTTCGCCGGGACCACGGGCGGCGCCACCTCGGCCGGGACGTCCGCCTCGTCGGGCAGCAGTTCGGGCGACGACAAGGTGGTGCTGGCCGCGCGCGACGACGCCGCCCTGTTCGTGGCCAGCGACGGCGCCATCCGCGGCGCGCGCCTGGAGGCGGCCCTGCGCCAGCTGCGCGAGCACGACGCGGCGGCCCGCGGGGCCAGCGACCTGGACCTGGCCCGGGCGATCCTGGCCCGCTGATCCCCGTGCGCGGACGCTTCCGCGCGCTCTGCCTCTCCGGGCTGCTGGCCTGCGCCGCGGCGGCCGCGGCGCAGCCGCGCGTGGCGGTCGACGGCGAGGGGCTGTCGCCTGCCGAGCTGGCCGCCAGCCGTGACCTCGTGGCGGCGGCGACCTCGCGCCTGCCGCCGCGTCTGGCCGCCGGACTCGATCGCGAGGTCGTGCTGCGCTGGCGCGACGACCTGCCTGAGCGCGTACACGGCCGCACCCGCAACGGCCGCATCGGCCTCGACCGCCGCCTGCTGGCCGGCTGGATGGCGCGCGACCGGGCCGACGACCACGATCCGCGCGCACGCGCCGCGCTGGCGGCGCTGCTGCACGAGTTGGCGCACGTCCTCGACCGCTCGCCCGCGGGCGGCCTGTCGCGCGATCCGCGCCTGCTCGACCTGGCCGGCTGGCCGGTGCGCCCCTTGCGGCTGGGCCTGCGAACCGGGCGCAACGATTTCCGCGACCGCAGCCCGGATCCCTACGAACTGGCGTCCCCGGCCGAATTCCTCGCGGTCAACCTCGAACACTTCCTCCTTGACCCCGCCTACGCCTGCCGCCGGCCGGCGCTGCATCGCCATTTCGTCGCGCGCCTGGGAGCGCCCCGGCTGCCGGAGGTGGACTGCGACGATGCCCTGCCGCTGGTAGCCGCCGGCGAGGCCGGGGCGGGCCTGCAGCTGCTGGCGCTGGATCCGGCGCGCGTCGCCGGGGTGGACTACCTGCTCGCCGAACCCGACGCCTCGCCGATGAGCCGCTGGGGCCACGGCATGCTGCGGCTGGTGGTGTGCGCGCCCGGCCGTGCGCCAGGGCCGGACTGCCGGCTCGACCTGGAACACCACCTGGTGCTCTCGTTCCGCGCCTTCGTCGACGACCTCCAGGTCTCGAACTGGCGCGGCCTGACCGGCGGCTATCCCTCGCGCCTGTTCGTGCTGCCGCTGGCGCAGGTGGTGGACGAGTACACCCGGATCGAACTGCGCGGCCTGCGCTCGGTGCCGCTGCGGCTGGGGCCGGACCAGGTCGCACGCCTGCTCGAACGCGCCGCGCGCGTGCACTGGAGCTACGACGGCCGCTACCGGTTCGTCACCAGCAACTGCGCGGTGGAAGCCTGGAAGCTGCTCAACGACGCGCTGCCCGGGCTCGATGGCCAGCGCATGCGCAGCATCACGCCCACCGGGCTGCTGCGGCGCCTGGAACGCGCCGGGATCGCCGACGCGTCGGTGTTCGGGGACGAGGCCGAGGCGCTGCGCCTGGGGCATCGCTTCGATTCCCTGGCGCGCCACTTCGGCCAGATGTACGCGGTCGCCTCCGCGGAACTGGCGCTGCCGGCGCGCAACGCCGATGCCTGGCTGCGACTCGATCCGGCGGTACGCGGCGAATGGCTCGTGCGCGGCGGCCTGCGCGCCACAGCGGCCCTGCTGGTGCTGGAGGAGGCGGCGCTGCGGCAGGAGCAGGCGCGGGCGCGCGAGACCCTGCGCCGCCGCTACCGCCGCGATGGCGAGGGGGACGGCACGGTCGAAGCGCTGTTGCAGGCGCTGTGGTCGGACGGCGCCGGCGCGGGCCGGCCGGCCGTGCTGCTGCCCGGCCCCGGCTACGGGCTGCCGCAGGAGGCCGAACGCGAGCTGCTTGCCACGCGCGTCGCCGAGGTCGACGCGCGCCTGCGCGCGGCGCATGCAGGGCTGTACGAGACCGCGCTCGCCTGGCTGCCGGAGCGGCAGCGCAGGCGGCTGCGGGACGCCGAAGGCAACCTGGAACGGATCGGCGAACGCCTGCGCGCGCTCGCCGCGGAAGCGCCGGACTGAGCCGGCACCGGACGTTCAGTCGGCGCGACCACCAAACTCGCCGGTGGTGGTGTTCACCAGCACGCGCTCGCCGTTGCCGATGTACTCGGGCACCATGATCTCGATCCCGGTGCTGAGCCTGGCCGGCTTCGGCCGCTTGGTGGCGGTGCCGCCCTTGAGCTCGGGCGGGGTGTCGACCACTTCCAGCACCACGTGCTGCGGCAGCTGCAGCGCCACCGGCTGCTCGTCGATCAGCTGCACATGGCAGCCCGACAGGCCGTCGGTGATGTAGCCGGCCGCTTCGCCCACTGCGTCCGCGTCGAGCGTGTAGGGCGTGTAGTCCTCGTCGTCGAGGAACACGAAGGCGTCGCCGTCCCGGTAGGAGTAGGTGGCCTGGCGGCGCAGCAGTTCGACCTCGGCCAGCTGGTCCTCGGCGTCGAAGCTGGCGTCGAGCTTGTTCCCGCCGGGGACGCTGTACATGATGAAGCGGTAGCGCACGTTGCCACCGCGCCCTTGCGGCGAACTGCGCTCGATGTCGCGCACCTGGTAGACGCCGCCGTTGTGCTCGACGACGGTGCCCTTCTTGATCTCGGAAGCTTTCATACGGTCGTGGTGGGGGAGGGTTCGGAGGGACGGGAGCGGGCGCTGGCGGGCCTATTTCGGCGCCAGCCGCACGGCGCCGTCGAGGCGGATGGTCTCGCCGTTGAGGTAGCGGTTGCGCACGATGGTGGCGACCAGGTCGGCGAACTCCGCCGGCTGGCCCAGGCGCGACGGGAACGGGATCGACGCGGCGAGCGACCGCTGCACCTGCTCGGGCATGCCATCCACCATCGGGGTCCAGAAGATGCCCGGGGCGATGGTGTTGACCCGGATCCCGAAGCGCGCGAGCTCGCGCGCCATCGGCAGGGTCATGCCGACCACGCCGGCCTTGGAGGCCGAATACGCCGCCTGGCCGACCTGGCCCTCGTAGGCGGCGACGCTGGCGGTGTTGACGATCACGCCACGCTCGCCGTCCTCGCCGGGCTCGTTGTGCTGCATGCGCGCGGCCGCGGCCTTGGCCACGTTGAAGCTGCCGACCAGGTTCACCGCCACGGTGGTGGCGAACTGCGACAGCGGCATCGGCCCTTCGCGGCCGAGCACCCGGCCGGCGCCGAGGATGCCGGCGCAGCTGACCGCGACGTTCAGCCCGCCGAGGAAGCCGGCCGCCGCATCCACCGCGGACGCGACCGCGTCCTCGCTCGACACGTCGACCTTGAGATAGCGCGCGTTGGCCTCGCCCAGGGTCGCGACCGCGGCCGCGCCGCGCTCGTCGTTGAGGTCGAACAGGGCCACGCGGCCGCCATCGGCGACCAGGCGCTCGGCCACGGCCAGGCCCAGGCCGGAAACCCCGCCGGTGACGATGGCGCGGACGGAATTGGCGTGCATGGAGGACTGCCGTCAGGAAAACAGGTGCCCATTCTAGCCTGCCGCGCCCGGCCGGCCGGCGCGCCCGCCGGCCGGCGTCAGCGGTTGGCGAAGCGGCGCGCGAACTCGTCCGGGGGCAGGCCCGGCGCGAACAGGAAGCCCTGGCCGAACTGGATGCCGAGCTCGAGCAGGAAGCGCCGTTGCGAATCGGATTCGATGCCCTCGGCCACCAGCCCGAGGCCGAGGCTGCGGGCGATGCCGGCCACCGCCTGGCAGACCGCGACGTCGGACTGGTTGCCCGGCACCCCGGACACGAACAGCTGGCTGAGCTTGAGGCCGTGGATGGGCAGCCGACGCAGGTAGTTGAGCGCGCTGTAGCCCTCGCCGAAGTCGTCGATGGCCAGCATCACCCCCATCTCGCGCAGCGCCTCGAAGGTGCGCAGGGTGTCGGGCGCGTCCTCGATCAGCACCCGTTCGGTGAACTCCAGCTCCAGGGCGGGGCCGGGCAGGTCGTGCTCCTCCAGCGCCTCGCGCACCGCGCGCGCCAGGTCTTCCACCAGGAACTGGCGGTAGGACACGTTCACCGCCACCCGCACCAGGCCCAGGCCTTGGTCGCGCCACTGCGCCACCTGGCGGCAGGCCTCGCGCAGGACCCAGCCACCGATGCGCACGATGTCGCCGGTGCTCTCGGCGTGGCCGATGAAATGGTCCGGGCGCATGCCGCCGAACTGCTGGTTCTGCCAGCGGATCAGCGCCTCGGCCGCGACCGTGCGGCCGTCGCGCAGGTCCACCTGCGGCTGGTAGAGCAGGCGGAACTCGGCGTTGTCGGTCGCGCGGCGCAGCTGGGTTTCCATCCGCAGCCGGGTCTCCTGCGACTGCGCGAGCTCGGGCGTGAACTCCTGGCGGCCGTTGCGGATCCGGCGCTTGATGTCGTACATCGCCGCATCCGCGTTCTGGATCAGCAGCTGCGGCCGGTCGCCGTCGCGCGGCGCGCGGGCGATGCCGATGCTGGCGGTGATCGCGAACTCCTCGGAGCCGAAGCGGAACCCCTCGGTGAACGCTTCGAGGATCGCGTCGGCGATGCGCTCGGGGCGCTCGGGGTCGTCGCGGGTGTTGCAGGCGACCAGGAACTCGTCGCCGCCGAAGCGCGCGATCAGCCCCTCGGTGCCGACCGCGCGCGAGATCCGGCGCGCGGCGGCGTCGAGCAGTTCGTCGCCGGCGGCGTGGCCGAGCACATCGTTGACCATCTTGAAGCGGTCGAGGTCGATGTACAGCACCGCCAGCCCGCCGTGGGTCGGCTCGCGCAGGCGGGTCTCGATCTCGTACAGCATCGCATCGCGGTTGAGCAGGCCGGTGAGCGGATCGGTGCGCGCGCGCACGCGCAGGGTCTCGCGCTCGAGCATGCGCTCGGTGATGTCCTGCAAGGTGCCGGTGATGCTGGTGCCCTCGCTGCGCCCGGCCTCGGCCTCGCCGATGATCCGCAGCCACAGCGGACTGCCGTCGGCGCGCGAAGCCTGCACCTCCAGGTCCACGGTGCCGCCGTCCGTGGTGGCGCTGCGCAGGGCCTGCTCCAGGCGCGCGCGGTCCTCGCCGGCCAGCGCGACGAGCAGGTCGGCGATCCGGCGCACCGGGCGGTCGCCCAGGATCCGCAGCGCCTGGTCGGTCATGTACAGCGCGTCGCGGTCGACCTCCCATTCCCAGCCGCCGATGCGGGCCAGGGCCTGGGCGCGGTCGAACAGGGCGCTGTCGCGCTTGAGTTCGGTGACGTCGCTGAAGAACGACAGCGCCTGGCTCGGGCGCCTGGCGCCCGGCGCGAACAGCGGCACGCTGCTCACCGACAGCCAGCGCAGGCGCCGCTCGGGGCGGTGGTACAGACCGACCACCTCGCTGCCGGTGGCGCGCCCGGTGCGCAGGGTGCGCGCCGGCGGCAGTTCGCGGAAGGTGAGCGGGCGGCCGTCCTTGTCGACCATGGTCCAGTCGTCGGGATTCCACCAGCTGCGCAGGTCGGCATGGCCTTCGGCGCCGAGGATGCGCATCGCCGCCGCATTGGCCTGGACGATGCGCCCGCGGCCGTCGAGCACCAGCACGCCCTTGTCGATCACCTCCATCAGCTGGCCGTAGCGCAGCTCGGCCATGCGCCGCGCGGTCAGGTCGCGCGCCACCGCGACGATGCAGCGGCGGCCGCCGTACATGAAGCCGGCCGAGTGCACCTCGACCGGGAAGCGGCTGCCGTCGCCGCGCATGTTGGCGACCTCGATCACGTAGGTCTCGCCGCGGTCCAGCGCCTCGAGCACCGGCACCATGTGGTCGCGCGGCAGGTCGGGGTTGAGCACCTCGATCGGCTGGCCGACGATCTCCTCGCGCGGCCGGCGGTAGGCCGCCATGCCGGCCTTGTTGAGGTCCAGGACGATGCCGTCCTCGTCGATGATGCTCACCGGGTCGGGCACCGCGTCGAACAGGGCGCGGTAGCCCAGGCGCGCGTCCTCGGCTTCGCCCACGGCCGCGACCAGCGCGTCGCGCGCGGCGGCGAGCAGTGCCCGGAGGCCGGCCGGCAGGGTGGGGTCGCGGCTGGCGGCCTCCAGGCCGGCCGCGATTCCCGCCGCATCCTCCGGCGGGCGGGCGATGCCCGGAAGGTCCGCCGTCGTCATCCGCCCGCCGCCAGTGCCCGGCCCGCCTTGCTGCCGGTCTCGCGTCCGAGCAGGCCGGCCAGCCAGCGGCCGGTGTCGGCCAGCCGGTCGAGGTCCACGCCGGTGTGGAGGCCCATGCCGTGGAGCATGTACACCAGATCCTCGCTGGCGAGGTTGCCCGAGGCGCCGCGCGCGTAGGGGCAGCCGCCGGCGCCGGCCACGGCGCTGTCGACCACCGCCACGCCTTCCTCCAGGCAGGCCAGCACGTTCGCCAGCGCCTGGCCCCAGGTGTCGTGGAAATGCACCGCCAGTGCGGCCATCGGCACTTCGGCCGCGACCGCGCGCAGCATGTCCCGCGCGCGCACCGGCGTGCCGACGCCGATGGTGTCGCCGAGCGAGACCTCGTAGCAGCCCATCGCGTGCAGGGCGCGGGCGACGCGGACCACGTCGGCCAGCGGCACCTCGCCCTGGTAGGGGCAGCCGAGCACCGTCGAGACGTAGCCGCGCACGCGCACGCCGTCGGCGCGGGCGCGCTCGAGCACCGGCGCGAACCGCTCCAGCGACGCGTCGATCCCGGCGTTGGTGTTCTTGAGGTTGAACGCCTCGGAAGCGGCGGTGAATACCGCCACCTCGCGCGCACCGGCCGCGAGCGCGCGTTCGTAGCCCTGTAGGTTGGGCACCAGCACGGGGTAGGACACGCCGGGCCGCCGGGTGATGCCGGCGAACACCTCGGCGGCATCGGCCAGCTGCGGCACCCACTTCGGGCTGACGAAGCTGGTTGCCTCGATCGTCTGCAGCCCGGTGGCGGAGAGGCGGTCGACCAGCTCGATCTTGGCCGCGGTGGGCACCATGGCCCGTTCGTTCTGGAGGCCGTCGCGCGGCCCGACCTCCACGATGCGCACGCGGTCGGGCAGGGCCACCTCAGTCCTCCAGCACCACCAGCACGCCGTCGGCCTCGACGAAGTCGCCGGCCGCGGCGCGCAGTTCGGCGACCGCGCCCGCGCGCGGAGCCTTGAGGGCCAGTTCCATCTTCATCGCTTCGAGCACCACCAGCTCCTGTCCTGCCTCCACCCGGTCACCGGCCGCGACGCGCAGCGCCACCACGCGCCCGGGCATGGGCGCACGCACGCGATCGTCGGCCGCCGACTGTCCGGACTCCTCGTGCCGGTACGCCGCCAGTGGCCGCAGCGTGATCCGGCGGTCACCGTCGTGCACCTCGATGCGCCCGGGTTGCAGCGCGAGATGGAAACGGCTCCCCTTGCCGTCCATACGCAGCCAGAGCGCGTCCCCGGACAGCCGTGCGCCCTCGATCGCCACCGTGCGCCCGTCCAGGGTGATGTGGTAGTCGCCGCCGTGGCCGCGCGCCAGCAGGTCGATGCGGCCGCCGGCGTGCTCGAACGCCAGCGGCCGTTGCCCGGCGTGGCCCAGCCGCCAGCCGTCGGCCAGCGCCCACGGCGAGGTGGGGTCGGCGGACGCCGCGGCCGCGTCGCGCTGCGCGCGTTCCTGGTCGAGCAGGTACGCGGTGGCGGCGGCCAGCAGCAGCGCGGGTTCGTCCACCGCCGGAGCGGCGATGAACTCGTCGAGGTGGCGGTCGAGGTAGCCGGTGTCGATCCGCGCCTCGACGACCGCGGGATGCCGCACCAGCGCCTCGAGGAAGGCGATGTTGGTCTTCGGCCCGTCCACCGAGCAGGCCGCCAGCGCCTCGCGCAGGCGGGCGAGGGCGGCCGGGCGATCGCGGTCGTGGACGATGAGCTTGGCGATCATCGGGTCGTAGAAGATGCTCACCGTGTCGCCCTGCGTCACGCCCGCGTCGATGCGCACGTGCGGCGACGGCCGCGGCAGGCGCAGGTGGTGCAGGCGGCCGGAGGCGGGCAGGAAGCCGGCGTCGGGGTCTTCCGCGTACAGCCGCACCTCGATCGCGTGGCCGTGGCTGCGGACCGCGTCCGCGGCCAGCGGCAGCGGCTCGCCGGCGGCGACGCGCAGCTGCCATTCCACCAGGTCCAGGCCGGTGGTCATCTCGGTCACCGGATGCTCGACCTGCAGCCGGGTGTTGATCTCCATGAAGTAGAAGCCGCCGTCGGGGTCGACGATGAACTCGACCGTGCCGGCGTTGGTGTAGTCGATCGCGCGCGCGGCCAGCACCGCCGCCTCGCCCATCGCCGCGCGCAGCGGCGGGGTCAGGAAGGGCGAGGGCGACTCCTCCAGCACCTTCTGGTAGCGGCGCTGGGCCGAGCATTCGCGTTCGTTGAGGTGGATGACGTTGCCGTGCGCGTCGCCGAACACCTGGATCTCGATGTGGCGCGGCGACTCGATGTAGCGCTCGAGCAGCACCCGGTCCCGCCCGAAGGCGTTGGCCGCCTCGCGCTGGCAGCTCTCGAGTGCGGGCAGGAACTCCGCCGCGTCGCGCACGATGCGCATGCCCTTGCCGCCACCGCCGTGCGCGGCCTTGATCATCAGCGGGAAGCCGATCCGCTCCGCTTCGCGCGCCAGGGCCTGCGGCGACTGGTCCTCGCCGGTATAGCCGGGCACCACCGGCACCCCGGCCGCCTGCATCAGCTCCTTGGCGCCGGCCTTGCTGCCCATCTTCCGCATCGATGCGGCCTTCGGGCCGATGAACGCCAGGCCCGCCGCTTCGACCGCGTCGGCGAACCCGGCGTTCTCGCTCAGGAAGCCGTAGCCGGGGTGGATGGCCCCGGCGCCGCTGTCGAGGGCGGCCCGCACGATCGCGTCGCCGCGCAGGTAGCTGTCGGCCGGGCGCGGGCCGCCGATCGGCCAGGCCTCGTCGGCCAGGCGCACGTGCAGCGCGTCGGCGTCGGCCTCGGAATACACGGCCACGGTGCGGATGCCGAGCCGGCGCGCGGTGCGGATCACGCGGCAGGCGATTTCGCCGCGGTTGGCGATCAGGATCTTGCGGAACATCAGCGGCTCGCGTCCTCGGGCAGGTGGCAGACCGCCTCGATGTTGTGGCCGTCCGGGTCGATCACGAACGCGCCGTAATAATTGGCGTGGTAATCGGGGCGCAGCCCCGGCGCGCCGTTGTCGCGCGCGCCGGCGGCCAGCGCCGCGGCGTGGAAGGCATCGACGGCGGCGCGGCTGTTCGCGGCGAAGGCGACGTGCATGGACGTGGTCGGCGTCTGGCCGTCGCGGCCGGCGCCGATCCAGAAGTCCGGCTTGCCGTCGCCGAACCCGCCGCCCTGGTAGCTGCCGCCGGTCTGCTCCGGAGTCAGTTCCATCACCAGGCGGTAGCCCAGCGGCGCGAGCGCGCGCTCGTAGAACGCCCGGCTGCGGGCATAGTCGGCGACGGTGAGGCCGATGTGGTCGATCATCCTTCAGTCCTCCTGCACCCAGCGCGGGGCGCGCTTGTCGAGGAAGGCGCCCAGGCCCTCCTGGCCCTCGGGCGAGACCCGCAGCGCGGCGATCAGGTCGGCGTTGGCGCGGTCGAGCCGGTCGCGGTCGGGCTGCAGGGCGACCTCGCGCACCAGGCGCTTGGCGCGGGCGGAGGCAATCGGGCCGGCCTTGAGCAGCAGGGCGATCTGGCGTTCGATCGCGGCGTCCAGGGCCTCGGGTTCGACCACCTCGTGCAGCAGCCCCATGCGCAAGGCCTGCGCCGCGTCGAAGACTTCCGCCGTGGCAAACCAGCGCCGGGCCTGACGCGGGCCGATCGCGGCCACCACATAGGGCGAGATCACCGCCGGCAGCAGGCCCAGGCGGCTCTCGGTGAGGCCGAACTTCGCGCCGGGCACGCCGATGGCGATGTCGCAGCACGCGACCAGGCCCACGCCGCCGCCGAAGGCCGCGCCATGCACCCGGGCGATGGTCGGCCTGGGCAGTTCGTCGAGGGTGCGCATCAGCCGGGCGAGGGCGAGGGCGTCCGCGCGATTCTCCGCCTCGCCGGCGGCAGCCATGCCGCGCATCCAGTTGAGGTCGGCGCCGGCCGAGAACGAGGCGCCGGCGCCCGACAGCACCACCACGCGCACCGCATCGTCCGCCGCGACCTCCTCCAGGGCGCCGGTCAGGCGGGCGATGAGGGCCGCGTCGAAGGCGTTGTGGAGGGCAGGGCGGTCGAGCACCAGGTGCACGACCGGGCCCGCGCGGCGGGTCGAAAGCGGTTCTGTCATGGCGTGGCAGGGCGGCTGGAAGCGAGCAGCCATGATAGCCACAGCCCCCGGCGCTGGCCGGGCCACGGGCGGGGCATCCGCGGGGCGGCCGGAGTGTGCGGCGGCCGGGACATGCCGTACACTGGATGAGTCCCATTCTCACTTCTGCCATGTCCCCACGCCTGCTGCTGGCGACGCTGCTATCCGGTCTCGCCCTGATCCTCGCCTGCCTCCCCGCCGGCGCCTCCGAGTCCAGCGTGGCCACCACCTGGCGGCTGCTCGACTACATCGCGGTGGACTACCGCGAGGCCGTGGCCGAGGGCGAAGTCGTGAACCAGCTCGAGTACGACGAGATGCTCGAGTTCTCGCAGACCGCGGCGGAGGCCATCGCGGCGCTGCCGCCGACGCCCGAGGCCGGCCGGCTGCAGGGCGATGCGCAGGCGCTGCGGCAGGCGATCCTGGACAAGGGCGACCCGGTGGACATCGCCCGACGCGCACGCGGGCTGGCGGCATTGCTGGTGCAGGCGCATCCGATCCCGCTGGTCCCCGACACCCTGCCGCACCATGCCCGCGGCGCCGAGCTCTACGCCCGGCTGTGCGCCAGCTGCCACGGCCCGACCGGCGCCGGCGACGGCCCTGCCGGCGCGGGCCTGGACCCGCCGCCGATCGACTTCACCGACCGCGAACGCGCCGACGAGCGCAGCGTGTTCGCGCTCTACCAGGTCATCGAGCAGGGCCTGGAGGGCACCTCGATGGCGAGCTACCGCGGCCTGCCGGCGGACGACCTGTGGGCGCTGGCGACCTACAGCGGCGCGTTGGCCTACCCCGAAGCGCTGGTGGAAGCGGGCAGGGCGCGACTGGACGGGGATCCGGCGCTGCGTGCGTCGTTCGACCTGGCGCGCTTCGTCGGACAGACGCCCGCCGACCTCGCCGCGGAACTGGGATCGGCGGAGGACGCGGCCGCGGTCGTCGCCTACCTGCGCCGCCATCCCGAGGCGTTGCGGCAGGCGACCGATGCCGAGGGCGCGGCGCTTGCCACCTCGCGCCGGCTGCTGCGCGAGGCGATGGACGCCTACCGCGCCGGCGATGCCACCGGCGCACGGCAGCGGGCGCTGTCGGCCTACCTCGACGGCTTCGAACCGGTCGAACCGCTGCTGGCCGCGCGCGACAAGCCGTTGATGGTGCGGATCGAGGCCGCAATGGCGCAGCTGCGCTCGGGCATCGCCGCGAACGCCGATCCTGGCGTGCTGCAGGCCCAGGTCGACGCGCTGGACGGGCTGTTCGCGCAGGCCGAGGCGGCGCTGGGGCAGGGACGCACCTCGTCTGCGGCGAGCTTCCTCGCCGCCTTCACCATCCTGCTGCGCGAGGGCCTGGAGGCACTGCTGATCGTGGTCGCGATGATCGTGCTGCTGCGCAAGGCCGGGCGCGACGAGATGCTGCCTTGGGTGCACGGCGGCTGGATCGCCGCGCTGGCGGCCGGCGCGGCGACCTGGGCGCTGGCGACCTGGGTGATCGGCATCAGCGGCGCCAGCCGCGAACTGTCCGAGGGCTTCGGCGCGCTGCTGGCGGCGGTGGTGCTGGTCTGGGTCGGCATCTGGATGCACGGCAAGGGCCAGGCCGACGCCTGGCAGCGCTACGTGCGCGAGAAGCTCGGCCAGGCGCTGGGGCGCGGGTCGGGCCTGTTCCTGCTGGCGCTGGTGTTCGTGGTCGTGTACCGCGAGGTGTTCGAGACGATCCTGTTCTTCGCCGCGTTGTGGGGCCAGGGCAGCCGTAGCAGCGTGGTTGCTGGCGGCGCCGCCGGCGCGCTGGCGCTGGCGGTGGTGGGCTGGGCGCTGATGCGCTGGAGCCGCCGCCTGCCGATCGCGCGGTTCTTCCGCTACAGCGCGATCCTGATCGCGGTGCTGGCGGTGGTGCTGGCCGGCAAGGCCGTGTCCGCGCTGCAGGAGGCGGGCTGGCTGCCGGTGACCTGGCTCGACGGCTGGCCCCGCCTGGAGTGGCTGGGGCTGTCCCCAACCCTGCTGGGCGTGGCCGTGCAGCTGCTGGTAGTGGCGGTGCTGGTCGCTGGCTTCGCCTGGTCCGGACGCAAGGCGCGGGCGGCCGCTGCCTGACCCGCCGCCAGCGCCACGCCAGGCATCCAACCCCGACAAGGGAGGAAAGCCGCTTCTTCCGCGGAAACGGGGGAAGGAGCAGGCAGGCATATCCGCGTGCGTCCAACGGCAAGTACACACGCAGGACTCGCCGATGTTCCTCGCCAGCGCCGGTCAGTGCTTGCTGAATACCCGCCTGGGCGCGCGCGGGGGACGTCGCGTGTCGTTGGTGGGGGTCACTTCCACGGACAGGTGGAAGGTGCGCTCCTCGCCGGCGTGCATCGCGCCCACGCCGACCACGTGTCGCGCCAGTTCGTTGCCTTCGTCGTCGCGCACGGTCAGCAGCACCGAGTATTCCCAGGCGCCCCCCTCGGCCGGATGCCGGATCATGCCCTCGACCTGCAGCGCAGTGGTGCTTTCGGCAGGCGCCGCGCCCGGTTCGGCGCGCGGCGAATCAAAGCGCAGGTAGTGCCGGCACGACGGGCAGATCGCCGCGCTCGCCAGGATCGTGGTCTTGCAGTGGGGGCAGGTGCGGGTCGCACCTGCCGTGCCCGGCTTCGGGGTGCTCACCGGGAGCTCAGGAGGCCGTGGCGCGCTCGCGCTGCTCCACCGCCTCGGCCTTGCCGCCGCGACGCGCCGACGCCTCGGACGCGTCCCAGCCGCACTCGACGTGGCCGCGGATCTTCGAGCCGGCCGCCACGGTCATCGAGCCGGCCTTGACGTCGCCGGTGAGCACCGACGAGGCGAGCAATTCCACCTTCTCCGCCGACTGGATGTTGCCATCCAGCTCGCCGGCCACCACCACCTGGCGGGCCTTGACGCCACCGTTGAGCCTGGCGCCCTCCTCGATCCGCAGGTTGCCCTGCACGTTCACGTCGCCCTTGAACTTGCCGGCGATGCGGACGTGGCCGCTGCCCTCGATCTTGCCCTCGATGGTCAGGTCGGCGGCGATCAGCGATTCCTTGGCCACCGGCTCGGGCGGGGCCGCCCGCGGAGGGGTGACCTGGGTCGGGGTGAAATCGGCGACGGCCGGCGCCTCGCGCGGCGGCACGGAGGCCGGCGTGTCGGCGGCGAAGGAGGGCTGGTCCTTCTTGGGGGCGTTGCTCTGGGAGTTGAAGATGGCCATTCGCGGAGTTCCTCGAGCTGGACAGGGAACGGCCGGTACGCCGGCCGGACGGGGGAATGGGCCTGAGCCTAGCACGTACACACCGGCTTCACGCTGTGACGGGGCTCACCGAATTCGTTTCGTGGCAAGCACTTGGCGCATCTTGTTGAGCCGCGGCCGCGCGTGGTCACGGCGCGGTGCCGGGCGGCCACCAGATCCGGTAGCGGCCCGAGAGGTGGAGCAGGGCCATCATCTGCAGCATCCCGTCGTAGTAGCGGTACTGTCCGGTCGGCACCGGCAGGTCCCACAGGGCGCGCACGAAATCGAGCCGGCGCGGGTGGTCGGCCGCGAGCGAGGCGGTGGCGTTCATCGCCACCAGGGCCGTGGTGCGGCCGCCGCCGAGGGGCTGTCCGTCGAGCGAGTACAGGCTCTGGTGGTCGTCGAGGCCCTGGTCGAGGAAGAACGCCTGCAGTCGGTTGGACAGTTCGACCTGGCGCGGGTCGGCGCGCCACCACGACCAGTCCATCGACCAGTTCATCGCCGTGCGCCAGGCGTCGTAACGGAAGTCCGCCGCCTCCGGCCGCCATGGCGCGGCCCAGGGCGTGCCGTCGAAGTTGCCGTAGTCGGGGGTGAGCCCGGTGCGCGGATGCGCGGCCCTGGCGAAGTAGTCACGGCTGGCGGCCGCCGCCTCGCGCCAGAACGCGCGGTCGGCCTCCGGGCCCACCCGCGCCCAGACCTCGTAGAACGCAGGCAGGTGGTAGGAGGCATCGGTGTGGCCGGCGTTCTCCACGTCGGGCGTGAAGCGCACCATCCTCGTGTCGCGGTCGAACAGGTTCACCGCGGTCATCGTGCCGCGGTTGGTCGGGCCGGTGACCGGCTCGCGATGCAGGACGTGGTGCAGCAGGCGATCGGCGTGCGCCCGGTAGTCGTAGCGGCCTTCGCCGTCGCCCCAGCGGGCCGAGGCGAAGTACAGCGCGGTGATGAAGTATTCCTCGCCGTCGGGCGCGGGCATCTCGTCGATCGCGGTGCCGTCGGTGCGCACCGACCAGGCGAAGTAGCCGTACGCCGGGTGGCCGGGGTCGTCGTGGTACATGTGGGTCAGGGCCCAGTTCCAGATCGCGTCGAACTCGCGCTTCCGGTCCATCTGCACCGCGATCATCATCCCGTAGGACATGCCTTCCGAGCGCACGTCGTCACTGTTGACGTCGTGGATGTAGGCGAGCGGGCCGTGCTCGTTCCCGCCGGCTTCGTAATAGACCGCTTCGCTGTCCGGATCGCCATGGAAGAGCTGCGCGAACGCGGCTTCGATCCGGGCGTCGACCACGTCGCGCGGGTAACCCGCTTCCACGAACAGGTTGGGGTATTCGCCCGTGTGCGCGGCGCCGGCCCTGGTGGTGGCGCCATCGCCGGCGGCCTGCGACTCCCCAGGCTGCGGGTGCCCGGCACAGGACGACAGCAGGAATGCGGAGAGAAGCAGGACGCAGGCGCGCAGGACGCGATGGGAAGTCTGGAGCATGGTCACCGGAACGAAGCCAGGGAGCGGCCGAAGGTACCAGACGCATCGCGCAGCGCCTCTCCGGCGGTCGCCCCCATCCCGACCTTCCCCCGCAAGCGGGGGAAGGAGAGCAGGTGGCGGCTCCCTCCCCGCAAGCGGGGGAAGGAGCAGGCGCAGGCTCCCTCCCCCGCGACGCGGGGGAGGGCTGGGGTGGGGGCACGCGGCATTGCGACGGGCACGACAAGCCTCCGGCAGTTGCCCCCATCCCGACCTTCCCCCGCACGCGGGGGGAAGGAGCAGGTCGTAGCTCCCTCCCCGCAAGCGGGGGAAGGAGTGGGGGACGGTCGCTGTCCCAACCCCGAGACCGGGGCAGGACGTCGCCGCAGCGATGCCGCCACCCCCCACGCACTACATCCGGAACACCCCGAACCTCGCCGGCTCGATCGGCGCATTGAGCGAAGCCGAGATCCCCAGCGCCAGCACCCGCCGCGTATCGGCCGGATCGATGATGCCGTCGTCCCACAGCCGCGCGGTCGAGTACCACGGGCTGCCCTGGGTTTCGTACTGCTCGCGGATCGGCGCCTTGAACGCCTCTTCCTCCTCCGCGCTCCATTGGCCGCCGCGAGCCTCGATGCCGTCGCGGCGCACGGTCGCCAGCACGCTCGCGGCCTGCTCGCCGCCCATCACGCTGATGCGCGCGTTCGGCCACATCCACAGGAAGCGGGCGCCATAGGCGCGGCCGCACATGGCGTAGTTGCCGGCGCCGAAGCTGCCGCCGATCACCACGGTGAACTTGGGCACGCTCGAACACGCCACCGCCGTGACCATCTTCGCTCCGTCCTTGGCGATCCCCGCATTCTCGTATTTGCGGCCCACCATGAAGCCGGTGATGTTCTGCAGTAACACCAGCGGAATCCCGCGCTGGTTGCACAGCTCGATGAAGTGCGCGCCCTTGAGCGCGCTCTCGGAGAACAGGATGCCGTTGTTGGCGACGATGCCCACCGGATAGCCGTGCAGGTGGGCGAAGCCGGTGACCAGGGTCTTGCCGTAGCGCGCCTTGAACTCGTCGAACTCGCTGCCATCGACGATGCGCGCGATCACCTCGCGGATGTCGAACGGCCGGCGGGTGTCCTTCGGCACCACGCCATAGAGTTCTTCGGCCGGATACAGCGGCTCGCGCGCCTCGCGCACCGCGACCGGCAGGGTCTTGCGCCGGTTGAGGTGGCCCACGATGCGGCGGGCGATCTCAAGCGCGTGGCGGTCGTCCTCGGCGAAGTGATCGGCCACGCCGGACACGCTGGCGTGCACGTCGGCGCCGCCGAGGGCCTCGGCGTCGACCACCTCGCCGGTGGCCGCCTTCACCAGCGGCGGGCCGCCGAGGAAGATCGTGCCCTGTTCCTTCACGATCACGCTCTCGTCGCACATCGCCGGCACGTAGGCGCCGCCGGCGGTGCAGCTGCCCATCACCACCGCGACCTGCGGGATGTTCTCCGCGCTCATCCGCGCCTGGTTGTAGAAGATGCGGCCGAAGTGCTCCTTGTCGGGAAACACCTCGTCCTGCAGCGGTAGGAAGGCGCCGCCCGAATCGACCAGGTACACGCAGGGCAGGCGGTTCTCGCGCGCGATCTCCTGTGCGCGCAGGTGCTTCTTCACCGTCATCGGGAAGTAGGTGCCGCCCTTGACCGTGGCGTCGTTGGCCACGACCACGACTTCCTGGCCCATCACCCGGCCGATGCCGCAGACCATGCCGGCCGCGGGCGCGGCGCCGTCGTACATGTCCTCGGCGGCGAGCGGCGCGATTTCCAGGAACGGCGAGCCCGGGTCGAGCAGGGCGGTGATGCGGTCGCGCGCCAGCAGCTTGCCGCGGCCGGTGTGCTTGCGACGCGCGGCCTCGCCGCCGCCGTCCGCGGCGCGTGCCAGGCGGCGCTCGAGCTCCTCCACCAGGGCGCGGTGGTACTGCGCGTTGTCGCGGAATTCCTGTGATCGGGGATCGAGCCGGGATTCGATGACCGTCATGGGTACGTGGCGGTTGGGCGGACCCGAAGGATACGTGAGCCGGCCCCCCGTCCGCTGACCCCTTCGCCACGAGGGGAAGGAGTGCAGCGACCGGTTCCCTCCCCCGCAAGCGGGGGAAGGGGCAGATGGTGGCGATTCAACAGGAGGGGGAAGGGGCGGGAGGTGGCGTTTCAACAGGCGGCAGCAGGGGCAGCGACCGGCTCCCTCCCCCGCGTGCGGGGGAGGGTTGGGGGTGGGGGCGGGTCATGTCGGTGCAGCTGATGGGTTGTCGCCTGTGGGCTGCCCCCATCCCAGCCTTCCCCCGCAAGCGGGGAAGGGGCCGGTGGTGGCGTTTCAACAAGCGGGGGAGGGGCGGGAGGTGGCGTTTCAACAGGCGGCAGCAGGGGCAGGTGTTCGGAGAACAAGAAGGCCCGCACTTGGCGGGCCTTCTCTCCGGTCATGCCAACCGCGATCAGTCGCGGGCGGCTTCCTCGGCTTCCGCGGCGGCGTCCTTCACCGCGCCGGCAGCGTCGGCAGCGGCTTCGCGGGTGGCGTCGGCGGCCTGGTCCGCGGCCTGCTCGGCCTCGGCGGCAGCCTGATCCATGGCGGCGTCGGCCTCGGCGGCCGCTTCCTCGGCGGCGGCTTCGAGCTCGGCAGCCGCCCGCTCGGTCTCGGCAGCGGCTTCGGCCGCGGCCCGTTCGGCGGCGTCGGCAGCCGCGGCGGCGTCCTGCCTGGCGCCGTCGGCGGTGTTTTCGCAGGCGGCAAGGGCGAGCACGCTCGCTGCGGCGATGGCGATGAGCTTGGCGTTCAAATGGTCTCTCCGGTGCAAGGGATTGGATTGTCGCGACCGGCCCCGGGTCCCCGTGGCCGCCCCGTCATTTTGCGGACCCGAATGTTCAGAAAAAGAGAAGCCGCCGGATGGCCGGCGGCTTCCCTCGACTGTCGCTTGGCGACGCCGGGATTACTGCTTGGCTTCCTCGGCGGCGTCGGCAGCGGCTTCCGCAGCGTCCTCGGCTTCCTCGGCGGCATCGGCAGCCGCGTCCGCGGCCTCGGACGTGGTGGCGGCAGCCGCGTCGGCAGCGGCGTCAGCAGCGGCGTCGGCGGCAGCAGCGGCCTCGTCGGCAGCCGCCTGGGCGGTCTCCTCGGTCGCGGTGCCCGCAGCCTCGGCAGCGGCCTCGGCAGCGTCGGCGGCTTCCTCGGCGGCGTCGGCAGCGGCGTTCTGCGCCTGCTGCTCGTTGCTGCAGGCGGCAAGGGCGAAGCCCAGGGCCAGCGCAAGCAGAGCCTTGTTGATGGTCATGTCGTTTCTTCCTCGTCGTAAAAGGTGAAAAACGCGCAAGCCTGCGCGCCGCCAACATGATGACAAGCCGTTGACGGCTGTCAAGCGGAATCCACTGGCCATTTTGTCAACAGGATGTTAACCGGACGCCACCAGATGCAGGGCTAGACCAGCTCCACGGCCACCGCCGTGGCCTCGCCGCCACCGATGCAAAGCGAGGCGATGCCGCGCTTGCCGCCGCGCGCACGCAGGGCGTGCAGCAGGGTCACCACCAGGCGCGCGCCGCTGGCGCCGATCGGATGGCCCAGGGCGGTGGCGCCGCCGTTGACGTTGAGCTTCTCGTGCGGAATCCCGAGTTCGCGGATCGGCGCCATCGCCACCACCGCGAAGGCCTCGTTGACCTCGAACAGGTCCACGTCCTCGACTTTCCAGCCGACCTTGTCGAGCAGGTTGCGGATGGCGCCGACCGGGGCGGTGGTGAACCACTCCGGCTCCTGCGACCAGGTGGTGTGGCCGACGATGCGGGCCAGCGGCTTGAGCCCGAGGCGGGCAGCCTCGTCGGCGCTGGTGAGCACCGTGGCCGCGGCGCCGTCGGAGATGCTCGAGGAACTCGCCGCGGTGACCGTGCCGTCCTTGCGGAAGGCCGGGCGCAGGGTCGGGATCTTGGCCACGTCGGACTTGCCCGGCTGCTCGTCGGTGGCGACCTCCACCTCGCCCTTGCGCGAGGCCACCTTCACCGGGACGATCTCGTCCTTGAACGCGCCCGACTCGATCGCCGCCTTGGCGCGCGTGACCGACTCGATCGCGAACGCGTCCTGCTCCTCGCGGGTGAAGCCGTACTTGTCGGCGCAGGCTTCCGCGAACACGCCCATCGACTGGCCGTCGTAGGGGTTGGTCAGGCCGTCCCAGGCCATGTGGTCGACCAGCTTGGCCTCGCCGTAGCGCAGGCCCGGGCGCGCGTTGACTATGTGCGGCGCGTTGGTCATCG
>Ga0123332_1001080_pt1 | contig 27154 bp, 25 predicted proteins | sample BioC12SIPDNA_4_FD_89958 | JGI IMG/M metagenome (GOLD analysis project Ga0123332, IMG submission 89958) | Anaerobic biogas reactor microbial communites from Washington, USA - Biogas_R2_A C12 SIP DNA | ecosystem: Engineered > Bioreactor > Anaerobic > Unclassified | place: Washington, USA... | reverse complement strand
GGCTCGGGTGCGGGAGGAGCCGGCGGCGGCTCCGGCGCGGGCGGCGCGGGCGGCGGGGGAGGGGCGGGCCGCTCGCTCGCCGTAGCCGGTGCGGGTGGGGCCGAGGTGGCGCCCGGGGTGGGCTGCGGGCTCGCTGCGGGCGCCGTGGTCGTGCCCGTAGGCGCCACGCCAGCCGGCGGCGGCGCGTCGGGGCCCTGCGGCTCGCGCGGCGTGACCCACGGCAGCGGCGACCGCGGGTCGCGGAAGAACAGGAGGTAGACGCCGAAGCCGATCAAGACCAGCGGCAGGAGCCAGCGCAGCACGCCGGAGAAGCCCCCGAAGATGATGAACTCGAAGAAGACGCCGAACACCGCGAAGAGCGTCAGGCCGACGTAGACGGTGCGGAGGCCGTCGCGCTCCCTGGCGTTGTCCTGCGTGAGGGCACCGTAGACGAAGTTGCCCGCGCCCACGCCGGCGACGATAAGCGCCCAGCAGTACGACCACGCCTCCCATCGGTTCGTGGCGTTGAGCAGGAACAGGATCAGGCCGATGGTCGTGACGATGGCGCCGGGCACGGCCAGCGCCGCGGACTCCCGGCGGCCGAGGAACGCTGCTCCCAGGAGCAGCACGCCCGGCACGAGCACGAAGAGCGGCCAGGCGAACTGGCCGAGGTCCGTGACCCGCGCGAGCAGGAACAGGCCGCCGAGGACGATGAGGGCTATGCCCAGGGTCTTGTCGCGGTCGCGCATATCGCCTCCCAGCAGGCCCGGTCGCGCCGGGCACGACGTTCTGGACGTCGTGGCCGATTGTACCGGAGCCCCCTAGGGCTCACGGAGAGGCGATGGTGGCAGGCTCCTGCGACTTTCGTATGAGGTCGTCCATGGCGGAGCGGGCGTGGACGAGCCCGTTCTCGACGAATACCTCCGAGGTCTGGGTGCCGCTGGAGGCGGAGCCCACGACGTACAGGCCGGGCACGTTCGACTCGTAGGTGTCTGGGTTCACGTGCGCCTTGCGAGTGACCGGGTCGACGCGCACGCCGGCTCGCTCGATCAGCCACGTGGGCGCCGAGTAGCCGGTGAGCACGAACGCCTGGTCGGCGGGCAGCGCCTCCTCGCCCTCGCCGGGTGCCGCCGCGACCGGAGCTATCACGACGCGGCCGGGCTCGAAGCGCCTCACCGCCATGCCGAAGCGGGCGGCGATAGAGCCCTCCTTGATGCGGTTCTCGAGGTTCGGCCGGATCCAGTACTTGAGCGTGCGCTTCATGGCCTCGCCGCGGTGGACGATCGTGACCTTCGCGCCGGCGCGGTAGAGGTCGAGAGCGGCGTCGGCGGCGCTCGAGCCGCCGCCGACGATGACGACCGGGCGCGCGTAGTAGGGATGCGCCTCGGTGTAGTAGTGGCTGACCGTGGGGAGGTCCTCGCCGGGCACGCCGAGGAGGTTCGGGTTGTCGAAGTAGCCGGTGGCGACGACGACCGCGCGCGCGTGCACGGTGCCCTGCAGGCCCGATGGCGCTTGGGCCTCCACGTCAAGGGCGAACCTGGGGCTGAGCCTGTTCGTCCGGCGTGCCGCGCCCGCTCCGAGCGGCCGCAGCGCGACGACGCGGCTGAACTGCCTGACGTTCAGGCGCTCGTTCGCGACGACCTTGCGGTAGTAGTCGAGGGCCTCCTTGCGCGTCGGCTTGTCGGCCGCCGAGACGAGGGGGTGACCGCCGACCTCGAGCCGCTCGGAGGTCGTGAAGAAGACCATGTACACCGGGTAGCGGGCGATGGCGGCGGCGACAGGCCCCTGGTCCAGCAGCAGGTGCGACAGCCCGGCGCGCTGGGCGCGGATGGCGCACTCGATGCCGATGGGGCCGGCGCCGACGATGACGACGTCGAAGGTCTGGGCCGTGCCTGCGGCCGCCCCGCTGCCCTGGAAGCCGCCTGTCATGGCCCCAAGGTATCAGGCCGGCGTGAGCCGGCCGGTCCGCCCGACCTACCGACGCCTAGCCCGTCTAGGCTCGCCTACCTTGCCGCACGACGGGCAGTCCGGGCAGAGTGGGCACACCTCGCAGGCCGGCCGCCTGGCCGTGCATACGCGCCGGCCGTGCAGGATCAGGGCGTGGTGCAGGAACACCCACTGCTCGGGCGGGAACGTCCGGCGCAGGTCGGCCTCCACCTGGTCGGGGTTCGTGTGGCGCGAGAACCCCAACCGGCGCGCCAGCCGGCCCACGTGCGTGTCGACCGCGATGGCCTCGCGGTCGAACGCGTTGGCCAGCACCACGTTCGCGGTCTTGCGGCCCACGCCGGGCAGCCGCGTCAGCTCCTCGAGCGTGTCCGGCACCTCGCCGCCGTGGCGTTCCACCAGGGCGCGTGCCGTCCCCACCGCGTTCCTCGCCTTGGTGCGGTAGAGGCCGATCGTGCGGATGTACGGCTCGACCTCCTCGGGGGTCGCGGCGGCGAGCGCGTGGGCGTCCGGGTAGCGCGCGAACAGCGCCGGCGTCGCGGCGTTCACGCTCACGTCCGTCGCCTGCGCGGAGAGGAGGGTCGCGATGAGCAGCTGGAAGGGGGTGCCGAAGTCGAGCTCGGTCCGGGCGTCGGGGTAGAGCTCCCGCAGGCGCGCCACCACGCGCTGCCCACGCTCCCGCTTGCTCGCCAGGGACTCGCGTGCCACCGTCCGATGCTAACCGGCGCCGTCGGCCCTCGCCGGTGTGCGTCCGGGACGCTGTTCGTCGAACAGTGACGAAAGTGACAGACCCGGCGTTGCGAGACCCCTAGGGTTCACCGGGGAGGGAACCTCACGCCGTGACACCGTTCAGGAGCGCCAAGCGGCTGGCCCGCACGGTGCTGAAACGGCTAAAGGGTGGGGGGCGGGGTCGCGGGAGCGGCCCCCGGGTGTCCGAGTTCGCCGACGCCGTCGACCGGCGCCGCGAGTGGATGGACGTACACCTGCCGCCGGAGTCCGCCGAATACCTGTACGACATCCACGCCAAGGACAAGCAGAAGGCCCTGGCCCGGCAGCTCGGGCTGGCGGTGGCGGAGGAGTACCTGACGCGCGTGCCCTTCGCCGAGGCGCTCGCCTACGTCGAGACGTGCGAGCACGACGCCCTCGTCCTGAAGCCGATGCACGGCCGCTCCGGCGCCGGCGTCTTCACGTTGGTGCGGGAGGGGACGCGCTTCCGCGACCTCAAGAACGGCAAGCTCCTGAGCCTCGCCGACATCAAGCGGGAGGGCGACGAGAGCTACGGCAGCCTCGGCCGCAGGGACGAATGGCAGGTCGAGGAGCTGCTGCTGCCTCCCGACGGCTCCCACGAGCACATCGAGGACTACAAGTTCTTCTGCTTCGCCGGGCGCGTCGCGCTGATCCTGCAGAAGGGCGTCGTCGGCAAGGGCCGGCGCCGCAAGGGCGTGATCAGGTGGTACGACCCCGACTGGCAGCCCGTCGTTACGGGCGTGTGGCCGTGGGCCGTCAGCGACGCGCTCGAGCCGCCCGCGGCCGCGGACGCCCTGGTCAGCGAGGCGGAGCGGGCCACCAGGCAGATCCCGCTGCCGTTCATGCGCATCGACCTGTACGACTCCCACCGCGGCGTGGTCCTCGGAGAGTTCACGCCAGGCCCCGGCGGCCTCAGGCAGTTCAACGACGAGTGGCAGGCGCGCTTCATCCGCCTCTACCGCGAGGCCGCGGCCGAGCTGGAGGCGGGCCTGCGGACTGGCGCGATCGCGCCCCTGATGCCGCCCGGCAGCACGCGGCCACAACCCGTAGCGGCTCGCAAGTGAGCGATTCACCAGTCTCACCGCGTCCTCACACGGTAGGTTGACAGGCAGTGTTCTCGCGTGGCCGAGCCGCGCGGCACCACCCGTCGACGGCGGGCGAGGAGGCAGGATGCCCGTTTACGAGTACAAGGCGCGCGACCGCACCGGCAAGCTGATCGCCGCCACGATGGAGGCGGCCTCGGAGCGCGACGTCGCGGCGTCGCTGCGGCAGAAGGGCTACTTCATCTCCGAGATCAAGGCGCCCAAGTCCGGCCTCAACGCCGAGATCAAGCTGCCGAAGTGGCTCGACATCGGGTCCGTACCGAACACGCGCGACATCACGATCTTCTCGCGCCAGTTCGCGACGGTGATCAACGCCGGCCTCCCGGTCGTTCAGAGCCTCTCGATCCTGCAGCGCCAGGCCGAGAAGCAGGGCCTGAAGGACGCGCTCAAGCGCGTGCGCGAGGACGTCGAGACCGGCCAGAACCTCTCCGACGCGCTCGCTAAGCACCCGCGCCTGTTCAACAAGCTCTACATCTACCTGGTGCGCGCCGGCGAGGTGTCGGGCAACCTCGACGGCATCCTCGAGCGCATCGCCACGTACATGGAGAAGCAGGCCGCTCTCCGCGGCAAGATCCGCACGGCGCTCACGTACCCGACCGTGGTGCTCGTGATCGCGCTGGCCGTGACGTGGTTCCTGCTCACCGGCATCGTCCCGCAGTTCGCGCAGATCCTCGACCAGCTCGGCGGCGAGCTGCCCGTGATCACGCGGGCGCTGATCGCCATCTCCGACTTCCTGCGGTTCCAGTGGTGGCTGCTCGCCATCATCATCGTGGCCGGCATCGTCGGGCTGATCATGTTCCGGCGCACGCCGAACGGCCGGCGGGCGATCGACCGCCTCCTGCTGCGCACGCCGGTTGTTGGCACGCTGGTGCAGAAGAGCGCCATCGCCAGCTTCTCGAACACGTTCGGCCTGCTGCTGCGCTCGGGCGTGAACATCATCGAGTCCATCGACATCACCAAGGGCACCGCCGGCAACGCCATCGTGGAGGACATCCTCACCGAGACGAAGGAAGCCGTGCAGCGCGGCGAGCAGATCAGCACCACGCTGACCAAGTACCCGCGCGTGTTCCCGCCGATGGTGTCGTCGATGGTCGCGATCGGCGAGGAGACGGGCGCCGTCGACTCGATGCTGCAGAAGGTCGCCGACTTCTACGAGCGCGAGGTCGACGAGGCCGTCGAGAGCCTGACCGCCGCCCTCGAGCCGGCGCTGATCGTGTTCCTCGGCGTGATCGTCGGCTTCATCGTGGCCGGCATGTTCCTGCCGATGTTCTCGATCATCGGGCAGCTCAGTCAGTAGGGCTTGTTGGGAGGCAGCTTCGACTGCAAGCCGCGTCAGGTTGACTACAAGTCATGCGATCGAAGAGAAGGGCCGCGAACGCGGCCCTTCTGGCTTATTGGTCATCTTCCACGGTGTACTACTCGGCAATGCGATCAAGTCACGTGTCGGACCCCGGCGCCGTTCCTCTGCCGGTCGCTCATGACCTACTGATCGGTTCTATGCCGAGCCGCTCGGGCGAGGCCCGGAGCGCAAGGTCTCCAAGACGGCCTCGGCCCACTCCCTGACTCGCGCGTAGTACGAGGTCTGGTTCGGTTCAGCTCCCAGCGCGTGCAGCACGGTTCGGGGCCACTCGGTGGGCCAGCCTTCGACGGGTGCGTTCCTCGGGTCTCCCGGGGCGATGCCCCGTTGCCTCAGGACGCGCTTCGGCCCGTCGTAGTCGCGTCGCGCCAGCCGACGGAGGTCGCCGATCGTGAGCTCGCTGGAGAGCGCGCCCTCGAGGCCGGCGAGCATGTGCGTGCGCGCCTCCGGCGTGAAGGCCGCCGGGTGCTGGAGGTTGTAGGTGGTGACGGCCAGGTAGTGGGCCGTCTCTCCGGGGCCGCCGGGGATCTGCGACTCCAACGCGAGCAGTTCGTGGAAGTGCGCCTGACAGCCGCTGCGCTCGGTCCCCGGTAGGGGAGCGCCACACTCGGGGCAGACTGAGGGCATCGCGTGGTCACGATAGCGCGTGGGTCGTTGGGTACAGGAGCCCACGCCCTGTCTCGCCCGGAGGTGCGAGTTGTCCGAAACGTTCGCAGGTAGGGAGGTACGGACGGTCCAGCCGCACCCCGGCGCCGACAACGAGGTCGGCCGCTGGCTGTGGGCCATGGAAGAGGTCAGGCGCGGCCTGGAAGGAGAGGTCGCGGGCCTGGACCGTGATCGCCTGGACTGGCGTGGCCACTCTGGAGACGACAACTCGATCGGCTCGCTGCTGTACCACATCGCGCTGATCGAGACCTCGTGGCTGTTCGAGGACATCCTCATGCGCCCGTACCCGGAGGACCTCATCGCCCTCTTCCCGCACGACCACCGCACACGGGACGGGAAGCTGACGCACGTGCCTGGCGTACCGGTCAGTGAACACCTGGAACGCCTCCGGTTCGTGCGCCGGAGGTTCGTGGACCTTCTGGGTCCGATGAGCCGCGATGAGTGGGACCGGGTGCGTGCGCCGGAAGGCGTGGACTACGCGGTGTCGCCCGCCTGGGTCGTCTTCCACCTGGTGGAGCACGAGGCGGGGCACCTGTTCGAGATCCGTGCCATCAATCGCCGTTAGAGCTCGAGAACGGCCGGGTAGGAGGCGACCCCTGTCCCGGATCCCCACTCAGGTGCCGGCATGGATCTTGGACATCGTTCTCGTCTGGCGGCGTCAGGCGACAATGTGCCGGTGAGCCGACACCTGAACCGCCTGCCGGGTCTCCCTCTGCGGCTGCGTATCGCGCTGCTCGCGCTGAGCCTCGTGCTGCTCGGCGCCACCTCGGCGGTCGCGGTCGCGCAGGACGGCCAGGGAACACCGCCGCAGGTCCAGCTGGTGGCCGTGCAGATGCGGCTTAACCTCGCCGACTACTGGACCCGGGAGGCCTTCGAGGGAAAGGTCCGCGAGCGGATGGACGCCGTGGCCGCCGCCACGGACCCGACGCTGCCAACCCTGGTGGTGTTCCCGGAAGACGTCGGGCTGATGCTGGTGGTGCAAGGCATGGAGCGGCGCCTGGCCGGAATCGACTCCATCGCCACCGCGATCGAGACGGCCGTCAGGGCGAACACCGTGCCGCTGCTGTGGACGCGGCTGATCCGCCGGACGAGCTTCGTCCCCGCGCTGCTGCTGAACAAGAACCGTCGGATGGCCGAGACGTACTTCGAGGTCTTCTCGGCCGCCGCGCGCGACTACGGGGTCTACCTGGTAGCGGGCTCGGCCCCGCTGCCGCCCTACCGCATCGAGGACGGCGTGGTGCTGTGGCAGCGGGGTCCCACCCGCCACCGGGTCCGCAACACCTCGTACCTGTTCGGTCCCGACGGGCTCGTGATCGGCAAGCAGGACAAGGTGGAGCTGATCGAGCTCGAGCGCGAGGCGGCGCTGGACCTCGAACCGGGCTCGCTGGCCGACCTGCAGGTGTTCGACACGCCGGTGGGCCGCATAGGCATCGCGATCTGCCTCGACGCCTTCGTCCCCGAGGTCGTAGACCGCCTGACCGCGCTGGGCGCCCAGGTCCTCGTGCAGCCGTCGGCCAACCCGGGCCCATGGAACGAGTGGCAGCAGGGCGACTGGCTGCGCGGCAGCCACGCTCAGGCCGCGGTCGACGGGCGCTTCGCCTACGCCGTCAACCCGATGCTCACGGGTCCGCTCTGGGACGTCGCCTTCTTCGGGCAGTCGGCGATCGTCGGGCGCGGCGCGCCGGACACCGGCCTGGGGTACCTCGACCTTGGCCCGATGGCAGGGTTCATCGGTGTGGCTGCTTCTGCCGAGGACGAGGCGGTCCTGGTGGCCGTCGTGCCCCACCCTGACCTCGTGGAGTGACCCGGTGCCTAGAGCAGCGCGCTCACAGGTAGGTGGCGGCCGGCCAGGCTGAGGGTCGGCTCGCCGCCTGGTCGGGCCGGGACCACGATCTCGTGAAGGCGGATCGCCTCCAGCAGCCGCGCCGAGGACGGCTCGAGCAGCAACGCGACCTCGGTGACGAAGAGCTCGCGCCGCACGAGCTCGTCGCGTCCCTGCACCTCGATCAGGCCGGGGAAGCCGGGGCGAGCCAGGAACGCCGTGCGTGACCTCGCCAGCGTCTGCAGGCTCCTCGGGTGCAGCAGCCAGCCCGAGCCGGCCAGGGAGCCGACGAAGCCCTCGACGTCCAGGACGTCGATCGCGAAGTGATGCAGGCCGGGGCCCCGCTTCGCGAGGGCGTCCCGGTACGGGCCCGGGCCGATCGGCTCCATCAGGAGCAGCGCGTTGGACCGACCCCGCTCGACGTAGACCTCGCGGGTGCCCTCCTCCTCCCACTCCTCCTCGGCTCCGATCGCGAACCCGAGCTCGCCGAGGAGGGCGGCGGCCCGGCGGGCCGAGGGCACCAACACCGCCACGTGGCTCGGCATGACATCGAGACTCATCCCGGTCTCCTCGCCTGGTTGGGCTGCTGCGCCCGGACGCGCTACCGACTCCGCTCGATCATAGGCGCGGCGCCTCGACCTCGGCTCCACGCAGTGTCCAGCGGCATCACGCTCACGTCACGCCCCGCCGCCTAGCCTCCGTGCGACCCCAGGACGGGGCGCCAAGGGAGGTCGCCATGGAGAACACCGCAGCCAGCCGGTCGGTGGTGGAGCGCTACTTCGAGGCGCTCAACAACCAGCCGAAGACCCCGGAGGTCCTCGAGCCTCTCGTGAGCGACCGGCCGCTGATCGACCACGTGCTCGCGTTCGAGGCGGGCTTCCCCGGCTACGAGCTCCTGATCGACGACATCATCGCCGAGGGCGACAAGGTGGCGGTACGCGTGCACACGCGGCAGCGCCACGACGGCGAGTTCATGGGGTTCCCGCCCACCGGGAAGGAGTTCTCGGTCGACGGCGTCATCATCTACCGCGTGCAGGACGGCCGGATCGCCGAGCACTGGATCAGCATCGACACGGGCGCGCTCATGCAGCACCTCCAGGAGGGCGCCGCGCGCCCGGCGGCGGCCACCTGAACCGCGGCCCGGAGGCCTCTGCGGAGCCAAGGTTGGACGCGTGGCCGCCCAGCGTGCTCGGAGGCCACGCGTCCTCGTCAGCTACCGCGCCGACAGCGCCAGCTCCTCGCCGACCTCGACCTGCGGCCCCGCGAGGGCCGCGTCGTCCTCCGCCGGCGCAACCCGCCTGAGGAACAGCGTCAGCGCCCCGGCCACGACCGCGAAGGCGGAGCCCACGGCGAAGGCGGTCCGGAGGCCGGCGGCCTGGGCCAGCGCGGGGCCCTGGCTGGCGGCCAAGGCCGCCGCGCGGCTCGACATCACGGTCACGAGGAGGGCCACGCCCACCGCGCCACCGACCTGCTGCAGCGTGCTCAGGGTCGCGCTGCCGTGCGAGTAGAGGCGCGGCGGCAGCGGGTTCATCGCGGTCGTCATCAGCGGCGTGAAGAGGAGCGCCATGCCGGAGCACAGGGTCAGGTGGTAGGCGAGCAGTAGCGGCGCGGGGGTGGCCGCGTCGATGGTGCTGAAGCGCCACAGCGTCAGCGCGATCAGGGAGGCTCCGATCGTCGTCAGGGGCACCGGCCCGCGCCGGTCGAAGAGCCGGCCGACGAACGGCGCGGCGAGCCCCATCAGCGCCCCGCCGGGTAGGAGGAACAGGCCCGTCTCGAGGGAGCCGAACCCACGCACGTTCTGCAGGTAGATGGGCAGCAGGATCATCGAGCCGAAGAGGGCCATCATCGCGATCACGAACAGGCCCACGCTGAGCGAGAACATACGGAAGCGGAAGACCCTCAGGTCGAGCAGCGGGTCGTCGGTCCTCTGCAGCGCGCGTTGCCTGAGCACGAACGCGACGAGGCTCACCAGGCCGACGGCGATGGGCACGATCGCCTCGGGCCTGCCGGCGGCGCCCGGCCCCTCGCCCGCTGCGCTCACCCCGTAGACGAAGCCGCCGAAGCCGACCGCGGCCAGGACCACCGAGGGCACGTCGATCGAGCTGCGCCGGACCTCGCCGCCCCTCTCGAGCAGCCGCGCGCCCACGGAGATGGCTGCCAACGCGATGGGCAGCACCAGCAGGAACATGAAGCGCCACGAGAGGGTCTGGAGGATCACGCCGGAGACCGTGGGCCCGAGCGCCGGAGCGACCGAGATGACGACGCTGACGGTCCCCAGCACGCTGCCGCGCATGTGCGTGGGCACGAGCCGCAGGATCGTCGTCATGAGCAGCGGCATCATGATCGCCGTGCCGGATGCCTGGACGACGCGGCCCGCGAGCAGCGGCCAGAACCCGGGCGCCAGGCCGGCCACCAGCGTGCCTAGGCTGAACAGTCCCATCGCCAGGACGAACACGAACCGGGTCGTGAAGCGCTGGAGGATGAAGCCTGTCATGGGGATGACAACGGCCATCGTCAGCAGGAACGCCGTCGAGAGCCACTGGACCGTGGTCGCGCTCACGCCGAGCTCGACCATCAGCGACGGCAGGGCGACGTTCATGATCGTCTCGTTGAGGATCACGACGAAGGCGGCGACGAGGAGCACGAGGATCGTGCGCCAGTCGCGACGTGACAGCCGGTGACGGGCGGACGGGCTCGGTACGGCTGGCGTCGACATGGAGCTACCTCGCTGGCTGGGGGTGGGCGTCCCGCGCTGCCCTCCGGGGGTTCGAGGGCCGCCGACAGACGGCGGCCTCGGAGCAGCGCCGCAGAGTCTACAGGCTCGCGGGTAGCGGCGTGCGGCGCCCCGGCTACCGGAGGCTGGCGCGGTCGGTCACGCGCCCGCCAGCCACTCCAGCACCCGGCCGCGCGACCAGCAGCGGCCGACGGCCTCCGCGCGCACGGTCTCGCGGTCGAGCAGGGTGACGCCGACGATGCTGTGGCCGGAGGCCCGGCGGTCGCCCAGCGTCGGCACGCCCGGCGCCACGCCGACGCCCTCGACCGACACCCACGCGAGCGTGCGACGCGCGGAGGCGTCGATCAGCGTGTCCAGGAACCTCAGGCGGTCCGCGAGGGAGAGGCGCGATAGAGACCAGGTCGTGGTCACGACCGGGAGGGCGTCGGCGGGCACCTGCGCGCACGCGGCGGCCAGCTCCGTCAGCGCCCCGGCGGAGAGCTTCGCTGCCACCGCCGGCGGTTCGCGCGCCGGGACGGGCCGTGCGCCGACGAGGCGGCACCTGACGCGCGGGCCCGCGCCGTCGCCCGCTTCCGGACCGCCGCCGTAGGCGACGGCGACTTCGTCGACGTCTAGGTTCCGCCATGGCTCCCGGGCGAGGTCGACGAGGCCGATCGCGTCCGCGCGCGCCCGTGACGCGGCCTCGGCGACGGCCGCGCGGAGGACCGCCAGGTGGCTGAGGCCCGTGGCGACTACGTGGTCGCGGTCTACGCGGTGCTCGTTCTGGGGCATCCCGGACAGTATCCTCGCTCACCGACTAGAGTGCGCTGCGATGCGCCCGCGAGGACCCCGTTGAAGCGCCGCACCGTCATCGCGCTCCTCGCGTTCCTCGCGTTCGTCAGCCTGGGCTTGCCCGACGGTCTGCTGGGCGTCGCGTGGCCGTCGCTGAGCCTCGACCTCGACGTGCCCCTGGACGCGCTCGGCCTGTTCGTAGCGGCCCAGATCGCCGGGTACCTGCTGTCGAGCTTCCTGAGCGGCCGCGTCCTCAGGGTCGTGCCGATCGGGAGCGTGCTGACCGCCTCGACGGCGGCGGCGGCGCTCGCGCTCCTCGGCGTCGCGGTGAGCCACGCCTGGCCCCTGACGCTGGGCTTCGCGTTCCTCGCCGGGCTGGCGGGCGGCGCGGTGGACGCCGGCCTGAACGCCTACGGGGCGGCGCGCTTCACTCCCCGGCTCCTGAACTGGCTGCACGCGTCGTTCGGTGTCGGAACGACGCTGGGGCCGCTGATCGTCACCGCGGTGCTGAGCTCGGGTGCCGTGTGGCGCTGGGGCTACGCCATCGTCGGCGCCGGCCAGGTCGCGCTGGCGCTGACCTTCATGGCGTCGCGCCGTACGTGGCTGGAGGAGGGGGAGGACGCCGGTGCACGCGGGCCTCTCGGCGCAGCGGCCCGGACGCGCGACACGATCCGGCGGCCCGTCGTCTGGCTGGGGATGCTCACGTTCTTCGCCTACGCGGGCGTCGAGTACGTGGCGGCGCAGTGGAGCTACTCGCTGCTCACGCTGCACAGGGGCGTCGAGGTGGGCACCGCCGGCCTGCTGGTGAGCCTCTACTGGGGCAGCCTGATGGTCGGGCGCGTGCTGTTCGGCACGGTCGCGAACCGGGTGCCGCTCGTCGCGACGCTGCGGACCTGCGTCCTCGGCGCGCTCGCCGGAGCGGCGCTGTTCTGGCTCGAGCCCACCGTGCCGCTCTCGTACCTGGGTCTGATGCTGATCGGCTTCTCCCTGGCGCCGATCTTCGCCTCGCTGATCAGCCTGACGCCGCGGAGGGTCGGCACCGCGCACGCGAACAACGCGATCGGCTTCCAGATCGCCGCCGCGGGACTGGGCAGCGCCGGCTTCACCGCGGCGGTGGGGGTCGTGGCCGCCGCGGTCGGCCTCGAGGCGATCGGCGCGTCGCTCGTCGTCGTGGCGCTGCTGCTCCTCGCGGCGTACGAGGCCCTGACGCGCGCGTGAGGCCCGGGTCCACGCGGCGCTAGTTCCTGGCCCGCTGCTGGCCCGGCCGCGGCGGAACCCTTATCACCATCATCGGTCGCGAGGACGGTGTACCTGCGCGCCGCCGGTCGCCTAAGCTGCGTCCAGGAGGCCCGCCGTGAACATCACGCGTTCTGCCGTCTCCCTGAACGTCGACGACATCGACGACCAGTGCGAGCGGCTGAGGGAGGAGGGGGTAGATATCGTCACGCCCATCGAGACCGAGCCGTGGGGCGAGCGGTTCTTCCAGATGCAGGACCCCAACGGGCTCGTCTACCAGCTCGTGCAATGGGTGAGCTAGGCGCCGTGGCGGGCCGCGCCGGCGCGGGCGCCCCGGACGAGGACCAGGTGAGCCGCGCGCTGCTGTTCCAGGAGTTCCACCGCGGGCCCGATCTCCTCGTGCTCCCGAACGCGTGGGACGCGGGCAGCGCCGTCCTGTTCGAGCGGGCGGGGTTCCCTGCGGTGGGCACGACGAGCGCCGGCATCGCGTACAGCCTCGGCTACCCGGACGGCCAGCGGCTCACCCTCGAAGAGCTCCTGCACGTTCAGGCCACGATCGCCAGGCGGCTGACGGTGCCGCTCACAGTGGACGTCGAGGCCGGGTACGGCACGACCCCTCAGGAGGTCGCGGCCACGGTCAGGCGCGTCGTCGCCGCGGGAGGGGTCGGCGTGAACCTCGAGGACGGTCGCGACGGGGGCCTCGCGGACCTCGCCATGCAGGCCGAGGTGATCGCCGCCGTCAGCCAGCTCAAGGCCGAGACGGGCGTGCCGTTCGTGATCAACGCGCGCACCGACAGCTACTGGCTCGGCCTGGGCGACGCGACCACGCGGCTGGCGGAGTCGGTCCGTCGGGGCAACGCCTACCTGGCGGCCGGCGCCGACTGCGTGTTCGTCCCCGGCAGGTTCGGCGCCGACGTCATCGCGACGCTGGTGGCAGAGATCGATGGGCCGCTGAACGTGATCGCCTCGCCCGAGTGCCCCTCGCCGCGGGAGCTGCAGGAGCTCGGCGTCGCTCGCCTGAGCGTGGGCTCGGCCCCCGTGCGCGCGGTCCTAGGCCTGGTCCGGGACATCGCCAGTGCCCTAGGACAGGGCGACATGGCGTGGGTGCGGGACGTCAGCCTCGGTTACGACGAGGCCAACGCGCTGTTCGCGTAGCCGCGAGACGGCCAGGGGCCGCCGCGAGTCGCCCAGGATACGGGCACCGGGCTGCGCCAGGCCCTAGGACACGGTGACGTTGACCACCACCCAGCCAGCGGCCCGAGTGATCCGGACACCAGACCAGCGCCTGCGCGTGTTCGTGAGCTCGACGCTGGAGGAGCTCGCGCCCGAGCGCGAGGCCGCGAAGGAGGCCGTCGCACGGCTGAACCTGACGCCCGTCATGTTCGAGCTCGGTGCCAGGCCGCACCCGCCGCGCGAGCTCTACCGGGCGTACCTGGAGCAGAGCCACGTCTTCGTCGGCATCTACTGGCAGCGCTACGGCTGGATCGCGCCCGGCGAGGAGGTCTCGGGCCTGGAGGACGAGTACCTCCTCTCGGGCTCCAGGCCCAAGCTCATCTACGTCAAGAGGCCGGCGCCCGAGCGCGAGGGGCGTCTCGAGGAGCTGATCGACAGGATCCGCGCCGACGACAGGGCCTCGTACAAGCCGTTCGAGACGCCCGAGGAGCTGCGCGAGCTGCTCGAGAACGACCTGGCCGTGCTGCTGAGCGAGCGCTTCGAGGCGGCCGAGCCGCCCACGGAGGCCCGCGTCGACAACCTGCCCAGGCCCTACTCGTCCCTCGTCGACCGCGAGCGCGAGCGCGCGGCGGTGAGCGAGCTCCTGCGTAGGGAGGACACGACCCTCGTCACGCTCACGGGGCCCGCCGGCACCGGTAAGTCCCGGCTGGCGCTGCAGCTGGGGATCGACCTGCGCGAGAGCTTCGCCTCGGGCGCCTGCTGGGTATCGTTGGCGCCCGTCCACGACCCCGACCTCCTCGTGGCCGCGATAGCCGAGGCCCTGCAGCTGCGCGAGACCACCAGCAGCCAGCCGCTCGAGGACCTGCTGCACGACCGCCTGCGCGACGCCGAGATGCTGCTCTTGCTCGACAACTTCGAGCAGATCGTCGACGCCGCCCCCACCGTCTCCGCGCTCCTCTCGCGCTGCCCGCGTCTCAAGGCCCTGGTCACCAGCCGCACGCCCCTGCGCGTGCGCGGCGAGCGGGCGGTCCCCATCGCGCCGCTGGCCCTGCCCGAGGAGCGAGCGGCCCTCGAAGAGGTGGCGTCCTCCCCGGCGGTCGCGCTGTTCGTCGAGCGGGCGCGGTCCGTCGACCCCGCCTTCGCGCTCACGGCCGAGAACGCCCCGGTGATCGCCGAGGTCTGCCGGCAGCTGGACGGGCTGCCGCTGGCGATCGAGCTGACGGCCGCGCGCGTCAAGCTCTTCTCGCCCCAGGCACTGCTGGCACGCCTCACGGGCCACCGGGGCGCGCGGCTCGACGTGCCGTCGGCCGCGGCCCGCGACCTGCCCGCCAGGCAGCGCACGCTCAGGTACGCGCTCGACTGGAGCCACGACCTGCTCACCGACGAGGCGAAGACGTTCTTCCGCCGCATGGCGGTGTTCGCGGGCGGCTGGGCGCTGGAGGCCGCCGAGCACGTCGGTAACGCCGCCAACGACCTCGGGATCGAGGTCGTCGAGGAGCTGCAGGCGCTGCAGGACATGAGCCTGCTGACTAGGCACGACGCCCCGGGCGGCGAGCCGCGCTTCGGCATGCTGAAGACCGTCCAGGAGTACGCGCTGGAGCGCCTGATCGAGAGCGGCGAGCTCGAGGCCGTGCGGCGCCGCCACGCCGAGTTCTTCCTGGCGCTGGCCGAGCAGGCCGACGCCGCGCTGCTGGGCCCCGACCGCGAGACCTGGGTGGCACGGCTCGACCAGGAGCACGACAACCTGCTCGCGGTCCTCGAGCGGAGCCTCGGCGCCGACCGGCGTCTGGGACTGCGGCTCGCCGGCGCGCTGGGCACGTACTGGCTGATCCAGAGCCACTTCAGCGAGGGGCGGCGCTGGCTGCGGCTGCTGCTCGAGGACAGGGCCTCACTGGGGCGCACGCGCGAGGTGGCGCGAGCGCTGGCGGTCGCCGGGAGCCTGGCCTGGCGCCAAGGGGACGCGGCCACCGGGGAGCCGCTCCTCCGTGAGAGCGTGGAGCTCTGCCGGGACTCGGGCGACGACGCGCTGACGGGCTACGCGCTCGTCCACCTCGGGCTCACGGAGCTGGCGCAGGGCCGTCCCGCCGAAGCCCACGCCAGCTTCGAGGGGGCGCTGGAGCGCTACCGCGCCGCGGGCGACGCTTGGGGCATCACCTTCAGCCAGGTGTGGCTGGGCACGACGACGAGGACGCGCGGGGACCCGAAGCGGGCGCTCGCGCTGCACGCGGAGAGCCTGGCGCGGGCGCGCGAGGTCGGCGACCCCTGGCTGCTGGCCTCGGCGCTCGACGGCCTGGCCGACCTGCGGCTGCACCAGGGGCAGGCCGAGGCCGCCGTACCCCTCTACGAGGAGGCGACCCGCCTCTTCCGCGAGGTCGGGGACCGCCACGCGCTGGCGTGGGCCGTCGCCAGCCTGGGCTTCGCGCTCCTGCGCCTGGAGGACCACGAGCGCGCCCAGGGGCTCTTCGAGGAGACGCTCGCCCTGGGCCGCGAGTACGACAACCCCACGCTGGCGCTCCTCTACCTGACGGGCATGGCGGGCGTGGCCGCGCTGCGCGGCCGCGGATCGCCCTCGGCGGAGAGCGTCGCGGCTCGCCTGGGGGCCGCGCGCCTCTTCGGCGCCGTCGACCACCTCCACCGCGAGCTCGGGGCCACGATGTGGCTGGCGTTCCGCGGCACGGCGGAGGAGCTGTTGGCCGCCGCCAAGGACGGCGTCGACCCCGCGGCTTGGGACGCCGCCTTCGCCGCGGGACGGGAGACGTCGCTGGAGCGGGCCATCGCCCAGGCTGCCGAGCTGACGGCGAGGGCCTGACCGGCTTCGGGCGGAGCTGCGCCCGTCAGCGCCGCCGCTCAGCGGGGAGGGCGAGCGCTTCCCCGCGGTGACCTTCGCGGCGCACGGGTCGCGGGACGCGGTCGCGCCGCAGGGTGTTCACGGGGTCAGGAACGCTGCTCGCAGCGGTCGTAGGTCAAGGCTTCCGTACGCGCCTCGATCTCCCGGCCGTCGCGCCTCAAGGCGAGGGCGTGGCGCCGGGCCCGCTCAGGCCGGCACGTACGTGAGCCTGACCGCGTCCTCGCCGACCCGCTCGTGGGCGACGAGGCGCAGCGGCGGCGGGACGGAGGCGAAGAAGGGCGTACCGCCGCCCAGCACGTAGGGCCGGAGGTAGAGCTGGTACTCGTCGATCAGGCCGAGCTCGGTGAGCGCCCCGGCGAGCGCGGGACCGGCCACCTCGATGTCGCCCTCGACCTCGGCCTTCAGGCGCCCGACGTTCGCGCCCAGGTCGCCGGCGATGAGGGCTGCGTTCGGGCCGACCGATGACAGGGTGCGCGAGGCTACCCACCGCGGCGTCGCGCGCCACGCCGCGGCGTAGGCGCGCTCGTCGGCGTCCCATTCGGGCCGGTCCTCCTCCCAGTAGCGCATGAGCTCGTAGACGCGGCGCCCGTAGAGGCTCCCGGCCACGGCCGCGGTCCGCGCGGTGAAGTGGCGTAGGAGCTCGGGTCCCGGCGGGGGCACCGCCCCGTCGGGCCTGGCGTGGTCGACGTAGCCGTCGAGGGACTGCATCAAGCCGTAGACGAGCCTGGCCATGCGTCGTGACCTCCTCCGGCGCCGCGACGCGTGCCCGGTCCGGTGTCGCGAGCGGTCCGCGGCCACACTAGCAGCGGGGCGGACGCGGTCAGGGGCGACCGCGCTGCGGCCAGACCGGACGCACGGGGCCTAACGCAGCGGCCGGGCCGGCCGCACCCGGCCTCGCGCCGCGGCCGGGCCGGCCGCACCAGGCCTAGTGCCGCGGTCGCGCTCGCCGCCGGCGCGCTCGCCGCCGGCGCGCACGCGCCGCGGCCTGTTAGCTTGTGCCATGGACCCCGAAGAGTTCCGCTCGCTGGGCCACCGGCTCATCGACTGGATCGCCGACTACCGGCTCCGGGAGCGCGACGCCGGCGTCTACCCGACGGTGGAGCCGGGCGAGGTGCGCTCGCGCCTCCCGGCGGAGCCGCCCGAGCAGCCGCGCGACCTGCTGGAGGCCTTCGCCGAGCTAGAGCCGCTCCTCAACGCCGGCACGTTGAAGTGGCAGCACCCCCGGTTCTTCGGCTACTTCCCCTCCAACGCCGACCTCGCGAGCGTGCTGGGCGACCTCGTCAGCTCCGGCACCGGCCAGCTCGGGCTGAACTGGGAGGCCAGCCCCGCGCTCACCGAGCTCGAGGAGCACGTGCTGGGGTGGATGCGGGACCTCTTCGGCCTGCCCGGCGAGTTCCGCGGCGTGATACAGGACACGGCGTCGACCTCGACGCTGATCGCCCTGCTGTGCGCCCGCGAGGTGGCCAGCGGGCACGCGCAGGAGCGCGGCGGTCTGCAGGGCCTGCAGAGCCCGCTCGTCGTCTACTGCTCCGAGCAGAGCCACAGCTCGGTCACGAAGGCCGCGCTGCTGGCCGGCTTCGGCCGCGAGAACGTCAGGCCCGTACCGACAGACGCCGGCTTCGCGATGGACCCCGAGCGCCTCGCCGCGGCGGTGCGCGCCGACGTCGCGGCCGGCCGCACGCCGGCCGCTGTCGTGGCCTCGTTCGGCACCACGGCCACGCTGGCGCTCGACCCCTTGGAGGCGATCGCCGCCGTCGCCGCCGAGCACGGCGCGTGGCTGCACGTCGACGGCGCGATGGCGGGCGCGGCCCTGCTCCTGCCCGAGTGCCGGCCGCTCGCGGCGGGCATCGGGTCGGCGGACTCCATCGTCATCAACGCCCACAAGTGGATCGGCGCCGTCTTCGACTGCTCGCTGTTCTTCACGCGGCGGCCGGAGCACCTCGTCAGGCTCATGTCCACGAGCCCCAGCTACCTCCGGACGGAGGCGGACCACCGGACGACGCAGTTCCGCGACTGGGGCATCGCCCTGGGCCGCAGGTTCCGCGCGCTCAAGCTCTGGTTCCTCCTCAACGCCGAGGGCGTCGAAGGGATCCGGGCGCGGCTGCGCCGGGACATCGCGAACGCCGGGTGGCTGGCCGAACGGGTGTCTGCGGAGCCGGGCTGGGAGCTCGTCGCGCCGGCCGGGCTGCAGACCGTCGTCGTGAGGCACGTGCCTGCCGGCATGGGCCCCGACGACGTCGACGCGCACACGCTCGCGTGGGCGCGGCGGATCAACCGCTCCGGGAAGGCGTACCTCACGCCCACTCAGCTCCACGGCAGGTGGGCCGTCCGCGTCTCCGTGGGGGCGCTACCCACCGAGCGCGAGGACGTCGAGGCGTTGTGGCGGCTGATGCGCGAGGAGGCCACGGTCCCCGCCGCCGGCGGCTGAGCCGCACAGTCGTCTTCGGTTACGCGGAACTCCGTCGAACAGCGGCCCGGTGCGCCGCTCGGTTCGTCGCTTGTGACCGAACACGTTGACGTGGCGTCACAATCCGCCGAGAATGGCCACAAATCGCAACCCGGCGCAACACGGTCTTCTCTGCCACTTGCAGCGCGCTTCCGTGGGTGGATGGGGGTGCAGTGGTGTGGCACGTGCAGAGCTGAGCTTCCTCAGGCACGCGGGCTCCCGGGAGGAGCCGGCCGCCTCCATCCAACCCTGACCCGTACCCGCTAGACAGGGACCGGCGGAGCGACGACGCCGTCCGCCCCGCGCCGTCTCGGGCGCGGTGGGGGCGTCGTGCCGCCGGACACCACCGCCCCTCCCGTCGCCCGTCTGCCGGGCGACGAGCCCCGCAGCCAAGGAGACGCATGCGAAGAGCTGGGATCGTCCTGGCGTCGCTCCTCGTCGGCATCGCGAGCGCGCAGAGCTACGTGTTCCTCGTGAGCACCGACCGCGACACCCTGGACCCGCTGCAGGCCTACGACCAGGCCTCCGGCGTCGTGATCGAGAACGTCTACGAGGGCCTGTTCGGCTACGCTCGCGACAGCGCCCAGGAGCTCGTGCCCGTGCTCGCGACCGCCTACGAGGTGTCGGACGACGGCCTCACGTACACGTTCCACCTGCGTGAGGGCGTGAGGTTCCACAGCGGCAACCCCTTCACCTGCCGCGACGTCGAGTACACGTTCGAGCGCCTCCTCGTCGTGAACCCGTACGACTCGCCGGGATGGGTGATGGCGGAGACGCTGATCGGCACCTGGGACAACGCCGACGTCACCCTGGGCCCCGACGCGAGCGACGACGCGTACGCCGCCTTCTGGGAGCAGATCGCGCGGAGCGTCGACTGCGTCGACGACATGACGGCGGTCTTCCGCCTGCCCCGCCCTGACCCGACCTTGATCGCGAAGCTGGCGGTGCCCAGCTACTACGTCATCGACAGCGCCTGGGCCATCGCCCACGGCATGTGGGACGGCACCGAGGCCACCTGGCGCGACTGGGTCAGCGTGGACCTGAGGGAGCATCACCTCCACGACCACATGAGCGGCACCGGCGCTTACCGGCTCGTCGCCTGGGTGCCGGGCGAGCGCCTGGTCGCCGCCGCGTTCCCCGACTACTGGGGCGGCGCGCCGGCGATCGAGGAGGTCGTCTACCGCATCGTGGACGACAAGGAGGAGCAGCTCAGGGCGTTCCTGGCCGGCGAGGTGGACAGGGTCTCCCTGGTCGACCGCTCCGACTTCCCCGACCTGGTGGGCCACCCGAACGTCAAGGTGTTCGACGGCGGCACCGACCCGAGCCTCGGTTGGGCCTCTGTCGGCGTGTGGACCCTCTACTTCAACCAGGACATCGCGGCCGAGGACAACGACGCCGTGCTGCACTCGGGTCGCCTCGACGGTTACGGCATCCCGCCCGACTTCTTCTCGGACCGCCACGCTCGCAACTGCTTCGCGTTCGCGTTCGACCCCCACGAGCTGAACGAGGTCGCGCTCGACGGGCTCGGCACGATGCTGACTATGCCGCTGCCGCCGAGCTTCCTCGGCTACGACCCCGAGGCGCCCCACCACACCCTCGACCTGGCCAGGGCCGAGGAGCACTGCCGCCAGGCATGGGACGGCCGGCTCTGGGAGCACGGCATGTACGTGACGCTCCCGTACCTCGAGGGCATCGACATCTCCGAGCAGCCCGCGCGGATGCTCAAGCGCCACCTCGAGGCGCTGAACCCGAGGTTCACCGTCGACCTGCGTCCGGCCTCCGACAGCGAGTACTGGCCGCTCGCCGGCGCCGGCAAGCTCCCGGTGGACCTCGCCGGATGGCTCGCCGGGTTCCCCGACCCTCACGACTTCATCCATCCGTTCTACGCCTCGGACGGTTGGTTCGCGAGCCAGTACGGCTACTCCAACCCCGAGCTAGACGCGCTCGTCGAGGAGGCGCGCACGCACCCCGACCCCGCGCGGCGGGCCGAGCTCTACGCGCGGATCGCCAGGATCGGCTTCGAGGACGCCCCGTTCGTCGTGATGCCGGAGCCGCCCGTGAGCCTCGTGATCGGCTCGAAGGTCGAGGGCACGTACTTCAACCCGATGCTGAACGGCTGGTTCCTGTGGAAGGACATCCGGAAGGCGGAGTGAGCGCACGCCGCGTCGCCCGGGACGCGAGGGCCCGGGCGACGCGGCCGTCAGGACCGCGGCGGCGGCCAGGTCCCGAGGAGCTGCCTGAGCAGCACGACGCGGCCGAGGTGGTACGCGGTGTGGACGGCGAGGAACCCGAGCCCGTCGCGCCACCTCAGGCCCAGTTCCGCGTAGCCGGGCTCGAAGGCGTCCAGCCACCCGGGCTCGTGCGACAGCTCCACCGCCCGCCGCGACGCCGCCAGGAACGCGGCGACGAGGCCGTCCCACTCCGCCTCGCCGGCGGGCGCGGGCGAGGCCGGGAAGTGCTCGGCGTGCGGCCACGACTCGAGCGCCACGCGCCCGTGCGCGAGCGACATCTCGAGCACCCGCGTGACGTGCCACAGCTCCTGGTAGATGCTGTGGGGAGCGCCGGCCGGGCGCGCACCGACCTGCTCGAACGTCAGCCCGCGCAAGAGGACCTCGCGCGGCGCGAAGGCCCCGCTGAGCAGGAGGTCGTCCCATTGGTCGAACACGTAGGGGCATGATGCCGCGCCCGACGGAGACCGGGCGTGGCATCCCTCGCTACCGACCGCGTCGCTCCTGTGCCGGGCGGCGCCAGCGTGGGCCGGGTGACCGCACCGACACCCGACGCGCGCGCCCGCGGTTACCATCTACGGCCGGTCCCGCAGGACCTCGGACGAGGGCGACGTACCCGGTCAAAACGAGACGTCGCGTGGAGGTGACTCACGTGGCATGGTTCGTGCTGATCGTCTCGGGCATGTTCGAGGCCGTATGGGCCACCGCGCTCGGGGCCTCGGACGGCTTCAGGAGGCTCGGCCCCAGCATCGTGTTCCTCGTCGCGCTCGCGATCAGCATGGGCGGCCTGGCGTACGCGATGCGGACCCTGCCCACCGGCACGTCGTACGCCGTGTGGGTCGGCGTGGGCGCGTCCCTCGCGGTCGTCTACGGCATGCTGACCGGCGCCGAGCCCGTGTCGACGGCCAAGGTGCTCCTGCTACTAGGCCTGATCGGCTGCATCGTCGGGCTGCGGCTCGTCGGCTGAGGTAGGCCGCCGGCTACGGCTTGCGACCCGCCGCCCTGGGACCGCGCTCGCCCGCGTCCGGGCCGAGGTGGCGCTGGGCGCCCGCCGGGACCGCGGAGGCGTTCTCGTGGGCCGTGGCCGCGAGCGGCCAGATGCCTTGGGCGGCGATGGCCTTGGCGAGGCTCACGGCCGCGGGGGAGGGCGGGATCCCGAACTCACGCTTCATCACCGACTGGAGCTGGTGGTAGACGTCGAGCGCCACGGCCGTCTCGCCGATCTGGCTGGCCCACTGCATGCTCCGGAGGTAGGGGCCTTCGAGGTAGGGGTTGGCCGCTATGATCTGTTGGTTGTAGGCCAGCGCTGCACCCAGGTCGCCCGCCTGCACCGACTTCTCGCACAGGACGAGCAGGGCCTCGACGTACTGGTTCCTCAGGTGGTCGCGTTCGCCCTCGAGCCAGGTCTCGAAGCCGCCGGCGTTGCGCACGTAGACGCCCTCGAGCAGCTCGCCCGCGTACAGCATCGTGGCGCGCTCGTAGGCGCCCTCGGCGATCGCCTGCGTGAAGTTCCACACGTCGACGGAGGCGGTGTGGTCGAGCGCGACGCTCTGGTCCTGCACCACGAGCGTCTCGGCCGGCACCAGGCGCCGCAGCAGCGACAGCTCCTCCCTCAGGCTCCGCCTGGCGCGGTACCAGTCGGACTCGGGCCACAGCAGCGCGGCGAGCGTGCTGCGCAGCACCGGCGTCTTCCTCAGCGCCAGGTACGCCAGGATCGCCATGGCCTTGTTGCTGCCGAGGTTCACCGGACGGCCCTCTACCATGACGCCGGCATGACCGAACAGCTTGAGCCGGAATCGCCATGAATTTCTCATGATCACCCGCCCTCTCCCGCAAACTTGGTCACGGGTGTCTACTATCGGCATTATCCGCCGACCGAACATCACAGTTCATGGTGGAGACTCACAATAACCGCCCGATGATGGGGGTTCGGGAAGCTGGTCGACGGCCCTGTTACTGGCGAACCACGCCATACCGTAGAGCGCGGCCCGCGTCTTGGCGAACGTCTCGAGCTCCGGGGAGGGCAGGTAGTCGAGGGCGTAGAGCTCGAGGTCGAAACGACCGAGCTCGTGAGCCACGGTGCTGTTGACCGCCAGCTCCTCGCTCGACAGCAGACGGTAGCCGGGGCTGGCGTGGGTCCAGGCCGTGGAGAACGACTCGAACATGATGCCGTCGACGAGCCCGGCGAGCTCGGGCAGCAGCGAGAAGCCGCGGTTGGCGAGTACCCGCGCCTCGCCGGCGGCGGCCCTCACCAGGGTGACGAGGGACAGCATGTCGGCGCGCAGCTCGGGGTAGAGGCTCGCCAGGTCGATCGTGTCGATGAAGAGACCGGTGTACCCGATGTCCGCCGCCGACTCCACCGCGCGCACGCGCGAGTCGACCCAGACCGGGTGCAGTGGCCTGACGTAGGCCGTGCCCCAGTCGGCGTTGACGTCGCCGATGTGCCACGGAGCCGGCGGCGCGTCGTCCTCGCCCAGGCTGAGGTAGGCGTAGGTGGCGGTGCCGCGCGACTCCAGCCAGGCGATCTCGTTGGGTCCGTAGAGCGACGGCTGCAGCACGACCTTCTCGAAGGCCGCCAGGGCCTCGAGCCGGCCCTGACCGTAGTAGAACGCGATGGGCGACCTGTGGGGGCCGCCGACGCGAGGCGTGGGGCCGATGGTCTCAGGCCGCGTCATACGTCTCCCACACCCCGCGCACCGAAGCGTCGAGCTCGAACCTCGGCACCCAACCGAGCCCGATGGCCGCGTTCTCGACGTCGGCCTCCTGCCACGCCACCGCGCCGGAACGCGCGGAGCCGACGGCACGCTCGTCGATCCCGCCTGGGAAGCCGGCGTGCTCCGCGAGCCTACGCACCATCTCGCGCACCTGGATCGCTTCTCCTCTCGCGACGTTGAAGACGACGCGTCCCGGGCGTGCCGTGCGGATCGCGCAGGTGACGGCCCTGGCCACGTCCCTCACGTCGACGAAGTCTCGGAACGCCTCGAGGGGACCGAGCTTCACCGTGGCGGCGCCGGCAGCGACGGCCTCCTCGATCGCGGCCGCCGCCCGCCCCAGCACGGTCGCGGTCGGCTGCCCCGGGCCGATGGGGTTGAACACGCGCAGCACGACCGCGTCGACGCGGCCGCTGGCGTGCGCTTCGCTCACGAGCTGGGTCGCGGCCAGCTTGCTGATCCCGTAGGCGCTGAGCGGTCGCGGGCACTTGTCCTCGCGGATCGGCCGGCCCGGGCCGGTCGCGCCGTACTCGGCCGCCGAGCCGAGCTGGACGACGCGAGCGGCCGGCGCCCCCAGTGCCACGGCGTGCAGCAGCGTGTCGACGGCCACGGTGTTCGCCTCGAACAGTACGCGCGCCGGGCCCGACATGGCGCCGACGCAGTTGACGACGGCGTCGGGCGCGAACGTCCGGAGGACCGCTGCCAGCTCCTCGACGGGAACGCGGGTGAGGTCGAGGCGCACGTGACGGTCCGACGGACCGCCGCCACCGCTCCTGCCGAGGCGGAGGACGTCCACCGGCTGGCTTCCCTGGGTCAAGGCGGCGGTCACGTGGCGGCCGATGAACCCCGCCGCGCCGAGCACGACGGCGCGCAGCATCTCAGGTGCTCAGTGCGTACGGCGGCGGGTGGCTCGGCAGCAGCAGCGGCTCGAGCTCGTGGAAGCGTTGGTTGGCCATGTCGTAGTCGTCCGGTCTCCCGATGTCCAGCCAGAAGCCGTCGAACCTGTAGTCGGCGGGCGGCGTGCCTTTGGACAGCAGGTCGAGGACCAGCTCGTCGAAGCCGAACGGCTCGCCAGCCGGGTAGGCGGTCAGCGTCGCCCGCGACATGCCGTAGACGCCCATGCTCACCGAGTAGTGGAGCGTCGGCTTCTCGCGGAACTCGGTGATGCGCCCGCCGACGCTGTCGAGGACGCCGAAGTCGATGCGCACCTCGCGCCGGTAGGTCGCCACCGTCAGGGGCGCGCCGCTGCGCACGTGCGAGCGCAGCAGGGCGGCGTAGTCGATGTCGGTGAGCACGTCGCCGTTCATCACGATGAAGTGGTCGGGCAGGGCGTCGAGGAAGCCGAGCAGCGGACCGATCGTCCCCAGCGGGTGTGTCTCCTGCCGGTAGTCGATCCTCAGCCCCCAGCGCGAGCCGTCGCCGACGAAGGCGCGGATCAAGGGGCCGAGGTGACCGATGGCCAGCGTCACCGACCTGAAGCCCTGCCTGCTGAGCTGGGTCAGTACGATCTCGAGAATCGAGTACGAGTCCCCGATGGGCACGAGCGGCTTGGGCAGGCAGCTCGTGTAGGGCCGCAGCCTCACGCCCTTGCCCCCGGCCAGGATCACAGCGTGCATGCTCCGTTCCTCCTCACTGTCGGGCCATCCGGCCCAGTCGGCGGGCGCCCGGCGTGCGCGCGAGCGTCAGACGTTGTAGACGGTGGTCTTGTAGCGGGCGAGGTTCCCCGGCTCGAGGAACCACGCGGCCGTCACTCCCAGCCCCTGCCGCAGCGGCACGCACGGCCGCCAGCCCGTGGCGGCCCGCAGGGCGCTGCTGTCGCACACCAGGCGTCTGACCTCCGACGCGTCCGGCCTCATGCGAGCCTCGTCTTGGACGACCTCCACCTCCTCTCCCATGACCTCGGCGATCAGTCGGACCAGGTCGCCGACGGAGATCTCCTCACCCGACCCGGCGTTGAGGACCCTGCCGACCACGGACCCGACCGGGGCCCGGCCGACGGCGAGGAAGGCGGCGACGGTGTCGGTGACGAAGGTGAAGTCCCGGGTCGGGTCCAGGGCCCCGAGCCTCACGCGGCGCTCGCCGGCGGCGAGCTGCGAGACGATCGTCGGGATCACGGCCCTGGCCGACTGGCGGGGGCCGTAGGTGTTGAACGGCCGCAGGGTGACGACGGGCAGCTCGAAGCTGAGGTGGTAGCTCTCGGCGAGCTTGTCGGCCGCGACCTTCGAGGCCGAGTACGGCGACTGCGCCTGCAGCGGGTGGCTCTCGGCGATCGGCACGGTGCGGGCGGTGCCGTACACCTCGCTGGTCGAGGTGTGGACGACGCGCGGCGTGCCGAGCTCCCGCGCGGCCTCCAGGACGTTGAGGGTGCCCTGGGCGTTCGTCGCCAGGTACGAGCCGGGGGCCGCGTACGAGTAGGGGATCGCGATCAGCGCGGCGAGGTGGTACACGACCTCGGCGCCGGCCATGAGCCCGCGCACCGAGCGCGGGTCCCTGACGTCGCCCGGCACGACCTCCACCTGGGCCATGACCTCGGGCGAGAGCGTCTCGAGCCAGCCCCAGTAGCTGAACGAGTTGTACTGGACCATGGCGCGCACGCGGTGGCCGGCCGCCGCGAGCGCCTCGACCAGGTGCGAGCCTATGAACCCCTCGGCACCGGTGACGGCTACCGTCATCCTGCCCTCCTAGCTCCGGCGCCCGTAGCGGGCGGCCTCGAGGTCGTACCGGTAGTTGTGGATCTCGCACAGGATCGGCTTCGCGACGATGCAGAGCAGGGTCGCGAAGAGGAGGCACGACAGCAGGTAGCTGGCCGTGAACCCCTCGAAGCGGAGGGTCCCGAACCGCAGGGGCAGGTCGACGCCGAGGGCGTGGAGCCCCAGCGCGACGAGCAGGAACAGGGTCACGTGACCGAGCCGGCCCTGCGAGATGAGGGCGAAGCCGACGAAGAAGGCGCAGCCGAGGAGCCAGTTCGCGAGCAGAGAGCCCGCCAGCATGGAGACGTCGCGGCCGGGCTCGAGCAGGAACGGCAGCAGGGCCGCGCTCAGGACGGCCAGCAGCAGCGCGTACCGGGTCAGGGCCCCCAGGAACATGCGCCACACGCCCTCGGAGAAGTCGACAGGGTCGCGCGTGCGCGCCAGGAGGACCGCCACGCGCTCACGGAAGCGGCGGAGCTGGAACTCGAGCACGCCCATGCTCACCACGAGCGGGGCGATCGTGAGGCCGATCCCCGTGAGACCGATCCACTGCCAGTGGCGCAGGGTGTCGAACGAGACGAGCAGGGCGCACAGGGCTCCGTAGACGAGGAACGGCACGGCGTCCCTGACGTCGCCGGCCCGGACGCCGAGGCCGGGCAGCAGCGGCGCGGGCTCTCGCCCCGGCGCCCAGGCGGCCGG